>SESB01000541.1_pt1 | contig 27158 bp, 23 predicted proteins | sample 3171441 | NCBI WGS metagenome assembly SESB01 (sample SAMN06051867, study PRJNA518727) | freshwater metagenome | biome: subpolar coniferous forest; feature: holomictic lake; material: water; isolation source: holomictic Lake 227, 6 m depth | place: Canada: near Kenora, Ontario | collected... | reverse complement strand
TGGGTGAGGGTCATTGCGGTGAGGTGAATATGGCGGCGCAGCACTTTTTAATGCCACTGCGGTAAATTTAAGGTTTGGTACACTGGGAATTGTAAAACTATCTTTGCCATCAATAGGTACATTATGGTGGTTAATACCACAGTAAAAACCTAGAATATTCAACGCTTGATTACCTGAGGTCAGGTCCCCATAGACCATGTCAGTACAATAGATTTCACGCTTAACGGCGCCTTCACGCAGCATGTACAGGCCCGTAGTGTGGTCAATTTGGGCATCAATTAATATGATTGCCTGTATACCACTGTCGCGTATGGCGCGACCTGGTTGTAATGGCGCAAAATCTTGAATCTGTTGCAATACATCAGGGGATGCGTTGAACAATACCCAATTTACGCCATCACTGCTGACACATATTGATGACTGCGTACGCTTGGTGGCTTTAATGGTGCCCTTACGTAAGCCATCGCAATTAAAACAATTGCAATTCCACTGCGGAAAACCACCGCCGGCACCGGCGCCTAATACATGTATGTGCATAACTCTCTACGATTCAAAAATCTGTTTATTTTCATAAAAAAAGGCTGTCTTGCGGCAGCCTTTTTATTTACTTAGCTTTAACGCTAATTATTTATTCATTACATACATAGTTACTTCAAAGCCAAAACGCATTTCTGTAGCTGCTGGTGTAGTCCACATGATTAATTCCTTTTTTGTAAGTTATCGTATTCGTTGCTGCTAAAAGTGCTACAACGTGGAATCCATTTTGCGCTTGTTTACATTTCACCATAACCGCTAACTTACTTATTAATCACTACGTAAATTCATGATAGCGCGCCTTAAAAAGGCGCTATCTGACATTATTTAGATTTTTGGCGACGTTCCCGCACTGCCTCCGCTAACAGATTGAGCACCTCAACGGAATCGGCCCAACCTAAGCAAGCATCCGTAATCGATTGTCCGTATGCTAAGGGCTCGCCTATGCTATGTTCTTGGCGACCCTCATTAAGATGAGATTCCACCATGACGCCCATAATGCGACCATCACCTGCTGCAATTTGTGTGGCCACATCCTGTGCCACCTCTTTTTGCAACAAATACTGCTTTTGGCAATTGCCATGACTGCAATCAATCATCAACGTTGGCACTAAACCTGCAGACGCCAGTTTTGTACAGGCTGCTTCTACACTGACCGCATCAAAATTCGGTAGTTTTCCACCACGAAGGATGACATGACAATCATCATTGCCTGCGGTGGATATAATGGCAGACTGCCCTTCTTTGGTCACTGAGAGAAAGTGATGTGGACTTCGAGCCGTTTTAATTGCATCAATCGCCACACGGACATTCCCATCCGTACCATTTTTAAAGCCTACTGGGCAAGATAAGCCAGAAGCGAGCTCACGATGCACCTGAGATTCCGTTGTCCGCGCTCCGATGGCGCCCCAGCTGACTAAATCAGCAATATATTGTGGCGTAATCGTATCTAAAAATTCCGCACCAGCTGGCATCCCTAGCTCATTCACATCTAACAAGAATTTTCGCGCTAAAGCTAAGCCTTCATTAATCTGGTAACTGCCATCAAGATGTGGATCATTAATCAATCCTTTCCAACCTACGGTCGTGCGTGGCTTCTCAAAATAAACGCGCATTACAATCACGAGTTCTGCACTTAAACTATTTCTAAGATCCATTAAGCGTCGCGCATATTCCAACCCAGCATCGCTATCATGAATGGAACATGGGCCGATAATGACCAGTAATCGATCATCAGTCTGATGCAATATATTATGAATAGCGGCACGCGTCTTGATAATGTTCTGCGTTGATGCGGGACTTTCTTTCAGGCGACTGAGCAAATCTAATGGCGTAATCAAGGTTTTGATATCACGAATACGCACATCATCCGTGGCCAGCTTTTCGTAGGTTAAATTTTCGTGCATTGATGTTGGTTGATTGGTCATATCTTATTTATCGTTCAATATTTCTGTCAGCGCGCTTAAAAAACGCGCATTTTCACTAAATAATCCCACACTCACGCGCAGGAAATTAGGCATTTCATAATTGGCAATCGGACGCACAATGACGCCTTTTTGTAGTAACTTTTGATTAACTAAAGCCGCCTCTGCAACGGCAAAACTGACAAAGTTAGCGCTCGATGGAATATAGTCTAGGCCAATCGCTTCAAGGCCTTGTGTCAATTGCGCCATACCCGCTTGATTCAAGGCATAACTACGTTGAACAAAGTCATCGTCAGCCAAAGACGCCACGGCAGCTGCCTGTGCAATGCTATTAACATTAAATGGCTGGCGTACTCGATCTAAGATGCCTGCTACATCCTGATGCATCAATCCAAAACCTACGCGCAAACCAGCGAGCCCATAGGCCTTAGAGAATGTTCTTGAAATAATCAAATGATCAAACTCACTTAACCAATTAATGGCTTCAGATTTATGGGCTGCAGATAAATATTCGTCATAAGCTTCATCCAACACTACCAACATATGTTTAGGTACTTGCGCTAAAAACGCGTGCAATACCTCTTTAGCGATGAGTGTCCCTGTCGGGTTGTTAGGATTGGCAATAAAGATTAAGCGCGTTTTAGGCGTAATGGCTTTTAAAAACCCATCAAGATCATGCCCATAAGCAATAGCTGGCACTACTACTGCAGTCGCCCCAACGGCTTGTGTGACTAAACCATACACTGCAAAAGCATGTTGCGAGTATATGACCTCACAATCTGTGTGCAAAAAGGCGCGCGCGACCAGTTCTAAAATATCATTAGAACCATTGCCAAACACAATCTGCTGATGTGAAACATTAAATTTTTCTGCAACTGCAGCACGCAACGCAAAGCTATTACCATCTGGATAGCGCGCTACATCAAACAGCGCATCATCAATGGCCATTTGCGCTTTAGGACTAATACCTAGCGGATTTTCATTGGATGCTAACTTGACGATATCCGCTTCATTAAGACCCATTTCACGCGCAAGCTCACTAATAGGCTTGCCACCTTGGTAAGGTTTAATCGCACGAATATAATCTGGAGCTAAATTAGATAGGCTGGGTGAAGTCATAAAAAAATCTTAGTTAAATTACAGCGACTGGATACGAACCCAACACCTTGAGAAATGATGCCCGCGTTTGCAAGTCCTGCAAGGCAGCTTGCACATCTCCATCAGTTTGATGCCCTTCAATATCGACAAAAAATACATAATCCCAAAGGTTCTGCTTAGAAGGTCGCGACTCCAGCTTAGTCATGCTGACACCATGCCGAGAGAGTGGCTCTAATAAGTCGATCATCGCGCCAGGTTTATTTTTAGTGGTCATCACCAATGAAGTCTTATCCGTCCCTGAGGCCGCAACATCGTGCTGACCAATCACTAAGAATCGTGTGGTATTTTTGGCGTCATCTTCAATATTTTCAGCCAGCACATTGAGGTTAAACAGTTCCGCTGCTCGTTTACTGGCTATCGCTGCTGCAAACGTATCGTCACTTGAAACTAAATCATGAATCATCTGTGCGGCGCGAGCATTGCTTGTCACCGCCTCACGCGTTGCATTGGGCATCATGCGATTCAACCATTCATGGCATTGCGCAAGTGATTGTACGTGTGAAAAAATATGGCTAATCTTGCTGATATCAGTTTGGCTTGAAAGTAAGCAATGGTGAATCGGTAAAGATATTTCGCCGCAAATTTTTAATGGGCTCGCCAGCAATAAATCTAGCGTTAAACCGATAGCGCCTTCAGTGGAGTTTTCAACTGGCACAACCCCATAATCTGCTTGCCCAGCTTCAACGGTACGAAACACTTCATCAATCGAGCCACAAACGACCGCACTGCAACCAAGACCAAACTGCTTAAGCGCAGCTTCTTCACTGTAGGTTCCAAGTGGGCCTAAAAAGGCGATGGACAATTCTTTTTCTAACGCACGGCAATTAGACATCACTGCACGAAATACATTACTGACCGCTTCATTAGAAAGTGGCCCAGCGTTACTCGCCTGTAAGCGCCTTAACACCTGCGCTTCGCGCTCCGGTCGATAGATGACGCCATCATTTTTTAAACTACCAATATGGCGTGCAAGTTTAGCGCGCTCATTGACCAGCTTTAATACCTGCTCATCAATGGCATCAATTTGGTCGCGATGTTGTTTAAGTTGTTCTGACATTATGAATGTGTAGATTCAAATTGTTGCATATAAGATACCAAGGCTTCAACGCCTGACATTGGCATTGCATTGTAAATGCTAGCACGCATACCGCCAACATTTCGATGGCCTTTCAGTTGAAGTAAACCTTGCGCTTCCGCACCCTTTAAAAACGCATCATTTAAGCGCTCGTCAGCTAAGAAAAATGGAATATTCATGCGTGAACGATTATTAAGCGCTACATGGTTGGTATAAAACTCAGTGCGGTCAATATAGTCATAAAGCAACTTCGCTTTGGCAATATTTCGCTGTTCTATAGCCGCAACCCCACCTTCAGCGATTAACCATTCAAACACCAAGCCCGCAATATAAATACTGTAGGTTGCAGGGGTGTTAATCATCGAATGATTTTCCGCCTGAGCTTTCCAATTGAATACGGCTGGGGTTAGCGGTGACGCGCGATCTAGTAAATCTTCCCGCACAATAACGATACACAGTCCTGCAGGACCAATATTTTTCTGTGCGCCACCATAGATGACGCCATATTGGCTAACATCAATGACACGGGAAAGTATATGTGATGACATATCGGCCACGATAGGCACACCATGACTATCAGGGAGGCCATCAAACTCAACACCGCTCATTGTTTCATTCGTACACACATGCAAATAGGCTGCGTCCTGATCTAACTCCCAATCAGCATAAGCTGGCACATGCGTGAAGTGATCATTCTCACTACTGGCAACAATATTGATATGGCCGTAAGCGCTAGCATCTTCAACACTGCGTTTACTCCAACCACCAGTAATTGCATAATCTGCAGATTTTCCACCTAGAAGATTCAACGGAATCATCGCATTTTCTGCAATGGCTCCACCTTGCAAAAACAACACTTTGTAATTTACTGGAATATTAAGCAATGACCGTAAATCAGCTTCGGTTTTAGCTAGTATGCTAGTGAACTCTTTACCACGGTGTGACATTTCCATCACGCTCATGCCAGAGCCATGCCAATCAAGCATTTCAGCTTGAGCACGCTCTAACACTGGCCTAGGTAGTACAGCAGGACCCGCAGAAAAATTGTAGATTTTTTTCATCAAAATAGCTAATTATTTAAGATGCGTCTTCTACAGTTGGCTCAAGATCACCGTCATCAGTTTCAACAATTTTCTCTAGTCCTGAAAGTTTTTCACCTTCACCCAAATTAATTAACTTAACGCCTTGTGTCGCACGACCTAGTTCACGAATTTCGTGAACGCGCGTGCGAATAAGCACACCACCAGTGGTGATTAGCATAATTTCATCTTCATCATTCACCAACTTCGCTGTCACCACCAAACCATTACGCTCGCTGATGGCAATCGCTTTCACGCCTTGCGTGCCACGGCCAGAGTGGCGGAAATCAGCCAATACGGTACGTTTTCCATAGCCATTTTCAGTGGCCACTAATACGGTTTGTTTATCGTCATCGGCAATCAGTAGAGATAATACTTGCTGATCTTTTTGTAGCTTCATACCACGTACACCACGGGTATTACGGCCCATACCACGGACATCTTCCTCATCAAACCATACCGCTTTACCGCCATTAGAAATCAGCACGATATCATTAGAACCATTAGTCACTTCAGCACCAATCAAGTAGTCATCGTCATCTAAATTAATGGCAATAATGCCTGACTTACGTGGATTGGCAAATTCGATTAAGGCTGTTTTCTTCACAGTACCGCGTGCGGTTGCCATGAAAATATAGTGATTTTCGTCAAACTCTTTTACTGAAAGAATGGCGTTAATTTTTTCGCCTTCTTCAAGCGGGAATAAATTCACAATTGGCTTACCACGTCCAATACGACTACCTTGTGGTACCTCATATACTTTTAGCCAGTAGACACGTCCACGACTACTAAAACATAAAATGTAATCATGCGTATTCGCGACAAACATTTTGTCGATAAAGTCATCTTCTTTAGTGGGTGCTGCTTGCTTACCACGACCGCCACGACGTTGCGCACGGTATTCATCTAAAGGCTGCGATTTCACATAACCCGTATGTGACAAGGTCACTACTACGTCTTGCGGGGTAATAAAATCTTCTAGTGATAAATCCTGCGCATTTACGACAATTTCACTACGGCGTTTATCACCAAACTGTCTTCTGATCTCGGTCAGTTCATCAGTAATAATAGTGGTCACGCGTGATGGTGTAGCCAAAATATTCAGCAAGTCCGCAATAATATCCATCACCTCTTTGTATTCACTGACTATTTTATCTTGCTCAAGACCAGTTAAACGTTGTAATCGCATTTGCAGAATTTCCTGCGCCTGCACATCACTTAATTTATAACCATTAGGCGTTAACCCAAAGTCAACACTCATGCCTTCAGGGCGTGAAGCTTCCATAGCGGCACGTTTAAGCATTTCTTCGACTACTGGTGATTGCCAAACTTTCGCCATTAAGTCTACTTTAGCTTCAGGTGGAGTTGGTGCTGCTTTAATGAGCGCAATCATGTCATCAACGTTGGCAAGTGCTACAGCCAAACCTTCTAATACATGCCCACGTGCACGCGCTTTTTTAAGCTCAAATACGGTGCGACGCGTAATGACTTCACGCCTATGACGTAAAAACGCCTCCAACATTTGCTTAAGATTCAGTAATCGTGGCTGACCATCAAGTAAGGCCACCATGTTCATACCAAAGGTATCTTGCAATTGCGTTTGCTTATATAGGTTATTTAAAACGACCTCAGCAATCTCGCCACGCTTCAACTCAATCACTACGCGCATACCAGATTTATCTGATTCATCACGTAAGTCAGAAATACCTTCTATTTTCTTCTCGTTAACTAATTCAGCAATCTTCTCAACGAAGGTTTTTTTATTGACTTGGTATGGTAACTCGTCAACGATCAAAGCCTGACGACCTCCACGCTCTAAGTCTTCAACATGGGTACGTCCGCGCATGACAACGCGGCCACGACCAGTGCGATAGCCTTCTTTCACCCCTACCGTGCCATAAATAATACCAGCCGTTGGAAAATCTGGTGCTGGAACGAGTTCAATTAACTCTTCAATGCCCATTTCAGGGTCTTTAAGCAAAGCAAAACAAGCGTCTAATACTTCGTTTAAATTATGAGGTGGAATATTGGTCGCCATACCCACAGCAATGCCAGAACTGCCATTAATCAGCAGATTTGGAATACGTGCAGGCATGATCAACGGCTCATGCTCACTACCATCATAGTTAGGACCAAAATCCACAGTCTCTTTGTCAATGTCAGCTAATAACTCATGTGCAATCTTTGACATACGAATTTCGGTATATCGCATCGCCGCAGCATTATCACCATCAACTGAACCGAAGTTACCCTGACCATCCACCAGCATATAACGCAGACTAAAATCTTGCGCCATACGCACGATCGTGTCATAAACAGCAGTGTCGCCGTGAGGATGGTATTTACCAATCACATCACCAACAATACGTGCGGATTTTTTATACGGCTTATTGTAGTCATTAGACAATTCGTGCATGGCAAATAAAACACGTCTATGCACTGGTTTTAAACCATCCCGCACATCAGGAAGTGCGCGGCCTACGATCACGCTCATTGCGTAATCTAGGTACGAACGGCGCATCTCATCTTCTAAGCTGATTGGCAGGGTTTCTTTAGCGAATTGATCCATGTGTAGACTAACTTTTTATGGTTTTTATGTAGCTCAAATTCTAGCATAAATAAGGCTGAAATTTGTAGATTTTACGCCGTACTAGAACGCATTAGCATGCGGTACGATGCATAGAAATTTTTAGGATTAAATTCAGCTAAAAATCGCTAGGATTTTTAGTGAAATACGGGGTATAGCAGGCTATTAAAAATGTCGTAACTCAAGAATCACCCGCTACGACTATCGCTCCTTGAAGATTACCTGCCAGCCAAGTTTACGCTTGTTTTAGCACTTGCAAATCTGCGATTAAGTCATCTACGTGCTCTAAACCTACCGCGATTCTAACCAAGCTATCACTAATACCTGCCGCTGTGCGAGCTTCTTGCGTCACGCGACTATGTGTCGTGCTAGCTGGGTGCGTTATGGTGCTTTTGGCATCACCCAAATTGGCTGTAATTGAAATTAGCTTAGTGGCATCTATTAAAGCCCATGCAGCTTCCTGCTGAGATTGCCCAGCTTTAGCCTTAACTTCAAAACTCACAATGCCACCACCGCTTAACTGTTGTTGCATTGCTAGCACATGTTGCGGGTGTGATGCTAAGCCTGGATAGTATACGCGTGTCACTTGTGGTTGCGCCTCCAACCAAGTAGCAAGCGCCAGCGCTTTACTTGAATGCGCTTCCATGCGCACATAAAGCGTTTCTAGACCTTTTAAAAACACCCAAGCATTAAATGCACTCATGGTTACACCAGCAGTGCGTAAGAAGCCGTACACGGGCTCCATAAGGACTTTACTGCCTAAAACTGCACCACCCAAACATCTGCCCTGCCCATCTATATACTTCGTTGCTGAATGAATAATAATATCAGCGCCTAGGGTTAATGGCTTTTGTATGGCAGGAGTACAGAAGCAGTTATCCACCACTAAATAAGCACCCGCTTGATGTGCGATATCCGCCAGAACACGAATATCACAAACTTCCGTCAGCGGATTTGAGGGGGTTTCAACAAAAAACAATTTAGTCTTACTATTGACCGCTGCCGTCCACTCTTCTGGATCTGTCAGAGACACAAAGCTAACTTCCAAACCCCAACGCTTGAGGATGTTAGAGAACAGCTGCACACTGGTACCAAAAATACTCCGCGACGCCACAATATGATCACCGGCAGAACATAAGCCCATGACACAAGCCAGAATGGCTGCCATACCGCTAGAGGTTGCCACACATTGCTCCGCGCCCTCTAATGCCGCTAGTTTGTTTTGAAACATAGTGACGGTAGGATTAGTAAAGCGCGAATAAATATTACCTGGCTCTGTGCCACCAAAACGTGCAGCTGCTTGCGCTGCATTTTTAAACCTGAAGCTGGAGTTTAAAAATAAAGCTTCCGAGTTCTCGCCGAATTCAGTAGCTTCACTGCCAGCTCGTACACTTAGCGTTTCTGGATGGTATTTTGGTGTTTTCATGACAATTGGCTCGCTCGATTATTGCGGAAGCGCTTCCGCAGATTCTTCAAAATCTTCACTTTCAATCAGATTTAAATCCATCTGCGTGCTTGAATTAGATGGCTTCGCGTTTCCACTTCCATCACCGCGCGCAGCTTCGATGTTGGCCAAATACGCTTCATCGATATCACCTGTAACGTACTTACCATCAAAACAGGAGCAATCAAAATTCTTAATATTAGGATTACTCAACTGTACACCAGCAACCAAGGCATCTAAGTCTTGATAGATAAGCGCATCGGCACCAATTTCCTGACAAATTTGCTCGTCAGTACGATCAGTCGCCAGCAATTCATCGCGGCTAGGCATATCAATGCCATACACATTAGGAAAACGTACTGGTGGCGCAGCTGAAGCAAAGTAAACCTTATTAGCACCAGCGTCTCTAGCCATTTGTACGATTTGTTGTGAGGTGGTCCCACGCACAATCGAATCATCGACCAATAATACATTTTTACCTTTAAATTCTATGCCAATAGGATTTAATTTTTGGCGTACCGATTTTTTACGCAAGGCTTGACCCGGCATAATGAACGTACGGCCAATATAGCGATTTTTAATGAAACCTTCACGATAATCCAAGCCTAACGCAATCCCAACTTGCAATGCGCTAGGACGGCTAGTGTCTGGAATCGGAATGACCACGTCAATTTTTTTATCGGCCCATTCACGTTTAATTTTTTCAGCTAAACTTTTACCCATATCCAAGCGCGTTTGATAAACAGAAACACCATCGATCACTGAATCAGGACGCGCTAAATAGACATACTCAAAAATACAGGGATTAAGCTTGGCATCTGCGGCACATAGCCTTGAGAAAAAGTTACCTTCCATATCAATAAAGATGGCTTCGCCTGGCGCCACATCGCGGACCATTTTAAAGCCTAGCACATCTAAAGCTACGCTTTCGGAGGCCACGATATACTCAGTCCCTTTTTCAGTTTCACTCTTACCAATGACTAACGGACGTATGCCGTTAGGATCACGAAAAGCCAGTAAACCAAAATTAGCAATCATAGCAACGACCGCGTAAGCGCCTTTACAGCGCTTGTGCACGCCAGCAACTGCATCAAAAGCCATGTCCGTATTTAGCACTGCATTATGAGCTGTTCGCTCAATCTCATGCGCCAATACATTAAGAAGCACTTCTGAATCTGAGCTGGTATTGATATGGCGTAAATCCTGACGGAACATCTCAGTTTTTAATTGAGCTGAATTGGTTAAATTTCCGTTATGACCAAGCACAATACCAAAGGGTGAGTTAACGTAGAACGGTTGCGCCTCAGCAGCACTTGAAGAACCTGCGGTAGGATAACGTACGTGGGCGATGCCAACATTACCGATTAGGCTACGCATATGGCGAGTTTGGAATACATCCTTCACCAACCCATTATTTTTATGCATAAAAAATGTATTGCCATCGGTGGTGACAATGCCTGCGGCATCCTGACCACGATGTTGCAACACCAGTAAACCATCATACAACAACTGATTGACTGGATTTTTACCTACAATGCCTATAATTCCGCACATGTATAAAGCCTTAAGTGATTAATTCTGTAATATGAAATAGCGAGCTTTAACCTAGTCGTACTTAATGTAAGCGGCCATATTGCCTGCCACCCATGGTTTGGCGCTGACCACCAACGCCTCTAATGGCGCACTAAACATGGCATTTCGCCAACGCGCATCCTGTGGGATAGAGGTTAAACCAGCTAAAAAGACAATGATCCCTACAATCAATACACCACGCGCTAAACCAAAAAGTGCACCAAGTGAACGATTGAGCCAGCCCAAATCCATTTTCTTAAAAATCGACGCTAGCGCAATTGCAAGTAGGCTAGATACAATTAAAGTAGCCACGAACAGTACTAAAAAAGAAGCCAGCATACGTAATGATTCGGTAGGAATTTCAACGGGCATCATTGGAAGAATTTGACTTGAGTAGGTTTTGGCGACATAAAATGCAACTACCCAACCTAAAATTGCTAGCACTTCTTTAAGTAATCCGCGCATCACACTCACAATGACAGAAAGACTGACAATCACAATCACAGCATAATCAAAACTGGTCATCGGAACTTATATCCGACAGTGACTGCAACTAACATGCGTTGGGTACGTAACTTATTCATTACTAACAACCATACCAGATAAGCCTATTTTTTGTAATTTAGGTATCGCAGCATTCGCTTCTTGGCGCGTGACAAAACTACCTGCGCGTAAACGTATTTTTTCGCCTTTAGGCGTAGTGATTTTTTGCGTATGAGAGCTAAAGCCAGTTTGCTTAAGCTTGGCTTGCAACTGCTTCACATTTGCGGCTTCTGAATACACCCCAACCTGAATACTAAAATTACCGTCTTTTTTCTGCGTTGTTTTAACGTCGTCAATCTTGCTATCTACAACTTTGGCCACTGAAGGCTTACTGTCTACCAGTTTTGAATCTGAAACTTTAGGCTCTGACACATCAGGTAAGCGCAGTCCATTAGCAAGGGTAGCTTTAGGTTCCGTGACTTTCTGGTCTGTAGTTTTAGCATCTTTAGAAATAGACTCCAGCGCTAAGGTATTCTTACTGTCAGCGTTATTGTTTGCAGACTTTAAATTATCGCTTTTTTCTGCCACCCCAGAAGGCGTGAGAGTCTCTGGAACCGGCGTCTTGGTTGCTGAGACTAAATTCGGGTCAACCTGAGGAAGGGTTGGTGTCTGCACAGGAGTGCCCGCGACTGATGCGGCATTTAACTGTTGATGATCAGCAGATTCTGTCATGGTAATTTTAATGGCCTCTTGTGGAACAAGGGCAACGCGGTCTTGCAAGATTCTAGGCAAGACCACTAACATCAGCAGTACTAGCACAATGGCACCTACTAAACGGCGGCGTGCACGTTTTTTTAGGCTGAGTTCTTGTTCGTTAGGTAAGTCAGGTGGCATTACTGCTTCCTTAAAGATTAGCTTTTTGATTGCGTATAAAGTACTTGCATAACGTTTGATACCGTGTAAAAAGAACCGAACACGACTATTTTATCATTTTCATTCATCTGTATACAGGATTCCGTAGTATTTGTAGCTTTTAAATCCAAGCAAGCTTGCTGGTAGGCCTGAGCGGCATTAATAAAAGTTTTAACTTGAGCGCTCGGATGTAACGCATGAATAATATTGGATAAATCTTGCGCTAATGCACCACGTACGTGATCAATTCCAGCAACATACCAAGCATCAAACTCATCGACCAAAGCGCTAACGACACCATTAATATCTTTATCTGCCAACATCGCAAAAACAGCCACTGTTTTTGCTGGCTTAGATAATTTGTAGTGATACAGATTGTCGGCTAAAGCCTGCGCCGCATGGGGGTTATGCGCTACATCCAAAATTAAAGGCACAGGATTGTTTGTAGAGGCTGGGATTACCTGGAAACGCCCCGCCAATTTAACTTCCTGTAAAGCAACCGCGATGGACGTAGGTTCAACTGGCAGCTTTCCCTGCAAAGCGGAAACAGCAGCAAGTGCACAACTTGCATTATTGAGCTGATAACGTCCCGTCAGCGCCGGTAGAGGTAACGTGTAATTAACATGCCCCAGCACTTCATCATCGGCAAAAAAACGCCAATCATTATCACTACCAATAAAATCAAAGTCATGATGTAGATATTTAAGTTGAGCATCAATGCTGTTGGCATAATCAATTAAACTTTTTGGTGGATCTTCATCACCACAAATGGCCGGCACACTAGTGCGGAAGACTCCAGCTTTTTCATACGCAATTTCCTCTCGCGTATCGCCCAAAAAGTCCTGGTGATCCAAATCAACGGTAGTGACAATGGCGCAGCTAGGTTCAAATGCGTTGACTGCATCCAGCCTTCCGCCCAAGCCAATTTCCATGATGGCAACATCAATACCAGACTGCATAAAGTGCCACATAGCCGCTAAGGTACCGACCTCAAAATAAGTGAGTTCAATCACAGCCCCTGCGCTGAGTCTTGCAGAATCAACTGCAGCAAAGGCTGCGCACAATTCGTGATCCGTGGCTTCAATACCATTGACTCGCACGCGTTCGTTATAGCGCATTAAATGCGGTGAACTATAACAAGCAACTTGGTAACCTGCATGAAGATAAATTTGAGACAACATGGCGCAGGTTGAGCCTTTGCCATTAGTCCCAGCCACAGTAACAATGGGAAATGTCGGATGCAATTGCAAGCGATCAACCATGACCTTAACGCGATCCAATCCCATCGCGATTGATTTAGGGTGCAGACCCTCAATATAGGTCAGCCAAGCCTGTAGATTTTTGCTCATCACTGGTGTTTAGCCATAAGAAAAGTGCTTATACCATTTTTAAATGGCATTAAAATAGTCGCAAAATCAAACACTTTAACGCTGTGAATTAGGGGTTTGCATACCTATTAAGCAACTGCGGGTAAGCGCATTAAGTTAGCCAATAATGAAGCCAAACGAGTACGCATTTCACGACGATCTATAATGAAATCAATAGCACCATGTTCTAATAAGAACTCAGCGCGCTGAAAGCCATCAGGCAAAGTTTCACGAACAGTTTGCTCAATCACACGCGGTCCGGCAAATCCGATTAAAGCTTGTGGTTCAGCCACAATCACATCCCCTAGCATCGCAAAGCTTGCTGAAACACCCCCCATAGTAGGATCGGTCAATACTGAGATGTATGGCAACCCAGCTTTACTTAGCTGTGTTAACGCTGCACTGGTTTTTGCCATTTGCATTAAGGATAACAAACCCTCTTGCATACGCGCACCGCCACTCGCAGAAATGCAGATGAAGGCCATTTTATTATCAATCGCGGTTTGTACGCCACGCACAAAGCGCTCACCAACGACCGAACCCATAGAGCCACCCATAAACTTAAACTCAAAAGCAGCAACCACAGTAGGCACGCTTTTAATGCTGCCCTGCATCACGATTAACGCATCGGTTTCACCCACTGATTTTTGTGATTCTCTGATGCGTTCCGCATAGGTTTTGCTATCTTTAAACTTCAGCGGATCAATCGGTTGTACTTGAGCGCCAATTTCAAATTGACCATCAGCATCCAGCAATTGCGCTAAGCGAGCGCGGGCACCGATGCGGTTGTGATACGCGCATTTTGGACACACTTCTGCATTATCTTCTAAGTCTTTACGGTACAAAACCGACTGGCAGGCTGGACACTTGCTCCACAGTCCTTCAGGGACTGTTTTTTTATCTCCGCCAACAACACGTTTAATTTTTTGCGGTAATTTATTTAACCAACTCATCTGGGCATCCCTTTATATTTATGCTGATTACTGCTTAGCAGCATCTACTGCAGTTTTTAATTCCGTCATCAATGCAGCCACATTGTGAAGTAAATTTTCATCAGTTGAAGATTCAATCGTGGTCACGATACGACTACCAACCACTACAGCATCAGCAATTGCAGCGGTTGCTTTAGCGGTCGCTGCATCACGAATACCAAAACCTACACCCACTGGCAAATTTGTTTTCTTACGAATCTCGGCTACGCGTCCAGACACTTCATTAATATCTAAATTAGCGGCACCGGTAACGCCTTTGAGTGAGACATAGTAAACAAAGCCACTAGCCTGTTTAACAATCAAGTCGACACGAGATGGTTCAGTGGTCGGTGATAACAAGAATATAGGATCAATATCGCGTGAGCGCAATTCTTGCACATAAACAGCACATTCCTCAGGAGGATAATCCACGGTAATCACACCATCTACATCTGCCGCTTTGGCTCTATCGGCAAACGCTTTCGCACCAATGGCTTCAATCGGGTTAGCATAACCCATCAGGATAATCGGCGTTTTTTGATCTACAGCACGAAAGTCTTTCACCATCTGCAAAACTGCCGTTAAACCAACCTTATGTTTTAATGCTCGTTCACTGGCACGCTGAATGACCGGGCCATCCGCCATTGGGTCAGAAAAAGGCACACCAAGCTCAATCATATCTGCGCCACATTTAACTAATGTATGCATCAAATTAACCGTATGCTTAGGATGAGGATCTCCCGCAGTAATGTAGGGAACTAAGGCTGTTTTGCCATGTTGTTTCAATGTTGCAAAAGTAGTTTGGATACGTGACATAAGCTTATTTTTATAAAGTGATATTGGCGAGTTTGGCAACGGTATTAATATCTTTATCGCCTCGACCTGATAAATTAACCAAAATTATTTCATCTTTGCGCATGGTCTTAGCCATTTTCTCCGCATGCGCCAATGCATGACTTGATTCCAATGCAGGAATAATCCCCTCGGTACGGCATAGATTATGAAATGCCGCCATGGCTTCATCATCTGTAATGGCGACATATTCAGCACGTTTAATATCTTTTAACCAAGCATGCTCCGGACCTACGCCAGGGTAATCCAAACCCGCTGAAACTGAATGCGTTTCAATGATATTGCCATCATTATCTTGCATCAAATAGGTACGATTGCCATGAAGTACGCCCACAGGACTGTTAGTGGTTAAAGGCGCCGCGTGCATGCCCGTTTCCAAGCCGTGCCCTGCTGCTTCAACCCCAATTAAACGCACATTAGGCACATCAATGTAAGGGTAAAAAATACCCATTGCATTAGAACCGCCACCTACGCAAGCAACCACGGCATCTGGCTGACGCCCAACCATTTCCTGCATTTGTTGTTTAGCTTCAATGCCGATAATGGCCTGAAAGTCACGCACCATCATTGGATAGGGATGTGGGCCTGCTACCGTGCCAATAATATAAAACGTATTATGCACATTCGTCACCCAATCACGCATGGCTTCATTGAGCGCATCTTTTAAAGTTTTGGAGCCACTCTCCACTGGCACGACCGTCGCGCCGAGCAATTTCATTCTAAATACGTTGGGTGCTTGACGCTTGATGTCTTCGCTACCCATGTAGACAACACATTCTAAACCCATACGGGCGGCAATAGTGGCTGTCGCAACACCATGCTGGCCTGCGCCGGTTTCGGCAATCACGCGCGGCTTACCCATACGCTTAGCAAGCAAGGCTTGACCTATCGTATTATTGATTTTATGCGCACCAGTATGGTTTAAATCCTCACGCTTTAAATAAATCTGCGCACCACCGACTTTATCTGATAAACGTTTCGCGTGGTAAATTGGGCTAGGTCTACCGACAAAATGTTTTAAATCGTAGGCATATTCAGCTAAGAAAACAGGATCATGGCGATATTTTTCATACATCAAGCGTAGTTCATCGAGCGCCTCAACTAGCGTTTCCGCTACAAAGGTACCCCCAAACTGTCCAAAATGCCCACGTGCATCTGGCATGTCATAAAGCTGCATGTTTAATTCTCCACATTTATTTTGTCTTAAGGCGCGTAAGCCCTCGCGCTGATTCATCACAGCGCTGAAGCCTACCCACTTATTAAATATTGACTTGCTGCATAAAGGTAGCCATCTTGGCTATGTCTTTAATGCCCTTGGCGGATTCAACCCCGCCACTTACATCCACTGCATAAGGCTTTACCTGCGCTATCGCTTGTGCCACATTAGCTGAGGTTAAACCTCCTGCCAATATGACCGGTGGCAACAAACCGAGTTGCATGTGCATGAGCTGTTGCGGGATTAACCTCCAATCAAACACATGACCAGTCCCTCCTGCAACACCTTCAGCATATGTATCTAACAACAGGCCTTTGGCCGAGGAAAAATCTTCTGCACATTGTAACAAATTTGTATCAGGTTTTACGCGGATTGCTTTGATATAAGGTCGCTGGAATTGAGCACAATACGATGGCGTTTCATCGCCATGGAATTGCAATAGATCTAACTTAACTTCTGACAGTACTTGTTGCACAAAATCAGCTTCCGCGTTGACAAATAAACCGACAACGCTGACAAAGGCTGGGATGTGATTGGCAATTTCTACCGCCTGACCAATACTGACATTGCGAGCGCTTGGTTCATAAAATACCAACCCGATCGCATCAGCGCCATGCATAATAGCTGCCAGTGCGTCTTCTAGACGCGTGATGCCACAAACCTTGACCCTTACTCTCAAAAAAATATCCTCTTAAATATCGTTTAGCTGCGTTTAGCCTATAACGAAGCGCTATTGTAACGCTAAATAAGCACTTGCATGCCCCGTTGCACGCTCACTGGGACAATTGGTAACCCCCACTTAGGATCATAATCAACCGCTGTTAAATATAAGCCGCATGGCGAAAATGTAGGCGGTGATAATGTGCGATCACGTTTTTGCAGCAATTCCTTAATGTAAAGCGGCGGATATGCACCCTTACCCACGTAGATTAATGCACCAATCATATTGCGTACTTGATGCTGTAAAAATGCAGTTGCTGAAAAATCAAAAATGAAATAAGCCCCCTGCACTTCAACTTTAGCAACATGTAGGCGCTTAATTGGCGACTTAGCCTGACACTCAGAAGCTCTAAACGCACTAAAATCATGCTCCCCAACCAAATAACTTGCAGCCTCTGCCATCGCAGAAAAATCAAGTGGCGCATGAAACCAGCCAGACTTATCGACCATGAGTGCAGGTGCAACTTCAGCGTTATAAAGCAGGTACTGATAACTACGCGCAAAGGCTGAAAAACGTGCATGGAATTCGTCATCAACGCCATGAGCCCATTGCACGCGCACACTAGCAGGGAGATACGCGTTTACACCACGCACCCAAGCTGATGTCGGCCTGACGCTGACAGTATCAAAATGCACCACTTGGCCGAGCGCATGTACACCAGTATCGGTGCGCCCTGCGGCGTGAACACGCACGGCATGCTGAGCAATTTTTCCGATAGCCACTTCAAGCGCGTCTTGCACGCCACATGCCGACGGCTGACTTTGCCATCCGCAGAAATGAGCGCCATCATAGGATAACCCGAGTGCAATTCTCATTAGAAGAAATGCCTAGTAACGAGTATGACTACGCTGATGAATATCGTAAAAATCACCCAAAAATCAGATTGATTAAATGCCGGAAGCTGTAAATCAATGACCTGCGGTGTAGGCATTTCATTGACCGTCATGTGTATCGCATCCAATCGATTAAAAGTCAATTTATGATTAGTATCTACAGCAAACTCCTCAACATAATCCAGTGTCAGCATTAATCTAGCACTAAAGCGCTCTACATTCAGCCCAAACAACTTTAATGGTGTTAGTAACATATATAATCCCACGATTAAATCTTGCTTTAAACTACTAGCAAACAACAAGCTCAGGCTAGCCAGCGCAATCAATAGTTTGGTAATTTGCAATAAACCTAATACACACCCTTCGTAAGTGGGCGAAGCATAGGCTAATAATTCCGGGATATATTCTCCAGGCGTTGTAAATGCATAAATGATGAGTAAGGATATAAATAGCCAGCGCATACGCCTCACAACGCGTAAAAAATTGCGCTTATTTGACCATGTCGCCATGAGGCATAGGCCTGCACATAGCGCAATTAGCCATTGATCTCTGAGCGTATTCGTCAGCAAAAGGATCAATACAAAACACAATATTTTCACAAATGGATGCATAGGCAAGATTATCCTCTGAATTCAGGCAAAAAATAGAGACACAATCAAATTTCTGAACGCCCTCATAAAAAAACCGAGCTATTGGCTCGGCTTTTTGTAGGGGCTACAAATCTACACTAATTTAGCTAGTAATTTTTTAGCGCGCAATTTCTGCTGCTTATTCCCTATATTTTTAACCTCATCCAGCAGGACACGCGCACCTTCTGTATCCCCCATATTGATATAAGCCGAGACTAAGTCCAGCTTTAAATCCAAGGCCTGCAGGTCATCCGATGCAGACACTGCGGTAGCGATATCCATGATCGGCTTAGCAACTGCTGGCTTAGTATCAGCTTCGTCTAAATCAAAGCTGATTGAAGAAAAATCAAATCCGTTTGCATTTCTTTGTATGCCCTGATCTTGTAGCACTTCGGATAGCGTGGGCACAGGTTTAGTACTGGATTTTTTCGCTGAATCCAATTCGAAGTCTAAGCTAATGGCTTCCATCGCATTAGAGATATCAGCTCCGTCAGGATGGCCTACACTTTGACCTACATGCGCCATTACAACGTCTTTGGATTGGTCGCCAACCTGTTGCGATGTAATCGGCGCCTCTTCCGAGACTTTTACGCTAGATGCTTTAGATTTCTTTGTACTGATGGTTACTGCTTGGTATAAAGCATTAGTGGGGTCTATTGCTGAACCGATTTCAACGACTTTAGCCCATATCGGACTGTCAGCACCTAGCTCGGCAAAAAGAGTGTGTGCGAAAGACTCAAATGCCACCATATCTTTATGTGCACGATAAAGCTCTAATAATTTAAGGTGTAATTCATAGTGTTTAGGCGATTTTGAAATGGCATTTTTTAATGTAGCTTCTGCTTGTTCGTAACGACCATAGGCCATGTCTACTTCTGCTTCAGCAATGGGATCAACATCGGGCGTGTCCATGAAACTACCACCAGCGCTTTGAGCAAAATCTTTTAAGAATTCTGTGTCAGCCGCATTGTTACGATGAGTAGTATTGCCAAAAATAGCCTTGTTGTGCATTCCATCTAAATTTAAAGCGTTGACTTCAAATTTTTCTAATGCTTTTTTACGTTTATTGCGTATGAACCACAAAATACCTAGCAACAACGCCGCGCCAAAGGTAGCTATGAACACACTTAAATCAACAATACCAAACATTATCTCCATCAAGACGCGAGCAAGTACTGCATGCTTGGCTGGGATTGGCGTCATCACTACACCGGTTTCTGGTGAAGTCGATGTGGATGCCACTTGAGCGCCGTCAGAAGGCGGCAACGAAGTATTCAATTGAACCGCTGGTTTTACAATGTTCGCTGCTGTATTTTTTTGCAATTCGGCCATTACTTGGCTATTTAATGCCAATAATTGGCGCATATCTGCAATTTGTTTTTCTAAATTAGCGGTACGCTCTTGCGCCTCTTTTAATGACTTTGCTTGAGCCGTATTTTCTTCCTGAAGCATTGTGAGTTTAGCCTCCATCTCTTTTGATGGATTGACAGCCTCTTTAACACCTGCAGACAATTTAACAATATTCTGTGTACCAGCTTTAGACGTGACCGCCTGTTCTGCTGTTCCAGTGATCCTCCCCGTTGCATTTTGCTTTTGATCTACTTCTAAGGCATTTGGTGCTAAAGCCACCGTGCTAGCTAATGAGCCCCTATAGGCTTTCCAATTGGCGGTGTGCACCTGTACTAACTGTTTGGCTTGGGGTTCATCAATGGCAACAAGATTGTCGTGACTGGGCACTTTAATAATCTTGCCAACTTTAAGGCGGTTCATGTTGCCTTGAATAAACGCCTGTTTATTATTGTCAAATAAACCGACTAGCATTTGATCTATGCTGACGCCATCAACTTGTAATTGTTTCGCGATCTCATTTAAGTTATCGCCAGGCTTAGTCATGAAGGTTGCTGTTTCAACAGGTAAAGGCTCCCTGCTACTAGCAACGGGTTGAACAGAAAGTTCAACTGATGGCAGTGCATTTGGCAATGCAGACGCGTCATCTGTAGCGGCTTTCAAATCTGGCGGGTCTAGTAAAATGGTGTATTCACGGAGCAAACGACCTGAAGCCCAATCTAACTGAATGAGCATATCTAAAAACGAGTCGCTAACAGGTTGGCTTGAGTGCAGCTTTAAAACAGGTGTGCCGTCTGGATTTTGAGCCAGCTCAACTTCTATATTGCTATGTATGTCAAGACGGGCAATGCCTTGAGCTATATAAGTTTCTTCAGAGGCCATCGTGGCCACTAAACTGTCAATCTCGTCAGCGCTAACCGATAAAACCTCAATCTGAGCTTTAAATGGTTCGCCTAAACTGGATGAAACACTCAATTTACCTAACCCAGCAGCAAACCCTGAAAAAGGCATCAGCACTAGGCACAAGGCCAATAAGAATGACTTCACCATTAACCTATCCATAATTTCAACCATCAATAAATAGTCTGAAACTAATAACGATTGCAGTGAGTAAGCGCAAGTTACTTTTCAATTAACACTCTTAACATGCGGCGTAAAGGTTCTGCGGCGCCCCACAAAAGCTGATCACCCACCGTAAAAGCAGATAAATAGTCGTTACCCATATTTAATTTACGCAGTCGCCCTACGGGGGTGCTGAGCTTGCCAGTGACAGCAGCAGGGGTAAGTTCACGCATACTGGCCTCACGTTCATTTGGAATCACCTTGGCCCAAGAGTTTGCCTCTGCAAGCATTTGCGTAATCTCATCCAAAGGAACGTCTTGCTTAAGCTTAATAGTTAACGCCTGTGAGTGACAACGCATAGCACCAATACGTACGCACAAACCGTCAATTAAAACTGGATTTTGTTCACGGCGTAGAATCTTATTGGTCTCAGCGCCACCTTTCCACTCTTCTTTGCTTTGACCATTACCAAGATCTTTATCAATCCATGGAATCAAACTACCTGCCAGTGGAACCCCAAACTGCGCGGTAGGAAACTTATCATCGCGGAGAGTGCCAGCCACGGTACGGTCAATATCTAGAATTGCAGAGGCTGGGTCGGCCAGTAAATCACTGGCAGCAAAATGCGCTTCACCCATTTGCTTAAGGAGTTCACGCATGTTTTGCGCACCCGCACCAGAAGCTGCTTGATAAGTCATTGAAGTAGCCCATTGGACTAAGTCAGCCTTAAATAAGCCGTGCAACGCCATTAACATCAGAGAAACTGTGCAGTTACCGCCAACCCAATTTTTATTACCATGCGCATAAGCATCTTGAATCACATGCATATTAACTGGGTCAAGCACGATGACAGCGTCGTCTTCCATGCGCAAGGTTGAGGCTGCATCTATCCAATGACCAGTCCAACCATCTGCACGCAATGCAGGGAATATTTCACTGGTGTAATCACCACCTTGACAGGACACAATCACATCCATCACTTTAAGTTCTGAAATGCTTTTTGCATTTTTCAAAGGCGCAGAATCTTTACCTACATTAGGGGCACTCTCGCCTATTTGTGAGGTAGTGAAAAACTGCGGCTCAATCAACGCAAAATCATTTTCTTCCATCATGCGTTGCATTAAGACCGAACCTACCATGCCACGCCAACCTATAAAACCAACCTTAAGCATAATTTAGCCCTGTCCTAATTAAGCGCAGCAAGCACGGCATTACCCATGTCGCTACAAGACACGTTTTTGCAACCTGCAGTAACGATATCTGCAGTACGATAACCCTGCGCTAAGGCTTTTTTAACTGCATTTTCAATTTTTAATGCATGCAATTCATCGTTAAATGTATAACGCATCATCATGGCAGCAGACAATATTGTCGCCAGTGGATTAGCAATATTTTTACCCGCAAGGTCAGGTGCGGAGCCATGGCTAGGCTCATACATCCCTTTGTTATTGGCGTCTAGTGAAGCTGAAGGCAACATGCCAATAGACCCCGTCAACATAGAAGCTTCATCCGATAGGATATCTCCAAAAATATTGCCCGTCACCATCACATCAAACTGCTTAGGCGCTCGAATCAACTGCATCGCTGCATTGTCCACATACATATGGCTTAGCTCAACTTCTGGGTATTCTGCAGAAAGCTCAATCATCACTTGGCGCCATAATTCAGTACATTCCAGCACATTGGCTTTATCAACTGAGCAGACTTTTTTATTACGTTTCATCGCAATATCAAAAGCTACACGGCCAATACGACGAATTTCAGACTCTGCATAACGCATGGTATTAACACCTTCGCGTTCACCATTAGCTAAGGTACTAATACCGCGTGGTTGACCAAAATAAATATCCCCAGTCAGTTCACGTACAATCATAATATCCAAGCCAGAAACCACTTCCGGCTTAAGCGTAGAAGCGTCAGCTAACTCAGGATAAAGCAAAGCTGGGCGCAGATTAGCAAATAAATTAAGTTCTTTACGTATGCGTAACAAGCCACGTTCTGGGCGCAGATGACGCTCTAAAGTATCGTATTTCCAATCGCCAACAGCCCCTAATAGGACTGCATCAGCTTCTTTGGCCAACTGCAATGTATCTGCAGGCAATGGGTCGCCTGAAGCCTCATAGCCAGCGCCACCAATAGGCGCTTCAGTCATCTCTAAGTTAAGATTCAACGCATCTAATACTTTTACCGCTTGCGCTACGATTTCAGGGCCGATGCCATCACCTGGTAATACTGCAATTTTCATGTACTGTCTTTCTTAGTTTTATAGATTAATCTTGAAAAACAAACACTGCCGTACATTCACTGCGGCAGCAGTTTTAATTTATTTAAATAACCACGGTTGCGCTAGTTGATGCTTTTGCTCAAATAGCTTGATTTTATCTTGCTGCTGCATGGTCAAGCCAATATCATCCAACCCATTGATTAAGCAGTGCTTACGGAACGCATCGACTTCAAATGCATACACTTCACCGCCAGGGGTCGTGACGGTTTGCGCCACTAAATTAACATTCAGTTGATAGCCAACGCTAGCTTCAACCTGCGTAAACAACGTATCCACGATACTTGGGCTTAAAATAATGGGCAACATGCCATTTTTGAAGCAGTTGTTGTAGAAAATATCAGCATAACTTGGTGCGATCACCACTTTAAAGCCATAGTCTTCAAGCGCCCACGGCGCATGTTCACGACTAGACCCGCAACCAAAATTTTCGCGGGTTAACAGCACACTAGCACCTTGATAGCGAGGCTGGTTTAGCACGAAATCTGGATTGATTTTGCGCTGACTATTATCCATACCAGGCTCGCCATGATCGAGATAGCGCCATTCATCAAAGGCGTTCGGGCCAAACCCGGCACGCTTGATGGATTTCAAAAATTGCTTAGGAATAATCGCATCCGTGTCCACATTGGCACGATCTAAGGGGGCAACTAAACCATTAATTTGCTTAAAAGCTTGCATAGAGTGAGTGTACTTATCCGCTGTAAAATTATTTGGTCGACTTTTGAATGGCTTCGCCACCCTTTTCGATATCTTTACCCATGCCCTGGATGGTATTGCAGGCACTTAAGCTAAAACTCAATGCCAATAAAATCAATAATGCTTTCATATTCTGCCCTTTAATTAAACGTTCTAACATCAACAAAATGACCCGCCAAAGCCGCGGCAGCGGCCATTTGAGGACTGACTAAATGCGTACGGCCACCCTGACCTTGGCGTCCTTCAAAGTTTCGGTTTGAAGTGGAAGCACAGCGCTCACCTGCCTCTAGGCGATCAGCATTCATGGCTAGGCACATAGAACAACCCGGCTCACGCCATTCAAAACCTGCTGCAATAAAAATCTTATCTAAACCTTCTGACTCGGCTTGTGCTTTCACTAACCCTGAACCTGGCACTACTAAGGCTAATTTAATATTAGGTGCAATGTGCTTACCTTTAGCTACCGCAGCCGCAGCACGCAAATCTTCTATACGTGAATTTGTGCAAGAACCGATAAATACCTTATCGATATTGATTGCATTGATTGGTGTATTGGCCTCTAAACCCATATAAGCATAGGCACGTTCCCAGTCGGCGCGTTGTACCTCATTTTTAGCCATATCCAAGCTTGGAACACGCCCATCAATGCCTACTACCATTTCTGGCGAAGTGCCCCAAGTAACCTGTGGTTGTATATCAGCAGCATTCAAAGTAACGATTGAGTCAAATTGGGCATCAGCGTCTGAATGCAGTGTGCGCCAATAAGCGACAGCTGCTGACCATAATTCAGCCTTAGGTGAGAAAGGACGACCTTTCACATAGTCAATCGTAATATCATCAACAGCAATCATGCCAGCGCGTGCGCCCGCTTCAATCGCCATATTGCATAAGGTCATACGACCTTCCATGCTCAAACCGCGAATCGCTGATCCAGCAAATTCAATGGCAAATCCATTGCCACCAGCAGTACCAATTTTACCGATAATAGCTAATGCCACATCTTTGGCTGTAACGCCTAGGCCTAATTCACCCTCAACCAATACTTGCAAAGTTTTAGATCTCTTTTGGACCAAACATTGGGTTGCCATCACGTGCTCAACTTCAGAAGTGCCAATGCCATGCGCTAAGGCACCAAAAGCACCGTGAGTACTTGTATGCGAGTCACCGCATACAACGGTCATACCAGGCAAGGTCGCACCTTGCTCAGGGCCAATCACATGCACGATACCCTGACGGGCATCATTCATTTTAAATTCCGTCACACCATAGGTCGCACAGTTCTCATCCAAGGTTTGCACTTGCAAACGTGAGATTGGGTCACTAATACCAGCCACACCAGCACTTCTATCCGTAGTAGGCACATTATGATCAGGCACTGCTAATATCGATGCTGGGCGCCATAGCTTCCTATTGGCAAGCTTCAAGCCCTCAAAAGCCTGCGGACTTGTTACTTCATGCACTAGATGACGGTCAATATAAATGAGTGCAGTACCGTTTTCTTCATGTACCACGTGTGCATCAAATAGTTTTTCGTATAGGGTTTTTGCCATAATGCTCTTAATGGGTAGTTCGCTTAGTGGATAGTGTTCTTAATTAAACGCGACGCGCTTAATCTCTAAAGTTGCCGAACTGTAATGGAAAGTCGGTCACACTTTTTTTAACAAAGGCAATCGCATCTTGCAGTAAATCTCGCTTAGCTCCATTGATGCGCACAGTTTCACCTTGAATACTGGCTTGCACTTTTAAGCCTGAATCTTTAACTAGCTTCACAATGCGCTTTGCCAAATCTTGGTCTATGCCATCACGAATTTTTAGCTCTTGCTTAACCTTGTTGCCAGAGACTTTTTGCACATCTTTGTGCTCTAGTCGCTTTGACGAGTCAGGCTCTTTCTTTTCCATGCCTGGCAACAAAATATCTTTAATTTGATCCAACTGAAAATCATTATCGCCAAACAACGTAATCAGACTATCCTTCTCATTCAACTCAACCTTGGCTGATGAGCCCTTAAAATCATAACGATTGGTAATTTGCTTACCCGCAGTATCAATCGCATTTTTCAAAGCGACCATATCAACTTCTGAACTAATATCAAATGAAGGCATAGCGATCCTTTTTGGTCAAAACTTATTCATCCATGCAAATACAAACAAAGCAGCATAGAAAACCACTGGTGACCAGCAGCTTGTCTATGCTGTGACTAGCATTTATTCAAAGTGGCAAACGTAATCTAAAGTTTCTAGTGTTTCGATATCAAAAGAAGATTTACCAGGTACGGTGAATTTTTCACCCGCACTGTAAGTTTTCCATGCTGCATCACCGTTAAGACGCACTTTACAAACACCGACGTTAATTTCCATCAACTCAGGTGCATCAGTATTAAAAGTCAGTAAACTTGGGAAAATAACGCCTATCGTGCTACGCGTACCATTAGGTAACATCACTGTGTGACTGACGCACTTACCGTCAAAATAGATATTAGCCTTCTTTTTTACGCTGACATTGTCAAATTGTGCCATTTTCTTGTGCTTTCTATAAAAATCGAAGATTCATTATCGCAGAAAAGCGACGTCTAACCAAGCTAGACGCGCTTATTAACAGGCTTGCTGACACGAATGCAGATGCAAACCAAGAGTGATCTTAAAAGCAAGCGTCTATGGGCGCGCATCACCCCAGCGCAAGTTGCAGCGATCGTCCCCTATATAATAGGTCTCGCCACTGCGGTCAACACAATAATTAGGCGATACAATCATCTCAGAGAAAATCTCACCTTCGCTAATACGCGTGTAATCAAACAGCACTGAACGGATTACTTTGGCATTCTTACGAATATGTGAGCCATGTGAAATCCAGCACGGGCCAACAATTTCAGCCCCAGCGTCAACCTGCGTGCCTGATGCAATATAAACTGGGC
>SESB01000537.1_pt1 | contig 27209 bp, 40 predicted proteins | sample 3171441 | NCBI WGS metagenome assembly SESB01 (sample SAMN06051867, study PRJNA518727) | freshwater metagenome | biome: subpolar coniferous forest; feature: holomictic lake; material: water; isolation source: holomictic Lake 227, 6 m depth | place: Canada: near Kenora, Ontario | collected... | reverse complement strand
AGCAGCGAACGGCATGCCGCCTGATACTGCCGCGAACGCAAAGAGGACGAGCACGACTCGGACGATGTTTGTGATCTTCATTGAGGGTGATTTGGTGAGTGGTCACAGTCCATTACAAAAATCTGTGGACTCTTCTTCTTTAAATCCCAATCTCCCCATCGAATACGAAATCCGCCGGGCCGGTGAGGGTGACGTCTTGGTAAACGCCCCGGCTGCCGGTGAAGGCGACGCTCAGGGTGTCTCCTCCGCGTACTTGGACGGCCACGGGGCTCTTGGCTCCGGTCAGTTCGTGGAAAACGAGGGCGCTGGCGACGACGCCGGTGCCGCATGCGAGCGTTTCCCCCTCCACGCCGCGCTCGTAGGTGCGGATGGCGATGGTCTGGGCGTTCACGGGGCTGATGAAATTGGCGTTGGTGCCGCGCGGGGCGAAATGGGCGTGGTAGCGGATGCCTGCGCCATATTCCATGACGGGAACGGCATCCAAATCCTCCACAATGACTACGGCATGGGGCACGCCGGTGTTGACGGAGTGGACGGTGAGGGTTGCGCCGTTTTCCAAGGCAACGCTTTCGTGCAGCCGCATTCCCTGCGGTTCGCTCATGGCGAGGCGAATGTTGTCGCCGAGGCATTCGGCGGAGATCACCCCGGCCTCGGTTTCAAAACTCAGCTTGCCGGTGATACCCGCGAGCCGACTGGCAAACCGGGCGAAACAGCGCGCGCCGTTGCCGCACATCTCGGCTTCGCCGCCGTCGGCGTTGTAGTAGCGCATGCGGAAATCCGCGCCGTTGCGGGCTGGTTCCACCGCGAGCAGTCCGTCGGCGCCCACGCCGCGATGGCGGTCGCAGAGGCGGGCGATGGTTTCGCGGCTCAAGGCAAGTGTGCCCTGGCGGTTGTCCACGAGCACGAAGTCGTTTCCCGCGCCGTTCATCTTGGTAAAGTGCAGTAGCATGGCAGGGGTGTAGCACAGGGAGGGGCTCACGCCAAGCTTCAGAACTTATAAGACCTATGGGTCGTATGGGACTTATGGGGAACCCCAGATGCAATTTTTGCCCGTTTCTGTGCTTTCTAAAACAACCGGGTGGGCGTAAAAGAAGCCTTCAACTTTCCCTCGCTGCATGAACCCGAAAATTTTGATCGCCGATGACGAGCCGGATGTGGTGGATCTCGTGGCTGCGAACCTCCGCGTGGCGGGCTATGAGGTCATCACGGCTCCAGACGGCCCCTCGGCGCTGACTGCGATGCGGGAGGAGTTGCCCAGCCTGCTGGTGCTCGATTTGATGCTGCCGGGGATGTCTGGTCTGGAGGTGTGCCGCGCGCTCAAGGCGGATGCGAAGACGGCGCCGATTCCCATCGTCATGCTCACCGCGAAGGCCGAGGAGGTGGATCGGATTGTCGGGTTGGAACTCGGCGCGGACGATTATGTCACCAAGCCCTTCAGCCCGCGTGAGTTGGTGCTGCGCGTCAAGAGCGTGCTGCGGCGCAGTGACAAGAGCGAATCCGCCCCGGACGGTTTGCTGAGCTTGGGAAACATCGTGTTGGATCGCAGCCGGCTGCAAGTCCTCATCGAGGGCAAACCGGTCGATTTCACGGCCACGGAACTCAAGCTTCTCACGCTACTCATGGAGCGCCGGGGGAGGGTGCAATCCCGCGAGGTTTTGCTCAACGAAGTGTGGGGCTACGAAAGCGTGATCGACACCCGCACGGTGGATACGCACGTGCGGCGGCTTCGGGAAAAACTCGGAACCGCAGCCGAATACATTGAAACCGTGCGGGGTTTTGGGTATCGCATCGCGCAATGAACTGGTTTTTAGTCAGCGCTTTTCTCTGCATTTCGATTCTGTTTCTGCGCTATCGCGCGCATGTGCGCGAACAGTTGCACCAGATCGACCGCATGCTTGATCTGATTGGCAGCGGAGGGCGCCCCGCCAGCTTTATTCTGCACGGCGAGAAAACAATGCAGAATATCGGCATCCGGCTGGAAAAGCTGGCGGATCAGCGGGATCGGCTGGAAAGCCAGATTTCCCGTGAGGGGTTCAATCTGCAGGCCATTCTCGCCAGCATGGTGGAGGGGGTGATGGTGGTGGATGTGGGCCGGGTGATCCGGCTTGTCAACGGCTCCTTTTTGGCGCTCTTCAACCTGAAAACCGCGCCGGTGGGCCGGGGCGCGCTGCATACGCTGCGCGACGCCGCCATTGAGGGCGTGTTGCGCAAGGCCATGACCACCGGGGAGGCCCAATTCCGCGAGATCGAGCTGACGGCCCCGAGTCGCCACCTGGCCATGAGCGCCGCGCCGGTGCGCGACAGCGCGGGAAACATCCTGGGTGTGGCGGCGACTTTTCATGACATTTCCCGCATCAAACAGCTTGAAGAGGTAAGGCGGGATTTCGTGGCGAATGTTTCCCACGAATTACGCACGCCGCTTTCCATTTTCCAAGGCTACTTGGAGATGCTGCGCGAGAACCCGGAGCTGCCGCGCGAGGAGATCGGGCGCGCCTTGCAGGTGTTGAGCAAACACTCCACGCGCCTCAACGCTTTAGTGGAGGATCTGCTTTCCATCGCCCGCTTGGAGTCCCGCCGCGATGAACTCCATCTCACGCCGTGGGATGCTCCCGCCTTTTTCCGCGCGGTGGAGGAGGACTGGAGGCTCAAATTCCAGACCCAAGAGGTGCACTTTTGCACAGAGATCGCGTCGGATTTGCCGTCGCTGTGCGTGGATGTCTTCAAGTTCGGCCAGGTCTTTAACAACCTGCTTGAGAATGCCTTGAAATACACGCCGCCGCACGGGAGCGTCACGATTTCCGCAGCGCGGGCCTTGGGCACCGCAGGAACCCCGGGGACGGATGTGGAAATCCGGGTGAGCGACACCGGCAGCGGCATTCCCGCCGCCGATTTGCCGCATATTTTTGAGCGGTTTTACCGGGCAGACAAAGCCCGCAGCCGTGCGCTGGGCGGCACGGGCCTGGGGCTCTCCATCGTCAAACACATCGTGCAGATCCACGGCGGCAGCGTCCGCGCGGAGAGCGTGCTCGGCTCCGGCTCGACTTTCATCATCCGGCTGCCGGGACGCGGCGAGGTGGCGCAATAGGTCTTATAAGTCCTATAGGACGTATGGGACTTATGCGCCCAGGCCGAACGCCTCGTGGACGAGGTTTGCGGCTTCGGCCACACGCGCTTCGTCGATGACGACGGCGATCTTGATTTCCGAGGTGGAGATCATCTGGATGTTGATGCCCCCCTGGCTCAGCGCTTCAAAGACCTTGGCGGCGACACCGGAGTGCGAACGCATGCCGATGCCGACGACGCTGAGCTTGGCAATGCCATCCTGGGCAACCACGCCTTTGCCGAGCCCTTCGGCGAGCGGTTCCAGCACCTTTTGCGCCTTGGAAAGCTCGTCCTTGTTCAGCGTGAAGGAAATGTCGGTGGTGCCGGCCAGCGAGACGTTTTGCACAATCATGTCCACGGCGATGCCCGCGTCGGCGATGGCCTTGAACACGCGCGAGGCGATGCCGGGGGTGTCTGCCACTTGGAAAATGGTGACTTTGGCTTGGTTGCGTTCGATGGAAACGCCACGGATGACGACTTGCTCCATGCTCATGGTTTCTTCTTTGACGATGGTTCCCGGGTTGTTGTTGAATGAACTGCGCACCTCAAAGGGGACGCCGAATTTCTTGGCGAACTCGACCGAGCGTGATTGCATGACTTTGGAGCCGCTGCTGGCCATTTCAAGCATCTCGTCGTAGGAGAGTTCGTCCATTTTGCGCGCGGTTTTCACCACGCGCGGGTCGCAGGTGAAGACGCCTTCCACATCGGTGAAAATCTGGCAGAGATCCGCCTTGATGGCGGCGGCGATGGCAATGGCCGTGAGATCCGAGCCGCCCCGGCCCAGGGTGGTGGTCTGTCCGTCGTCGGTTTCGCCTTGGAAGCCGGCCACGACGACGATGTTGCCGTCATTGAGAAGTTGGTGGACGCGCGCGGGGGTGATGTCGCGGATCTTCGCCTTGGTGTGGACGCCGTCGGTGACGATGCCTGCCTGTGCGCCGGTGAGCGAGACGGCTTTGTGCCCCAGGCTTTGGACGGCCATGGCAAGCAGGGCGATGGTGGTCTGCTCTCCGGTGGCCAGCAGCATGTCCATTTCCCGCTCGGGCGGGGTGATGTCGGTGCAGACTTCACGGGCGAGCTTGATCAGGCCGTCGGTGACGCCGGACATGGCGGAGACGACGACAACGACTTTGTGGCCCGCCTCTTGCGTGGCGATGACGCGGCGGGCGACGTTGAGGATGCGACCTGGGTCGCCGACCGACGTGCCGCCGTATTTCTGGACAATAACACTCATGGAGAGCCGGGGAGTTTCTTTGCAGAGGCGGGGGTTGTCAATTCCGCTTTGCGAGATAGGTCTTATAAGGCCGATAAGTCTCCTGGGACTTATGGATTCTCAATTTACGCAAACTGCTTCAAGAGCCGTTCCACGGATTTGCAGAGGTCTTGCAGGCCGCCACGGAACGGGGTTTCGGCGACGGCGTCGAGCGCTGCAACGGCTTCCCTGAGAAGGGTGCCTGCCGTGCCGATGGCGCTCTCAATCGCGCCGGAGTTGCGGGTGGCTTCGATGAGGGCTTCCACTTCCTGGCCTGAGAGGATGGCGTTGCTCCAGCGGGTGCGCTCGGCTTTGGAGGCGTTTTGCAAAAGCAGCAGCACGGGGAGGGTGAGCTTGCCCTTGCTGAGGTCGCTGCCGAGGGTTTTTCCGGCCTTGGATTCCTCTCCAGCGATGTCCAGGCAGTCGTCGTAAATCTGGTACGCGGTGCCGAGCTTGAGCCCATAGGCGTGCAGGGCGGCGGTCGTTTCGGGCGTGCTTTCGTTGAGCATTGCGCCCAGTTCCGTGGCCGCAGCAAAGAGCGCGGCGGTCTTCATTTCGATGATTTTGAAGTATTCGGGGACGCCCAGGGCAAAGTCGAACCGGCGCTGGGTTTGGATGATCTCTCCCGAGCAGACTTCCGCGGAGGCGTGGGCAATGCGGCGGGCGATTTCGCCGTTGTTAAACTGGGTGGAAAGCTTGAGGGCGTGGGCGAACATGCAGTCGCCCAGGAGCACGCTGATGGCGTTGCCCCACTTGGCGTTGGCCGTGGGTTGGTTGCGCCGCAGATCCGCCCCGTCGATGATGTCGTCATGCACGAGGGTGGCGGCATGGATGAGTTCCAGGATGACGGCCAGATCGATGTGCTGGGCTCCGATGCCGCCGGTGGCGCCTGCGGAAAGGAGGGTGAGGGCGGGGCGCAGTCGCTTGCCGCTGGATTCGCACGCGTAGGCGATGTAGCTTTCCACGGCGGGATCAAACGCGCGCGCTTGGGCTCGGATACGTTCTTCGACGTTGGCCAGGGGCTCGGAGATCAGTTCGAAGGCTGCCTTGATTTCCTTGGGTATGATTTTGGCCTTCTGATCGGGCCTCGGGAGGTGTTTCACGGGGTGTCCAAAATAGGGATTGAGGATTGAAAGTCAATCCGCAGAGCTGGGGGCTTGCGTTCTTTGGGGATTCTGTGTGGATTTTGGTGAAAACCACTGGCAAAATCTACAGCCAGCAGTTAATTAGACGAGCCCCCCCTATGCCGTTTTTTTCAAGCAATAGCCGCGTGCTGCGCGAAATTCGTCGGAAGCTTTTCAATTCCCGCTTTTTCACGATTTCCATTCTCTTTCACGTCGTGCTGTTGCTCGCGTTGGGCGGCACGGTGATCATGCAGCAGGCTCACGAGCAGGCGGATTTTACCGGGGGAGACGGGGATTCCAAATTTGTCGCAAGCGATGTGACTGCGCCGCCCCTGCCGCCTCCGCCTCCCACGGAACAGCCGGTTTTGACTCCCGCCGTCCAGAATAACAAGGCGCTGGATGTGATCACCTCGGCGGCGCCGACGATGACGACCTTCCAGCTTCCCCAGGTGGCCCCTCCCATTCCCACGGCAACCGTTGATGCTCCCAAGGTGATGGCGACCCCGCCTCCGGTGAATCCGAACCAGCTTACCACGGCCCAGGCACAGAGGATCCGGGATTTTACGAAGGATTGGGCCAAAGGAGGTTCCAGCGGATTGGGCAGCAACAGGATGACGGAGCGGGAGTTTGCCTTTGTGGCCTACCTTGCCAAGTACCAAGGCGGGGACTGGGCTTCGACGAACATGATCAACAAGCAGGACGGGCGGATTGTCAAAGGGAGCCTTCCCAACCTGCTTTATTTCATGAACAAGCTGTCCAAGGGCCGGATCAAGGCGGATGCGGTTCCGCAGCCGTTGGATCTTTCCAGCGAGGATATCTTCGTCAAGAAGCCCCCCTTCATTTTCTTCACCGGCCACCGGGATTTCACGCTGACCGACAAGGAGGTGGAGAATCTCCAAAAATATGTGCAAATGGGGGGGTGCGTTTGGGGGGATAGTTCACTGCCCGGTCGTCGCTCCCACTTTGACCTGGCCTTTCGTCGTGAGATGCGCCGGGTGATTCCCGATATGGACAAGGACTGGGAGGTGCTCCCTCCGAGCTACCCGCTGTTTACCAAGAAAATGTATTACCCGGAGATCACCGCGCCTCCCACCGGGGTGAACTACTACAAGGAGCCTGTCTATGCGCTGCGCTTTGGTGGAGAAGTGGCGATCATTTACACCAGCAACGACTACGGCGACATGTGGCGACTGGCGTTGACGCAGGTGAATGACAAGTTTGAGATTGATAAGACGCTCGACGAACGCTCTCCGGAATTCAAGTATACCGATGGGGAAATTTTTTGGCGGCTGGAGCGCTACTACCGGGGGATGGATGTTCCAAGGCTTGTCAACGCCTATAAGTTTGGCACCAACGTGGTGATCCATCTTTTGACCCGCTGGGAAGACCGGGTCAAGGCGATCCCCAAGGGGTTGTAAAGGCTGCCCGCAACGCCTCCGGCGTGGCGCCCGCAGTGCGAAGCTGGCGCAGGCTCAAGGCGTCGTGGCGTTTCGCCAGACGCAGCCCGGTGGCCGGATCAGCCAGCAACGGTGCGTGATAAAACGTGGGGGGTGTGATGCCCATTGCCCGGTATAGCAAGAGCTGGCGGAAGGTGGAGAGCAGCAAGTCCGCGCCGCGCACCACTTCCGTCACGCCCATGGCCGCATCGTCGGCCACCACCGCGAGTTGGTACGCCGGGACGCCGTCCCGCCGCCAGACCACAAAGTCGCCAAAATCGACCCCCGCCACGGCGGTTTGTTCGCCCAGCGCGGCGTCGGTGAAGCGCATCTGCTCGCCGTGCGGCACGCGGAAGCGCCAGTGGACATCGGTCAACCCGGCGGGTGCAAGGGGATCGCCCGGTTTGGGACGGCAGAGGCCGGGGTAATTCGGCTCCTCATCGCCGGCATGAGGCGCGCCCAAGGCGCTGAGCACGTCGCGGCGTGAACAGCGGCAGGGATAGAGGTGGCCGTCCGCGCGCAGCCGCTCCAAAAGCGCAAGGTGCAAGGCGCGGCGTTCGCTTTGCATGTAGGGAGCGCAAGGGCCGCCGCAGTCCGGCCCTTCGCCCCATGTCAACCCGAACCAACGCAGGTCTTCGTAGAGCGCTTGCGTGAACGCCGGTTTGCAGCGGGCCGCGTCAATGTCTTCCACGCGCAAAATGAGGCTGCCACCCGCCTGCCGCGCCCGTTCCTGGGCGATCCAGAACGTGCGGGCATGGCCGAGATGGAGGAACCCGGTGGGAGAGGGGGCAATGCGTCCGCGGTAGAGTTGCATCGTCACAGAAAAATGAATTGCCGCAAAAAAGGCGCAAAAAACGCAAAAAAGAAAGGCGATTTTTTGCGCCATGGCGATAAGCTGCTCACGATGGAAACCACAGCCGCCCTATTGCTTCGGCGCACGAAGTATTCCGACACCAGCCTCATCGTTACGTGGCTGACGCGTGAGCACGGCAAAATAAAGACCATGGCCAAGGGGGCTTTGCGGCCCAAGAGTGCGTTTGCCGGGATGATCGATCTTTTTTTCGAGATCGAGATCGCGTTTGTGCGAAGCAGTCACAGCGAAATCCACACCCTGCGGGAAGCCGTGCTGCGGAATCCCTTTGAAGGGTTGCGCAAGGATTACCTGAGGGTGGAGCTTGCGGCTTATTTTGTGGAGTTGCTGGAGCTGCTTACCGAGCCGGAACATCCTGTGCCAGAGCTCTTTGATCTGCTGCACCGTGCGCTGAGCTACCTGGAAAACGCGACGCCGGAGCGCCGGGCGTTGCTCCACTTTGAGAATGAACTGGCGCGCTTGCTGGGAATCCACGATGAGGGGAACGCCCACACAGCCCTGGCGCGGGCGTGCCACCGCATGCCGGAGTCCCGGCGGCGGCTCATGGAGAAGCTGGGGTAGGGAAGGCGCTCCGTGCCGTCCGAGAGACGCGGGTGGGCAAAACGGGCGGCACGGAGTGCCGCCCCTACCGGCCGAAATCGCGCCAGAGTGAGGGCTGAATGAACTATTTTTCCTCGCGGAAGGAGCGGATGGCGTCGCGCAGTTCGGCGGCGCGCTCGTAGGCTTCGGTGGCGACGGCGCGTTCCATTTCCCGCTGGAGGATTTCGAGCTTGGAGAGGGGGCGTTTACTCTGGAGTTCTGCCATCCACTCGTTCAGAAATTCCACTTCGGAACAGGTCTCTGTGGGCTCGGGGCGCTCCTGGAGCAGCGCGATGATTTTGTCCCGTCCGCGCTCGATCTGGCGCAGGGCGGCGGGGATGTCGTCGCGTTCCAGTTCCAGGGAGGCTTTGGCGCGGGTGCGCATCATCAGCACATAAGGGCGGAACTGCTCAAAAGACCACGCCAGTTCCTCGCGTTCGGCGTAGTCTGCGACGAGGGCAAAAAGATCGAGGTTGTGCTGGGTATCCCGCAGGACGCCCGGGAAGTCCTCCAGTTGAAAAAGGGCGATGTAGCGGTGGTAATACTGGATTCCTTCCTGATGCAGCTCATTGCAGTCGTCGGCGCTCAAAGTGTAGGATTCGCCTGCGGCTTCGGCTTCCTCGGCCCGTTCGCGGTGCCAGTCCAGCAGCGAGGCGCTTCCGTGCGGGTGCGAGCCGTCGGGCCGGCCTGCGGATTCCATCTGGATGAGGCCCAGATCGAGGCGGAGCTGAATTTTTTCCGTGCCGTCGCTGCCCCTGATTTTGCGGACGCGAATCTGCCCGGGTTCGTGCGGCCAGCCTTCGAGGAGCGTGTTTAAATCCAAGTTCATGATGCCATTATCGAAGCGGGAAATCGGGCGAAAACAAGCAGGAAAGCGGTTCTGGAGTGCGAATTTGAGAAATAATGCAAAACATTCTTGCAGGATAAATGCCTCTGGGGTAGAAAGACCCTCCCGCCGCGCCAGGAACCAGTTTCAGGTGCTCGGGAGGACGAAAAATGCAGTTGGCGCATAAAAATTACTTGCGCCATAGCTTGGTTCGTCTACAGTTCGCGCTCCCCGCAACCAGTAGTGGATGTGGAATCCCTGCTGAGAAGCGGGTTTTTAGTCCCCGGAAATCGGGGGGAGCTTTTCGGAGTTTTGAATGCGGTTTCCTGAAACGATTTTTTAAAAATTTAACATGCCAACGATCAACCAGCTTGTCCGCAAGGGACGCAATAAGGTGACGGTGAAGTCCAAATCACCGGCGCTCGTGAATTGCCCGCAGCGCCGTGGGGTGTGCGTGCAGGTGATGACCCGTACGCCCAAGAAGCCCAACTCGGCACTCCGTAAAGTCGCCAAGGTTCGGTTGACCAACGGCCAGGAAGTTATCGCGTATATCCCCGGTGAAGGTCACAACCTCCAGGAGCACTCGATTGTGCTCGTCCGTGGCGGTCGTGTGAAGGATCTTCCCGGTGTTCGTTATCATATTGTCCGCGGCACCCTCGACGCCCTTGGGGTGGATGGTCGCCGTCGTTCGCGTTCCAAATACGGCGCCAAGCGTCCGAAACCCGGTCAAGAAGCCGCAGCCAAGGGTAAGGGCGGTAAAAAGAAATAATTTCCTATGTCCCGTCGTCGCAGAGTCATTAAAAAAACCGAGAAGTTTGACAGCCGCTACGGCAGCCCTTTGGTTGCCCGCCTGATCAACACCATCATGGAGAGCGGTAAAAAGTCGATCGCAGAGAAGATCGTTTACGGCGCCATTGAAAAGACCCGTGAGGGTTCTGATGCGGTGGATCCGCTCGAAACGCTCAACAAGGCGATCGACAATGTGAAGCCTCGTCTGGAAGTGAAGTCCCGCCGCGTGGGTGGCGCCACTTACCAGGTTCCCATGGAGGTTCCTGCTCCTCGTCAGATGGCTCTTGCCATGCGCTGGATCGTTACTTTCGCCCTCAAGCGCAAGAGCGTCCCGATGATGGATGCGCTCGCCAGCGAATTGAAGGAAGCGGCTGCCGGACAGGGCAACGCCATCAAAAAACGCGACGACACGCACAAGATGGCCCAGGCCAATCGCGCGTTCGCACATTTCCGTTTCTAACCTATTTTTCTCACCGTGGCTGCACCAGACTCCAATCCTAACTCTCCCGACCGCGCGTATCCGCTGGAGCGGACTCGCAACATCGGGATTGCCGCGCACATCGACGCTGGCAAGACGACGCTTACCGAGCGCATCCTTTTCTACACCGGGATGATCCACAAGATCGGTGAAGTGCATGAAGGCACGACCGCCACTGACTGGATGGAGCAAGAACGTGAGCGTGGCATCACGATCACTTCCGCTGCCACCACCTGTTTCTGGCAGCAGCGCAAAGAGGAAGGTATTTGCAAACTTTTCGAGGGGCAAAAACAACGCGTCAACATCATCGACACTCCCGGGCACGTGGATTTCACGGCCGAGGTGGAGCGCTCCTTGCGCGTTCTGGACGGCGCGGTTGCCGTGTTCTGTGGCGTGGCCGGGGTTCAGCCCCAGTCCGAGACTGTCTGGCGTCAGGCCACCAAGTATGGTGTGCCTCGTATTGCGTTCGTCAACAAGATGGATCGCACGGGTGCCAATTTTGAGAACGCCCTCAACGACATGCGCACCAAGCTCGGTGCGAATGCTTGGCCGATTTTGATTCCGCTTGGCAAAGAGGATTACCTCAAGGGCCAGCTCGACGTCATCAATAAGAAGGCCATCGTCTATTACGACAACGATCAATTTGGCTCCACCTACGCGATCGAAGAGATTCCCGCCGAGCACAAGGAGATGATTGATAATGCTTACGAGGAACTCGTGAGCGCCGTTGCTGATCTCGACGACGAGGTGGGGACGCTCTTCCTGGAAGAGAAGCCCATCAGCATTGAAGTTCTCAAGCAAGGCATTCGTCGTCTGACCATTGCCAACAAGTTCGTCCCGGTTGTCGGCGGCTCCGCCTTCAAGAATAAGGGCGTGCAGTATCTCGTGGACGCAGTGGTGGATTACCTCCCGAGCCCGCTGGAAACTGTCCCGGCTCACGGTATGAACCCTGACAACGGCGAAGAAGTCATTGTTCGCGCTGATGACAATGCGAAATTCTGCTCGCTGGCATTCAAGCTTTGGAGCGATCCTTTCGTTGGCAAGCTCGTTTTCTTCCGTGTTTACTCCGGCAAGCTCGCCAAGGGGGACAATGTCTACAATCCTCGCACCAACAAGCGCGAGCGCATCAGCCGTCTGATCCAGATTCAGGCCGACAAGCGCGAGGATATCGACGTTTGCTACTCCGGTGACATCGCCGCCATCGTCGGCATCAAGAACATCACCACGGGTGACACGCTTTGCGACGAGGATTTCAGCGTCATTCTCGAACCCCCGACCTTCCCTGACACGGTGATCTCGATGGCTGTTGAGCCGAAGACCAAGATCGACCAGGAGAAGATGTCCATCGCTCTCCAGCGTCTCGCTGAAGAAGATCCGACCTTCCGCGTTTTCACCAACGAAGAAACCGGCCAGACGATCATCGCAGGCATGGGCGAGTTGCACCTCGAAATCATCCGCGACCGCATGCTGCGTGAGTTCAAGGTGGAAGCCAACTCCGGCAAGCCGCAGATCGCTTACCGCGAAACCATCACCGGCGAAGCCGTCGGCGAAGGCAAGCTCGTCAAGCAGTCCGGCGGTCGTGGTCAATACGGCCACGTGGTTGTGCGGGTCGCCCCGAACGAACGCGGCAAGGGCATCACCATCGAGAACAAAACGGTGGGCGGCTCGATTCCGAAAGATTTCATCCCTGCCGTCAAGAAGGGCCTCGAAGAGGCGGTTCTCAACGGTGTTGTGGGCGGCTACCCGGTCATCGATGTCAACATCGACATCATTGACGGATCGTTCCACGAAGTCGACTCCAACGAAATGGCCTTCAAGATGGCCGCAATCTTCGCCGCCAAAGACGGCTTCAAGAAGGCCAAGGCGATTTTGCTCGAACCGATCATGAAGGTCGAGAACCTCACTCCCGAGGAATACCAGGGCGATATTTTGGGCGATCTCAACCGTCGCCGCGGACGCATCCAGAGCATGGAAGCGAAAGGCAACCTCTCTGCGGTTCACGCGGAAGTGCCGCTCGCCGAAATGTTCGGCTACTCCACCGCCATCCGTTCGCTCTCCCGCGGACGTTCGTCCTACTCGATGGAACCATCACACTTTGAACAAGTTCCCGCAAGCGTTCTCGCAGCGGTTCTCGACCAGAAGGGCTCCTAACTTACACCGAAACTTTTTATGACAAACGGCCAACGAATTCGCATACGGCTTAAAGCTTTCGACTATCGGATGCTCGATCAATCCTCCCTGGATATCGTCGAGACCGCCAAGCGCACGGGCGCCAAGGTGGCGGGACCCATCCCTCTTCCGACCCGGATCGAAAAATTCACTGTCAACCGCTCTCCGCACGTGGACAAGAAGTCCATGGATCAGTTCGAAATCCGCACCCACAAACGGTTGCTGGACATCATCGAACCGACCGCAAAGACGGTGGACGAACTCAAGAAGCTGAACCTCCCGGCTGGTGTTGATATCACCATCAAGATCTGACCGGTGTTCATAAACTAGGAACGCAATGAAATACGGACTGTTAGGAAAAAAAATCGGGATGACCCGAGTGTACGACGAGAAGGGGCGCATTACCCCCGTGACCGTCGTCGCTGTGGGCGGCAATACGCTGCTCCAGGTCAAGACCGTGGAAAAGGACGGCTATTCCGCCATCCAGGTCGGGTTTGACACCCAGAAAGAGTCGCGTCTGCCCAAAGCGCAGCTTGGCATCTTCAAGAAAGCCGGTTCCGAGCCCAAGAAGCTCGTCGGCGAATTTCGCCTCCTTGCCACCGAGAAGGTGGAAGGCGAACTCAACCTGACTGCCAGCCACTTCCAAGTGGGCCAGATCGTCGACGTGATCGGCCAGTCCAAGGGCAAGGGTTTCCAAGGTATTATGAAAAAGCATAATACGGACGGCCAGCCCGCCTCGCATGGTTCCATGATGCATCGCCGTCCGGGCGCCATCGGTTGCCGTTCCACTCCGGGTCGCATCTGGAAAAACCAGAGCATGCCCGGCCACATGGGTGACGAACGCAAGACGGTTCAAAATCTTCAGATTGTTGCAGTGCGCGAAGAAGAGCAGGTTCTTTTGATTCGCGGCGCGATTCCGGGAGCCAACGGCGGTTACGTCGTGGTTCGTCCCGCCAAGAAATCCCCACTTCCTGCGGAGGTTAAGTAATGAGCGCAAAAGTTCTTTCAGTTAAAGCAGCCCAGTCTGCGAATATCGTCGTCATCGAAAACGGCATCGGCACCCAGGCGGTTCACGACGTGGTCGTGGCCATGAGGGCAGCCCGCCGCAGCGGCACCGCCTGCACGAAGACCAAGGCAACCGTGAGCGCTTCGGGAGCCAAGCCCTGGCGCCAGAAGGGCACCGGACGCGCCCGCGCCGGTTACAAGTCCTCGCCCGTATGGGTGGGTGGCGGCGTGGTGTTCGGCCCCAAACCGCACGACTACACCAAGACGGTGACCAAGTCGGTTCGTCGTCTGGCGCTCCGCAAGGCGCTGAGCTCGCGCATCGTCGCGGGAGACGTTCTGGTGGTGGAAAAATTCGCCATTCTCGAGCCCAAGACCAAGGCCTTTGTCGGCTGGGTCAAAGACAACGTCGGCGTGGAAAAGACGCTCATCGTCTCCACGGATTTCGACGAAACCACATTCATGGCCGCGCGCAATGTTCAGCCCACCCGCTTGGTGACGGCTGCCGAAGTGAACACCGAAGACCTTCTGGCCTACAAGAAGATCGTTGTCACCAAAGACGCGCTGACCAAACTGGCAGAAAGGACGCAGAAATGAACGAGCCGCAAGATTTGATTCAGACGATCGCCTTCACCGAGAAGGCCACCATCCTCAGCGACACCCTCGGAAAATACGTTTTCCGTGTGGCCCCGCATGCGAACAAGCTCCAGATCAAGCATGCCGTCGAGAAGCTCTTCGGCAAAACGGTCACGGCTGTGAACACCTGCAACTATGCGGGTAAGAAGCGCCGCGAACGCCGTGCAGACGCGGGCCGCACCGCCCACTGGAAGAAGGCCATCGTAACCCTTAAAGCCGGGGAGAAGATCGAACTGGCGTAAGCCTTACCGAGAATACTGACTATGGCACTCAAAACTTTCCGTCCTCTCACCCCGGCCGCCCGTTTCAAGGCGATGCCGGCGTTCGATGAGATCACCAAGGACAAGCCCGAAAAAAGCCTGCTCGTTACGCTCAAGAAAACGGGCGGACGCAACAACCGGGGCCGCTTGACCTCGCGCCACATCGGCGGCGGTCACAAGCAGAAATATCGCATTATCGACTTCAAGCGCTCCAAGCGCGACGTCGTGGCTGAAGTGGTCGGGATCGAATATGATCCGAACCGCTCGGCTCGCATCGCACTGGTTCAGTATGCGGACGGCGAAAAGAGCTACATCCTGGCGCCCGTCGGTTTGACGGTCGGCATGAAGGTCACTTCTGGCGAGGCAGCCGCTCCCGAGGTGGGCAATGCGCTTCCCTTGAAGAACATTCCGCTCGGTTCCGCCATTCACAACGTCGAACTGATGCCCGGCAAGGGGGGGCAGATCGCTCGTAGCGCTGGGCAGCAAGCCATCTTGAGCAACCGTGAAGGCGGCTATGCTCTGGTGAAAATGCCCTCGGGCGAAATTCGCAAGATTCACGAAATGGCCTACGCCACAATCGGCCAGGTCGGCAACGTCGATCACATGAACGTTTCCTCGGGTAAAGCCGGGCGTTCCCGCTGGAAGGGTGTTCGTCCCACTGTGCGCGGTATGGTGATGAACCCGGTCGATCACCCGATGGGTGGCGGTCAGGGTAAATCCAAGGGCGGTGGCGGACGCCATCACCCAATGAGCCCGTGGGGCCAGCTTGCGAAGGGCTTCAAGACCCGTCGCAAACACAAGGAAAGCAACAATTTCATCGTTCAACGCCGTAACGCCAAGAAGTAGTATATGGGAAGATCACTAAAAAAAGGGCCGTTCGTTGAGCTTCATCTGCTCGAAAAAATCGACAAGATGGCAGCCGCGGGAGTCAAGAAGCCGATCAAAACCTGGTCGCGCCGCTCGATGATCACGCCGGATTTTGTCGGACACACCTTCCTCGTGCATAACGGGAAAATTTTTAACTCGGTGTTTGTGACGGAAAACATGGTCGGTCACAAGCTCGGCGAATTTTCGCCGACCCGCGTGTTCAAGAAGCACGGGGCACACACCGCGAAGGTGACGAAGTAATTTATGCTGCGTCCTGCTTTAACGGCAGGCGTGGTGATCCTGGCGCTCACAAGTGGGTGGGCTGCCACGGGGGGTGGTTCTTTCTCAGATTCAGACATAGAAGTTTCGGAAGCGAAAGTGACGCTTCAGCAGGTGGTCGCGGAGAACGAAGTTCTCAAGCGGCAACTGGCCGAAGCGCAGGGGGCGATCAAATCGCTCACTGACAGTCTTGCTGTCTCCAACAGCGAGGCGGAAGTTTTCCGGAGGGAGGCGGCAGAGCTCAAGCTGCGAATGTCGGCGCTCGGAGTCGATGGACTCAGCGGCGACAAAAGCAAGCTCGAGCAGCGTCTTCTAAAGGCGGTTCGCGACCTCCAACTCGTTCAAACCGAGAAGGACAAGCTGGCCGACGAATTGGTGCAGTTCAGCGAGGCGGTCTTGCGTTACACGAAAGTGGCGACGACAGACGACGCCGAAGCGAGGATGGCGTTGGAAGCGCGGTTGCGCAGTGTTGCGGAAGCGCTGGGAATTCCCGGAAACCAACCGGGAGCCGACGGCAAGTCCGCAGCAAAAGCGGGCAGCCTGACCGACGGGATGGTGGTGAGCATCAAAGAGGAACTTTCCCTGGTGGTGGCCAATGTGGGCAGCCGGCAGGGGGTGCGAGTGGGGATGCCGTTCAAGGTGGTGCGGGAGGATCATTTGATCGGAACCGTGCGGGTGGTGGACGTGCGGGAGAAAATTTGCGGGGCCGTGATTCAAAGTCTGGATTCAGAGAAGAATAAAATTAAAGTGGGTGACCGCCTGATGGTGGATGCCCGGTAAAAAAATTTAACTAACATGCAGATCCTATCGACAACCAAATATGTGCGTATCTCGGCCTTCAAGGCCCGGGAAGTCGCGCGTGAAATTCAGGGCTTGCCCGTCGCGGCGGCGCTCGACCTCGTCGCGTTCAGCCCGAAGAAAGCGGCGGCTTTGATCGCCAAGACGCTCAAGAGTGCGATCGCCAACGCCGAGAACAACAACAATCTGCGTGCGGAGACTCTGGTCGTCAAAGAAGCCAGGATCGGCGAAGGCCCCACGGCCAAGCGCTTTCAACCGAAGGCTCGCGGCAGCGCCGGCCCCATCCTCAAGCGTTCATCGCACATTCGCATTGTGCTGACCGACGAGGTGGAAGTGCCCCAACGCGAAGTTCGCAAAAAGACCCCCGCCAAGGCCAAAACCCAAGCGGCAACCACCAAATAATTTATGGGACAGAAAGTTAATCCAATTGGCTATCGCCTCGCAGTCAACCGCGACTGGCGTTCGCGCTGGTATGCTTCTCCGAAGGATTTCCCCGATTTCCTCCACGCGGACTTGAAGATCCGTGGTTATGTCAAGAAGAAGCTGGCCCAGGCTGCCGTGGCAAAAGTTGTCATTGAGCGCGCATGGAACAGCCTTCGCGTGACCATCCACACGGCCCGTCCCGGCATCGTCATCGGACGCAAGGGCTCGGAAATCGAGAAAATGACCGAAGAGATCGGCGGCATGTCCGGCGGCAAGCAGGTCAAGATCGACATCCAGGAGATCAAGACTCCGGAACTCGACGCCCAGTTGGTCAGCGAGAACATCGCCCTCCAGATCGAACGCCGCATTTCCTTCCGCCGCGCCATGAAGAAAGCCGTCCAGACGACGATGGACTTCGGAGCGATGGGGATCAAGGTGCGCTGCGCCGGACGTTTGGGCGGTGCGGAAATTTCCCGCGCTGAGCGTTACCACGAGGGCAAAGTGCCGCTGCACACCCTGCGCACCCCGATTGACTACGGCTTCTCGGAAGCCAACACCGTTTACGGGAAAATCGGCGTCAAAGTCTGGCTCTGCAAACCTGAAGCCGCCCCAGTGGAGGCCCAACCCGAAAAGCGTGAGCGTGCCAACGCCTAACGCGGACAACCTGAATTTTTAGAGGAGACACCTTATGCCATTGATGCCAAAACGTGTGAAGTACCGGAAGACGCAGCGGGGAAGCCGCACCGGTGTTGCTTCGCGCAATGTGACCATCGATTTCGGAGCCTACGCGTTGCAGACCCTGGAACGCGCCTGGATCACGAACACCCAGATTGAAGCCGCCCGTGTTGCGCTCACCCGCAACATGAAACGCAAAGGCAAACTCTGGATCCGTGTATTCCCGGACAAATCCGTCACCGCCCGCCCGCCGGAAACCCGAATGGGTAAAGGTAAAGGCCAGCCCGAATACTGGGTGGCAGTGGTTCGTCCCGGCAACATCCTGTTTGAGTTGGACGGGATCCCGGAGTCCGTGGCGCGTGAGTCCCTGCGTCTCGCCGCAACCAAACTTCCCATCCGCACAAAATTCCTGGCCCGTCACCGCGCCGTTGCCGCAGCCGCCTAAGCATTGGTATGAAAATCAAAGAAATCAAAGAACTGAGCGTTGACGAGCTCCAGGCCCGCAAGCGGGAACTGAATAAAGAGGGCTTCAACCTTCGTCTCCAACAGCAGACCGGCCAGCTTGAGAAGCCCAGCCAGATTCGTTCCATCCGCCGCGAGATCGCGCGGATCGAAACGGTTCTCTCCCAGCGCAGCGGCCAAACGGCATAAGAATCCCTCTCCAAATGACTGAGAATCAAACCGCAGCAACCGAAGCCGCCCGCAATTTACGCAAGACCCGCGTGGGTCAGGTGGTTTCCAGCAAAATGAACAAGACCGCCGTCGTCGAGACGGTGACGCGCGTTCCGCACGCCAAATTCGGCAAAATCGTCAAGCAGGTGAAGAAATTTCATGCGCACGACGAGGAGAACAAGGCGCAGGTGGGTGACATGGTTCGCATCATGGAGACCCGCCCCATCAGCAAATTAAAATGCTGGAGGATAGTTGAAATCCTCAAACATTAGTGTAATCTCGCACCCCTTTTCGCAATATGCTCCAGATCCGAACCAGAATTGATGTCGCCGACAACACGGGCGCTCGCATGGCCAAAATGATTGGCGTCATCGGCAAGGCGACCAAAGTCGCGCGCGTTGGTGACATCATCACGGCGCACATCCGCGAAGCCTCTCCCGGCGGCACGGTGAAAAAAGGCGACGTGGTAAGGGCCGTTATCGTGCGCACCCGGCAGGCTGTGCGGCGTGAAGACGGCTCGTATCTCCGCTTTGACAACAACGCGATGGTCATCATCGACAAAGACTTGAATCCGCGCGGCACGCGCATCTTCGGCCCCGTCGCTCGCGAACTGCGCGAACGCAACTTCATGAAGATCGTCTCACTCGCTCCCGAAGTACTATGATCCAAAAATTTCACGTTAAAAAAGGCGACCAGGTGGAAGTGATCTCCGGCAACCATAAGGGTGCCGTGGGGAAAATCCTTCAGGTTCTCCCAAAAAAGAGCCAAGTTCTCATTGAAGGCGTGCGCTTGATCAAAAAGCACACCCGCAAATCCCAGGATCAACCCCAGGGAGCGATCATTGAACGCGAAGGGCCGATCCAGGTATCCAACGTGAAGATCGTCGAAAAGGCGAAGAAAGGGAAGGCGGCGTAACCGCCGGTTAAGCATATGGCAGTAGAATTTTACACAGAATACAAGGAACGGGTGGTTCCGGCGCTCAAGGAAAAGCTGGGCTACAAGAACCCGCATCAGGTTCCGCACGTCGAAAAGGTCGTCATCAACACCTGCGTCGGCTCCTCCTCGGACGTCAAGCAGGCGCTTGAAGACGCGAAGGCGGAACTCTCCCTCATCACCGGGCAGAAGCCCGCTGAGACCCGCGCCAAGAAGAGCATTTCCAACTTCAAGCTGCGCGACAAGCAGGCCATCGGCGCGAAGGTGACTCTGCGCGGAGCCCGCATGTATGAGTTTTTGGAGCGTCTTATCAAGACGGCCCTTCCGCGTATCCGCGACTTTCGCGGCATCTCGCCGAAGGCATTTGACGGTCAGGGCAACTACACACTGGGCGTAACCGACCAGAGCATCTTCCCTGAAGTGGAACTCGATAAAATCAAAAGAAACATCGGGTTTGATATTACCATCGTCACCAGCGCCACCACCAATGCGGAGGCCAAGGCGCTGCTGGTTGAACTGGGAGTCCCGTTCACCGACAAGGCGAAGAAACCTGCCGCCGCCCCTGCGAGCGCCTAATATACTATGAGCAATTTGTCCGATCCCATCGCCGATTTTCTGACCCGCCTGCGCAACAGCGCCCTGGCGAAGAAAGCCGAAACGAACGCTCCCTATTCCAAAATCAAGGTCGAGATCGCCCGCATCCTCAAGCAGGAAGGCTACATCGCCGGCTACGAAGTGGATACCACCGGGGCGTTTCCCGAAATTCGCATCGCGAATAAATACGTGAACCGCACCCCGGCCATCACCGGGCTCAAGCGGGTCAGCAAACCCGGTCTTCGCCGGTACGTCGGTTCCCAGGATATTCCGCGGGTTCTTGGCGGACTCGGGATTTCCATCCTCTCCACGCCTCGCGGGATCATCACCGGGCGCGAAGCAAAGAAACAGAATGTCGGCGGCGAATTGCTCGCCTACGTTTGGTAATCCTTTAAATTTGTATGTCGCGAATTGGAAAAAAAGTTATCGATCTGCCCACAGCGGTAAAGGTCGCCGTCTCGCCTGAAGGCGGGGTCAAAGTCGAGGGGCCGAAAGGCAAGCTCGAGTGGACGCTTCCCAAGCAGATCAAAGCGCGGATTGAAAATGCTACCGTTGTTGTGGAGCGCGAGAGCGAACTGCGCAGCGTGCGCGCCTTGCACGGGCTCTCCCGCGCGTTGGTCGCCAACATGGTGACGGGCGTCTCCACGGGGTTCGTCAAGGATCTCGAAATTCACGGGGTCGGCTTCAAGGCGGCGGTGCAGGGCAAGGCTCTGAACCTCAGCCTCGGCTTCTCCCACCCGGTGCTCTTCCCGATTCCCGAGGGAATCAAGGTGACCGTCACCGAGAACACCAAAATCAAGATCGAAGGGGTCGACAAGAAAGTCGTCGGCCAAGTCGCCGCAGACATTCGCGCGTATTATCCGCCGGAGCCTTACAAGGGCAAGGGTGTGCGTTATGCTGGCGAACAACTCATCCGCAAGGAAGGCAAAACCGTTCAATAAACTCGTATGGCATCTCTGGAAAAAATTAAAATGCGCCATGTCCGGCTCCGGAAACGGATTGTCGGAACGGTTGAACGCCCCCGTTTGGCAGTTCATTTTTCGGGCAAGAACATCTATGCCCAGGTGATTGACGACGTTACCGGCCGCACGCTTGCGGCGGCGGCGACGACGGAAAAGAGCCTCGAAGGCGACAAATCGCTGCGCGCCAACTGCGCGACGGCAGTGACGATTGGCAAATTGGTTGCCGAGCGCAGCAAAAGCGCCAACGTCAGCAAAGTCGTGTTTGATCGCGGTGGTTTTCAATACCACGGCAAAGTAAAAGCGCTGGCCGACGCCGCGCGTGAAGCCGGACTAGATTTTTAATTATGGCAGCTCCCAATCAACGTAAAGGCGACCGCCGCGACCGCAACCGGGAATCCAACGAACCGAAGTCGGATCTCACCGAGAAAGTCGTATTCATCAACCGCTGCGCCAAGGTCGTCAAAGGCGGCCGTCGCTTCAGCTTTAGCGCCTTGATCGTCACGGGCAACAAAGCGGGCAAAGTTGGCTACGGTTTCGGCAAGGCAAATGAAGTCTCCGAAGCCATCCGCAAAGCTTCTGATGCCGCCAAGAAAGATCTCGGCACCGTGGCGGTGTTCAACAACACCATCCCGCACGAAGCCATCGGTGAGTTCGGCGGCGGACGCGTTTTGCTGCGTCCGGCATCACCCGGAACCGGCGTGATCGCGGGCGGCGGCGTCCGTGCGGTCATTGAAGCGGTCGGAATCAAGGACGTGCTTGCCAAGTCCCTGGGCTCCAGCAACCATGCGAACGTCGTCAAGGCGACCATCGCTGCGCTCAAGACCCTGCGTTTGCGCGAAGATATTTACAAAATCCGCGGCATCTCCAAAAAGGAAGTTGCTGTAACTGAAGCTTAATCCATGAATCTTGAGACATTGAAACCCCGTCCGGGGTCCAAGCACCGCGTCAAGCGGCTGGGCTGCGGCGAAAGTTCCGGCCACGGCAAAACCTCCGGCAAAGGCCACAAAGGTCAGAAGGCCCGTTCGGGCGGCTCCATCCGCCTCGGGTTTGAAGGCGGCCAGATGCCCCTCATCCGTCGCCTTCCCAAGCGCGGCTTTAACAACGCGGAATTCAAAACCGTCTGGGCAACCGTGAACGTCGGCCAGCTCAACATCTTTGAAGACGGCGCGACCGTCAACGAAGCGGCGCTTCTGGAAAAGAAGCTGATCCGCGGCACCTATGACGGTGTCAAGGTTCTCGCAAACGGGGAACTGACAAAGAAGCTTGTTGTCGCTGTGGATCAACTCAGCGCGGCAGCGGTGGAAAAAATTCAAAAAGCCGGCGGCAGCGTGGAAGCTGTTGCGGCGAAGTAAGCGGGAGCGCTCGCTTGCATGATCTCGGCCTTTACCAACACATTTAAGATTCCGGAACTCCGGAATCGCGTGCTGTTCACCTTGCTGCTCCTGGTGGTTGTCCGCCTCGGAGCGGCAATTACGTGTCCGGGGATCGACGCCTCCGTGCTGCACGAGTGGTTCAAACACGAGGCCACGCAGTCCGCAGGCGGCAGTGGTTTTGCCGCGCTCTTTAATCTCTTCAGCGGCGGCGCGATGGAGAACTGCGCGATTTTTTCGTTGGGCGTCATGCCCTACATCAGCGCGTCGATCATGATGCAGTTGCTGACGGCGGTCATTCCGAAGCTGGCGAAGCTCTCCAAGGAAGACGGCGGCCGGCAAAAGATCATGCAGTACACCCGCTACGCGACCATCGGCCTTTGCTTGGGTCAGGGTTACGCGTTGGCGATGACTTTCCAGAACCCCGGCTCCAATATTTTCCTGCCCGGCATCGCCGATACGATTGCCCGGATTGGCCGCCATTTGGTGATCAATGAAGGGTTTGCTTTTGTCGTTCCCGCAGTGATTGCGCTGACGGCTGGAACGATGCTCATGATGTGGATTGGTGACCAGATCACCGAGCACGGCATCGGTAACGGCATGTCGCTGATCATCACCATCGGCATCGTGGCACGCCTGCCCGCAGCTTTAATTCAAGCGTGGCGCACTTTTATTCCGGGTGAAGGCCGGAGCGGACAGCCGATCACACTGGTCATGATGATTGCTTTCTTCGTCATTGTGGTGGCCGGGGTCATCTGCATCACCCAGGCGCAGCGCAAAATCGCCGTGCAATACGCCAAGCGCGTTGTGGGCCGCAAGCAGACCGGCGGTGGCACGCAATACATGCCTTTGAAGGTGAACTATGCGGGCGTCATGCCGATCATCTTCGGCCAGGCGCTCCTGATGTTCCCCTCGCAGATCGCCCAAATCCCGTTCCTCAAGCAATACAACTGGGTTCAGATTGCCGCAGCGGCTCTTGTAGCCGGCCCGTGGCATTACGCTGTTTATGCGGCGATGATTTTCTTCTTCAGCTACTTCTGGGTGGCCACGCAGTTCCAGCCCCAGCAGATTGCCGAGGATCTCAAGAAATACGGCGGTTACATTCCCGGTGTGCGTCCCGGCCAGCCGACGGCGGATTACCTCGAATTTGCCATGACCCGCCTCACGTTTGCTGGCGCGGTGTTCCTGACGATCATCGCCATTCTGCCGCAGATGGTCTCCAACTCACTCGGAGTCTCCTACATGGTGGGTTCCTTCTTCGGCGGCACCAGCCTGCTCATCATGGTGGGCGTCGTGCTCGACACGATGCGCCAGATCGAAACGCACCTCATCCAACGCCACTACGACGGATTCCTGCGCAAGGGCCGTCTGCGCGGACGCTTTGAGCGCACCCCCGCAGGCTTCGGAGAGGCCGTGCAGCAGGGCGCGCTGATTTGGCCGTTTGTGGTTCTCGCGGCCGTGGTGCTTATCGCCGTAGTGCTCTTCCTGGCACACGGGTATCGCTAGTGAGCTCTGGGGTATCGCTAGTGAGCTCTGGGGGATCGCTAGTGAAAACGCGGATCGTATTGTTGGGCCCGCCGGCTTCCGGCAAGGGGACGCAAGCGGAGTTCATTAAGCGGCGCTATGGGATCGCTTCCGCATCGCCCGGCGCCATGTTGAGAGACGAGATGCGCCGGGGGACTCCCCTCGGCTTGGAAGCCGACCGGATGACGCGCGATGGCTCGATGGTTCCCGACGCAATGGTGATCCAACTCGTCGGCAACTGGCTTTCTGCTCATTCCACGGGTTTTGTTTTTGACGGATTCCCCCGCACCGTCGCCCAGGCGGATGCGCTGGATCAAATGCTTTCCGAGCGCCAGTCGGCGTTGGACGCCGTTTTGTTTTTCGACATCACCGCAGAGACTGCCTTTGAGCGCGTAATGAACCGCCTGACTTGCACCCAATGTGCGCGCAGTTTTGCGGTCGGGCTGCATTTGGAATCCGCGCAAGCGCGCTGCCCGGAGTGTGGCGGTGAGCTGGGCCATCGCAGCGACGACACGCCCGAGGCGCTTGAACGCCGCATCGCGCAATACCGCGAAAAAACCGAGCCGCTCGTGGAATACTACCAACGCCGGGGGTTGCTCTGGACGTTGAGAGCGGCGGACGACCCTGCGGAGGTGTCCGCCCAAATCACAGCGCTGCTGGAGACCCTATGATCCCGATCAAAACCGCCAAGGAAATCGACAAAATGCGGATCGCCGGACGGGCGACCGCCGAGGTGTTGGAGCGCACGGCCGCGTTGATCCGTCCTGGAATCAGCACCAAGGAAATCGACGAGGCGGCGGCGCAATTCATGTTGGAGGCCGGAGGCCGGAGCGCATTTTTAAATTATCGGGGATTTTCCGGTAATATCTGCATTTCAGTGAATGAGGAAGTCGTCCATGGCATTGGCGGGCCGCGAAAAATCCAATACGGAGACATCGTCAAGCTCGACATCGGCGTCATCAAAGGCGGCTGGGTGGGGGACACCGCGACGACCGTGCCGGTGGGCGTTATTGATCCCGCCGTGCAAAAACTTTTGCAAGTGACCGAGGAATCGCTCCGCGTGGCCATCGGCTTTGCCGTCGAAGGCGGACGCTTGGGCGATATCTGCGCCTCAGTCGAAGAACACGTTGCCGCGCACGGTTTCACCGTGGTTCGGGAATTTGTCGGGCACGGCGTGGGGCGCAAGCTGCACGAAGAGCCGCAGGTGCCCAACTTTGGCAAACCGCGCACCGGCCCCCGGTTGAAGGCGGGGATGACGCTGGCCATCGAGCCGATGGTGAACATGGGCGTCTGCGGCGTGCGGATTCTCGAAGACGGCTGGACCGTTGTCACCGCAGACGGCAAGCCTTCCTCACATTTTGAGCACACCGTATTGATCACCCGCGGAGAACCGGAAATTCTCACATGGCGAGAAAAGACGCAATTGAAGTAGAAGGGGAGATCGTCGAACTCCTTCCCAACAGCATGTTCCGGGTGGAACTGCCGAACGGGCACCGGATTTCGGCGCATATTTCAGGAAAAATGAAATTAGACTTCATTCCGATCTTGCCAGGCGACAAAGTTCTGCTAGAAATGTCCGCTTACGACCTGTCCAAGGGGCGAATAACCTTTAGACAAAAGTCATGAAAATTTGAAAGTCGCTCTCGGGAAGAGTTGGTTTTCCCGGGGCGCTTTTTTGTCCCCAAATTCGCCCCTGAAACGGCCCAAAAAAACAGACAGAATTTTTTTTAAAAACGCAGCGAGAAACAGCCAGAATATGAAAGTTAGAGCATCGGTAAAAAGAATGTGCGAGGATTGCAAAATCGTCAAACGCAAGAACGTCGTTCGCGTCCTCTGCAAGAACGCCCGGCACAAGCAACGGCAGGGTTAATTTAGAAACATTTTCAGAATATGCCACGACTACTCGGAGTTGAAATCCCCGGCGACAAACGCATCGAAGCCTCGCTGCCCTATATTTATGGCATCGGGCCGTCCTGGGCCAAAAAAATCCTCGAACAAGCCAACATCAACGGCAACGTTCGCGCGAAGGATCTTTCGGTTGAGCAAATCAACCAGATCATCCAGGCCATTGGCGCCAATAACCTTGTGATTGAAGGCGATCTGCGCCGGGAAATCCAGAGCAACCTCAAGCGCCTCCAGGCGATCAACAGCTATCGCGGCATCCGCCATCGCCGGGGACTTCCCGTGCGTGGCCAGCGCACCGGCACCAACGCCCGCACCCGCAAGGGGCCGCGCAAGACCGTCGGCGTGCAGCGCGCGAAGGACAAAAAGTAAGCCGAACGACACGACTTTAATACAGACACTATGGCAGAAGAACAAAATGCACCCGTGACACCTGTCGCTCCGGAGGTTACTCCTGAAGCGGCTGCTCCGGTGGCTCCCGAAGCGGCAACCCCGGCAGCAACGCCGGTAGAAGAAGGGGCCGCGAAAAAGAAGGCGCCGAAGGCGTCCAAGAAAGCAGCAGCCGCAGCAGCGGCCGCCGCTCCCGAAGTCAAGAAAGAGGAAAACTTCTCTCTTGATCCCAACGTGATCGAGCCGGTCAAGATCATCAAAGCCAAAGGCGCCAAGAACGTGCACACCGGCATTGCGCACGTCCAGGCGAGTTTCAACAACACCATCGTCAGCATCACCGACCTCAACGGCGCGGTGATCGGCTGGTCGAGCGCAGGCAAGGCTGGCTTCCGCGGTTCCCGCAAGAGCACCGCCTATGCCGCTCAGATGGTGGCCCAGGACGCCTGTCGCCAGGCCATGGGGCATGGACTCAAAGAAGTCGAAGTGCGGGTCAAAGGGCCGGGAGCTGGACGTGAGTCCGCCGTCCGCGCCATGCAAGCCATCGGCCTCGATATCACGGTGATCCGGGACGTGACCCCGGTTCCCCACAACGGCTGCCGTCCGCCGAAACAACGTCGCGTCTGATCTGACACTCCTTTTTTATGGCTCGTTATACTGGTCCTAAATCCAAAATCAGCCGCCGTTTCGGCGTCGCCATCTTCGGCCCATCCAAGGCGATGGAGCGCAAGAACTACGGCCCCGGCATGCACGGTCCCAAGGGATCGCGCCGCAAGCAGTCTGAATACGCATTGGCGCTCGCCGAGAAGCAGAAACTCCGTTATCAATACGGCGTTCTCGAACGGCAGTTCCGCCGCTATTTCCAGACCGCTTTGACCCGTCGCGGCGTCACCGGCGAAATCCTCCTCCAGCTTCTGGAGACCCGTCTGGACAACGTCGTTTACAAGCTCGGTTTCGCGAACTCCCGTTCGGCGGCCCGTCAGTTTGTCTCGCACGGCCACATCACCGTGAACGGCAAGAAGGTGGACATCTCCTCCTACAACGTCCGTCCCGGCGACAAGGTTGCCGTGAAAGACAAGCCCGCATCCCGCAGCCTCGCGGCCCGGTTCCTCGAACTCACCCAGATCGTTCCCGTGCCGGACTGGCTCGTGGCCGACAAGGAGAACTTCGCAGGCACTGTGGAGCGCATCCCAACCCGGGATGAGATCGCGCCGATTGTCAACGAACAGCTGATCGTCGAACTCTACTCGCGCTAAGCGGTTTCAACATTCAACAACAAAAGGCCGGAGGGAAACCTCCGGC
>SESB01000535.1_pt1 | contig 27243 bp, 24 predicted proteins | sample 3171441 | NCBI WGS metagenome assembly SESB01 (sample SAMN06051867, study PRJNA518727) | freshwater metagenome | biome: subpolar coniferous forest; feature: holomictic lake; material: water; isolation source: holomictic Lake 227, 6 m depth | place: Canada: near Kenora, Ontario | collected... | reverse complement strand
TCGCCACAGTTGCTCCTGCGGCACCTGTAGCAAAAGCAGTCGAAGTTCAAATCGAAGCCGCACCTGTTAATGGCGCTGGTTCTTCCATGGAACTCTTTGAAGCAATGACCGGTATCAAATCTGATGCACCACTGTGCATGTCCTGCGGAGTAAAGATGCGTATGGCTGGTTCCTGCTTTGTCTGCGAAGGTTGCGGTTCCACATCCGGATGTTCATGATCCGTCACTAGCTAATATCAGAAGGGCCTCGCATCGGTTTCGATGTGGGGCCTTTCTTTATACTTTTTGCACATGCCCTTTTGATTTGGATTTTGCGCGTAAATGCATGCGTTGACCTTGTTTTCCGAACATACTTAAAATTTCTACTTGCGCGCCATTTGCCGACCCAAACCAGTGCGGGTTCATCGTGTCAAACTCGGCCGCTTCACCTTGTTCCATGATGACGTCATGCTCACCAAGAATAAGTCGGAGCTTTCCAGAAAGAACAAATAACCATTCGTGACCGGCGTGAATTTTTCCATTATGAATTGGCACTTTATCTGAACCCGGAATCGTGATCTTGAATGCTTGGAGTTCGCCCTGATGTTTTGAAAGCGGCACGAGAATGCGTCCATCCGATCGCGTCGATTTTTGTAGAACTCTCGGGTCGACAACTCGAGGTGGCGAAACAATCTCATCAAAAGGCACCGCTAAAGCGGCGGTGATAGGAAGAAGTAATTCAAGGCTTGGTTTCCGCAACCCAGATTCCAGTCGAGAGAGCGTGCTTTTAGAAATTCCAGTAACTGACGCGAGTTCAGCCAAACTCATGTTCTTCTTATCCCGCGCTCGCCGCAAGCGCGGGGCGATCTGTCCAAGTTCCGATTCAATTCTGGGAGTTGCGCTCATCTGCTTATCCAAGCAGTGCGTTCCCATTTCGGCAACAAATGTTGCTGTTAATTCCCGTCCGATGAGAATCTTCTCATCGGAGGTGGTAAAGATGGCAAAGAATGCACATCGGGACGTAATCATCATTGGTGGGTCAGCAGCGGGTTTGAGCGCGGCCTTGGTTCTATCGAGAGCCCAATTAGATGTTCTCATCATTGACGGCGGTGCGCCGAGAAATGCCCCTGCTCATCACATGCATGGATTTCTCTCTCGTGACGGGATAGCCCCTACAGAATTTCTCGCTGCCGGCGGGACTGAGGTTCTCAGATACGGCGCCCAGATTGAGAAATCAAATGTCAGCAAAGTTGTTCGAATGCCGGATGAAACTTTCGAGGTGCATATGGAAAACGGGGGAATCCATACCAGTCGAGCTCTACTCGTTGCCACGGGGCTCACGGACGAAATCCCATCGATCCCAGGGGTGCGAGAACGTTGGGGATCCCTTGTGCACCATTGTCCGTACTGCCATGGATATGAAGTTCTTAATCAAAGGATCGCTGTTATTGCCGGCGATAAAACAGAAATGTCGATCAAGCAGGCGGGATTATTGCGTCGCTATAGCAACCAGGTTGATTTCCTTGTAAACGGCCAAAACCTTACGCCCTCTGAAATTGATGGTCTTGAAGGCGCAGGAGTCAGAATTATTAGCTCGACTTTCTCTCATATTCTTGGAGAAGTTGGCACCTTAAGCGGAGTGGCCTTTACTGATGGAACATCCATCGATTGCGAAGCTATTTTCGTGGCTCCTCCGATGAGGCCAAATGATCAACTTCTAATGTCCCTTAACTGTCGCATAAATCCGATGACAGATTACATCGAAGTGAATGAATTTGGACAAACCAGTGTTGCCGGTGTTTGGGCAGCAGGAAATGTTGTAAATCCTTTCGCGCAAGTGATCACTGCTGCCGGCGCAGGAAGTGCAAGCGCCATAGCAATAAGTGGATGGCTCCTTCAAAAAGATTTAACCCAAATCAACACCTACTGAAAGGAAATACAATATGACTTCAAAGCCACTAGTTCCCACCGCTCCTCCATCGGTTCATGTGAGAGCAATGATCACGTGGACCGCTATTTTTCCGTTGGTTTCGATCGGCTTCTACGCCATCAAACCTTTCGCCGGACATTGGTCGCCTGTTCTTCGCGCCTTTGTGTTATCCATCGTTGTCGTCCCGCTGGCCGTCTACATCGTTGTACCAAAATTGATGAAGACTTATGGGCTACTTCGTGCTCGCAAAAATGGCTAACTAAGGTTGGTACAAGTTGAAGCCAATCAACTTATGGCGATTGGCTTCAACTTGTCCTACTTTTTACGTTTTCCGCGTACCGCTGATTCCAAGGAAGAGGAATTCGATCCTTCGGTTGGCTGAGATTTCCAACCAGATTTGTGCATGCGCTCGAAACCGTCGAGAAGTAAATCGAGGGCGAATTCAAATTCAAATTGGTCATCGCAACCTCGAGTAGCTGTCGATTCATCACTGTGGTTTGCCGCCGTTGCCATTTCAATTATGTTTGGATATCTGACGGACCATTGCGCAAACATGGCTGCCAACAATTCTGGATCGCTAGGAGGTGTTGGCGTCGGAAAGACTTCTTGGATGAAGCCCCACATTCTGCTTCCCAAGGCATGCATTGCATGGTGGGTAAGGTCTAGCGAGAACCCGGCTTTGAGGAATATTCCAATGAGTGAATCCATGTAATCCAGAACTACCGGAGAAGCACTGCCGCGAGACTCTATGACGTGAGGTGCCCAGGTGTGACGGAGTAGAGCTTGGCGGGCGGAAAGGATTCGGTGTCGAAGCGCGCCCTTCCAATCAGCCGTTGCCACCATGGGATCAATTTCGCGCACGATCGCATCAATCATTTCGTTCAAGAGTTCTTCTTTGTTTGCCACGTGCTTGTAGAGAGCCATGGGGACAACTCCCAACTCTTGAGCCAGTGCGCGCATGCTAAGCGCATCCAAACCTGATTCATCGGCCAATTGGACAGCTGCTAGAGAGACGCGCTCTCGGTTAAGGGGGAGCCTCGGGGGCGAGCTCTTCTTCGAAGTTGACATGTGTACATCGTACACCTACAGTTCGGTTTCTCAAGGTGTACATCGTACGCCAAACTACTTTGGAGAGGTTCTCATGAATACAACTAGGAATACCGCCCGCTTGGCAGCCATCTTTTATTTCATTACTTGGGTTACATCAATTGTTGGACTTGCGATGTACGGACCAATTCTGAACCATGCTGTTTATTCATTTGGATCAATTTCAAAGAGCCACATCATCTCCGGAGCTTTTCTAGAAATCCTGGCGGCTCTAGCTAATATCGGCACCGGATTAGCGCTCTATCCAATCGTGAAGCGTCAGAGCGAAAGTTTTGCGCTGGGTTATGTAGTCCTTCGCACCTTGGAGGCCGGAATCATGATGGTGGGAACGCTGCCTCTTTTGGCGCTCCTTACTTTGCACCGCGATTTGCCCGGAGCTGTTGGCACCTCTGGGATTCAAAGCGTTCTGGTTTCGATGCATAACTATTCCTTTATCTTGGGACCGGGCTTGGCATGTGCATTCAACACGATGACGCTGGCCTTCGTTCTTCGTCGCTCAGGATTAGTAGCTCGATTTATTCCATTGCTTGGACTGTTCGGGGGAGCGCTCCTCTTCGTATCTGCGACTCTTCAACTCTTCGGAGTTATTGATCAAGTATCAAAGGCAACAGTTTTCACTACTATCCCAGTGTTTGCTTGGGAAATAAGCCTGGCGAGTTTCCTCTTCTTTAAAGGATTTAAGGCATCGGCGCTATCGAAGCTTCAACTTTCTTCTTCGGCTTCGACGTTGAGCACTGAACTTGTGTCCGCTTAAACAAGACTCAAACAAAAACCCCTCATCAAATCCGATGAGGGGTTTTACTTTTTAAACGCGTTTGGCAATGCGGAACAAATGAATGGGCCGGCCAGTGGATCCGTATTGCAACGTCAGTTCCAGTTGGCCGTTATCGACCATTTGTGAAAGGTAGCGCTGGGCGGTTGCACGACTGAGTCCCAATTCATCTGATACTTGGTTGGCCGATACCGCATCTGCTAAATCTTGAATGTATTTTAGAATCGTTGTGGTGGTGGGATTCTTTGGGATATTTGCGGCTTGTTGTGAAAGCCTTGGACCGCGCATCAAAGCCGAAAGTCGATCTACTTCATCTTGAGAAATTTCAGATCCCGTATCCAATCGTTCTCGTGCGGCCTTGTAGGCAAGCAGACGTTCCGCTAATTGGCGCTGATTGAAAGGCTTCATAATGTATTGGGTGGCGCCTAATTGGAGAGCTTCGCGAATACTCGCGACGTCGCGGGCGGCAGAGATGATGAAGACATCGGTCTTGGAACCACGGGGGAGCTGTTGTAGCCGGGCAAAGAGCGCCAGACCGTGTTCATCCGGCAAATAGAGATCAAGGAGAACCAAGTGGGGCTTCTTTTCAACGACTAGGTCATAAGCCTCGGTGCCATTGTGGGCCGTACCAACTACTTTGAAACCGGGGATGTTAGAGACGTAAGCAGTGTGGATTTCGGCGACGCGAAAGTCATCCTCGACGATCAAGGTGTTGATCATTGCTTGCTTCCGCGTAGGACATTTGCGGGGATGGAAGGAAGTTCGACAATGAAAGTCGCACCATTTTCATTTTGAGCAGTAATGGAACCGGCAGCTTGTCGAACCAATCGTTGAACGATGGCTAGGCCTAAACCACGATGGCCAGCGCCTCTCGTAGATTTTGTGGAATAACCATCTTCAAAGACGATGGATGGATCCGTTTCGGGAAGACCAGGGCCGCTGTCGTGCACGCGAATGAACTTGCCACCTTCGCCAGTATTAGAAAAGACGACTGTGACTTCGGCTTTAGGTGAGCCGGCTGCAGCATCTATGGCGTTATCTATCAGGTTGCCAACCACCGTCACGAGGGCATTTTGATCGATGGCGATGTTGTCGATAGGAGCGGTTACTTCTACGGCAAGTGAGACACCTCGTTCACGGGCGATGGCGACCTTGGCGATGAGCAGCGCGGTGATCAGAGAATTTCCGAGTTTTATACCTAAATCTTCAGCGAGACTGGTTTGAACCAGGGCGATCTCGCCTAAGAACTCAGATGCTTCATCGTATTTTTTCAGTTCTAGAAGACCGTTGATGGTGTGAAGACGATTAGCGAATTCGTGCTGTTGCGAACGCAGCGCCTCGGTAAAGTTCTGGACGCTCTCGAGCTCGCGCAAGAGGCCGATGTGTTCAGTCCTGTCGCGCAAGGTGATGACCGAACCCAGAACAACGTTCTTCTCGGTAACGACGCGACGGTTGATAAGGATTGAGAACTTGTCGGTCAAAACGCGCAAGTCATCGCCCTCGGCAATATCGCCCTCCAGAAGTGCGCGCAAACGTCCTTCCGGGATAACGTCGGCAATGCGCTTGCCAATCACTGCATTGCTCAGATCGAGTAAGCGAATTGCTTCATCATTAATCAACGTTATTTTCTTATCCGCATTGAGAGTAATAACGCCTTCGCGAATGGCATGAAGCATGGCATCGCGTTCTTGGAATTGAGTGGTGACTTCTTCTAATTCTTCAGCCAATCTGCGGTTGCGGGATAGGCGCACAAAGAACTCGGAGAGGATTAGTCCAGCGAAGAGAAAACCTAAGCCATATATGAGGAAGCCATGAAGTAGATAGCTGCCTTCAGTTGTTAGTTGGCTGACCAAAATACCGGCAGAGACAAGACCCACGATTTTGCCGGCGTTGTTATAAATGGGGGTTTTGCCGTTTACGGATCTGCCTAATGAACCGTTATTAATAGTTGTGTAGGACTTGCCTTGCAGTGCAAGAAGTTGGCCATCGATACGTTGACCGATCATCAGAGGGTTGGGGTGCGAGAAACGGATGCCTTTATCGTTTGCGATGACTACATATGTGGCTTTTGTGTTTTTGCGAATCGTTTCAGCGATTTCGGGAATACGACCTGCTGGGTCGCCTGAAGTCAACATTTCGGGAAGTTCGGGAATCGCGGCTGTGGCTTCAGCAATTGCTAGGGCACGCATTTCATACTGATTGTCCTGTGCTGATCGGGCAGTGTTGTATGCCAGTACCAGGCCGAGAATTCCAGCGATGAGTACGACGACGAGGCGATTGCCGGCTATGCGCAAGAGAAAAGCGCGCTTAGTAACCAAGATCAACCTCCTAGATAAGGGGCTAATTCTCTCTGCTGGTCGCGGCTTTGTCTTTAGCCTCGCTACTGAGATTAATGAGCAAAACGCCGAATAAGTAGATAATTCACCAGTTTAAAGAAGAACCATTGCTTTGCAGGTAGTCGGACTTAATCTCACGCCATGAATCGTGGCAGCGCAGTTAAATTCGAGAAGGTGTCCAAGCGTTTTAGAACGCCGAAAGGCACGTGGTACCAAGCTTTGGCGAACCTAGAGTTCGAAGTAGAGGCGGGACAGTTTGTAGCTTTGGTGGGTCCAACCGGGTGCGGAAAGTCAACAGCATTGACTTTGCTGGCAGGTTTGGAACAACCGAGCATCGGCAAAGTGACCGTGAATGGGGCCGAAGTTCATGACATTGATACTTCGACTGGATTTGTCTTCCAACACGATGCGACTTTCCCGTGGATGAATGTTTACAACAACATTGCTGCTGGTCCTAAATTTCGCAAACTAAAAGATCATGATGCGCTCGTCAAATCCTGGATTGCCAAGGTTGGCCTCACAGGTTTTGAAAATAACTATCCGCATCAACTCTCGGGCGGAATGAAGAAGCGAGTAGCTCTTGCGCAATCTTTGATCAATGAACCATCGCTGCTTCTCATGGATGAACCCTTTAGCGCTTTGGATGTGCAGACCCGAAGCATTATGACCGATGAGCTGATGGGGCTATGGGAGCAGACCAAATCTACGGTGCTCTTTGTAACCCATGATTTAGAAGAAGCCATTGCTTTGGCCGACCGTGTCATCGTTCTGACGGCTGGTCCCGCACAAGTGAAAGCCGACTTCACCATTGATCTCCCGCGTCCGCGCAAGGCTCGCGATATTCGCTTCACACCAGAGTTTCTATCGATCTACCACGAGATCTGGAACGTGTTGAAGGACGAAGTCGATTTGGCCTACCAACGTCAACTAATAGCACCTTCAGGGAAGAAGTAACCATGGCCGAGGAATATTTAACAGAAGCTGCCATAAAGGCAAAGAGCCGCAATCACCGCATCAAGGTTCATACTCTCCAGTTAGGCTTTGCTGTCCTGCTTTTAGGTAGTTGGCAGATACTTGCTGATAAGAAGATTTTGGATCCCTTCTTCTATGGCAGGCCCACTGGTGTACTGCATCAACTCAATGTCTGGATCCAGAATGGCACTTCTATCGGTTCCCTTTGGGTCAACGCTTGGGTGACGTTCTACGAAGCGACTTATGGCTTCTTTGCCGGCGTGATTTTAGGAATCATCTTTGGTGTTTTCTTGGCTCGTAATAAGACTGCCGCCGAAATCTTCGCTCCTTATATCAAGATCTCAAATTCCATTCCCCGAGTGGTCTTGGGTTCGATCTTCGTACTGTGGTTGGGCTTGGGTTCGGTCTCTAAAGTTGCCTTGGCTTTCGTCTTGGTTTTCTTTCCGGTCTTCTTTAACGCCTTTCAAGGAACGCGTGAAGCCGATAATAAGTTGATTTCTAATGCCAGACTGCTGGGCGCATCTAAAAAAGATGTACTTCGTCGAGTTATTTTTCCTTCGGCACTTTCCTGGATCACCGCTTCTATGCACGTCAGCTTTGGCTTTGCCTTGATCGGTGCCATCGTCGGCGAGTTCTTGGGTGCCCAACGTGGCCTTGGTCTTCTGATCGCCACAGCCCAAGGAAACTTCAATCCCAACGGCGTTTACGCCGCGATGGTCTTGATCGCCATCATGGCATTATCTGCGGAATTTTTGATTACCAAACTAGAAAATCGCCTGCTGAATTGGCGCCCCACACAAGTTTCTGGACATGAACTCTAACCACCCAGGAAAAGGAGAAATATGAAAAGAGTAAATCGACGGCTTGCACTTGTTAGCGCAATTGCAATAAGCCTCGGAATGGTAGTTGTTGCACCCGCGAAGGCAGCACTCCCAACTGTTCGTATTGAAGTTGGAGGTCTGTCTAAGCAGATTTATATACATGCCATGCTGACGCAACAGCTGGGCTACTACAAGAAGTACGGCATTAACGTAGTACTTACTGATGAGGCTGCCGGAGCGAGCGCAGAAGATGACATGCTCACTGGTTCGGTTGACTTTGTTCTTGGTTTCTACGATCACAATATCGATCTTCGCATTAAGGGTAAGAACACGATCAACGTGGCTACCTTGTTGCAATCCCCAGGTGAAGTAGAACTTTGCCGTTCCGATCTGAAGGGCACAATCAATAGCCCTGCAGACTGGGCAAAGCAAAAAGGCGGAGTAAGCCTCGGCGTAACTGGCCTAGGTTCGTCCACCAACTTCCTGACCCTCTCCTTGGGTGCCAAAGCCGGAGTTCCACAATCTGCAATGCACTCATATGTAGCTGGTGCGGGTACTACCTTCATCGCTGCTATGAAAAACAAGGCAATTGATTGCGGTATGACAACCGAGCCAACGATCTCAGCAGTTTTGGGACAGGGACTTGGATACGTGCTCGTTGATATGCGTTATGGATCGTTGACCAAGGCTGCTCTTGGTGGACCATTTCCAGCAACCTGTGTTTACGGACGCGAAGATTGGGTTGCAGCTCACCCTGACCTAACCCAACGGGTAGTTGACGCGATGATGGATACAACGCGCTTCATCACCACTCACACTGCAGCTCAGATCGCAGCAAAGGTTCCTGCCGACTACTACGCCGGCACTGGAATCGACACCTACATCAAGGCGCTGAATGACGAACTGGTCATGTACAACCCAACTGGAAAGATGCCATCTCTTGGACCACGGTCAGTATTGACCATCGATGGTCGAGGCAAGCTGGCTTCCGGTGCTTGGACCGCAGCTGACATGAAGAATGTTGACCTACGTGCCACCTATACCGATGCATACGTCGCAGCTTCGGCTCGAGACATTGCAAAGGCAGATAAGAACCCGACCTACTTCTCAACCGGTGCGGGTGCACTGAAGTAATAAGCACTTAGTACAACCTAAAGAGGGAGTAGCCCCCTCGCACAGTCTTCGAGGGAGACTTGCGAGAGGGCTATATCTTTTGGGCACCTGCTGTTTGATTTCCCGTAACCTGACTTTGAGATAATTGTGGGATGGATGTCGTGGATAAACTCTCTGAAATGGGGTTAACCCTGGATCAGTTCATCTGTGACACATTCCAATCTTCCATCGCGCTGATAACCCCGCACCGTCAGATTGCTCATCTGCCTGATGATGTCGATGCCATTCACGATTTTCGCGTTGGGTTGCGTCGATTGCGCTCCCTGTTGCGCTCCTTTAGGCCGCTTCTGGATGAAAAGTGGGCGGGGGAGTCTCGAGTTAAATTGGCTTGGTTGGACTCATTCATCATGCCTGTGAGAGACGGAGATGTCTTAAAACTTCGACTGTTGGCTAGTGCCGAGCGCCTGAAAGGCGATCTAAACCCTGATGTCATCGATTCTCTGGTGGGGTTATTGGAACTGCACAGCCGAAAAGATCGTGCGCGTTTGAAGATTGCCATGGAATCACAAAAGTGCACGGATTTGTTAAATGAAATTTCTGGATGGAACATGCACACGATAAAGGTGCTCAATCAAGAGAGTTCACCGGTGGAATTGCTTAAGGAACTGAACAAAGTTACCTGGAAAGCCATTAAAAAAGAGGGCGATGAGATTCGCCAAGATTCAAGCGACCATAAACTCCACGAACTTCGGATCAAGATAAAGCGTGCCCGGTATCTGGCCGAAGCCTGTGCACCGGTAGTGGGGAAAAAGCTCAAAGAGCGAGCAAAGCAATACGAAGAGATGCAGAATATTTTGGGAGATCACCAAGATTCCTTCGTGATCAGCCAATGGCTGGCGATCCGCGAACAGCCCACCCGCGAGTACCAAACAACGGTCACAACTTTGCTGGAGGAAGAAATCGATCAACGCTTCGTGCTACGCCACAAGTGGCACTTGCTCTGGCATGAAGTTACTGAGGGCAAGAAGCTCGAATCTCCCAAACTGAAATAGAGTGGGGGAATGGCTACCGTCGTAATCGCCCCAGATTCCTTTAAAGGATCGGCCAGCAATAACGATGTGGCCAAGTGGATTGCTGAAGGTTGGAAAAAAGAACGACCCAAAGACAAGTTGATTTTGATTCCTATGGCCGATGGTGGTGAAGGATCTCTAACAACGATCACGGGCGTTCGCGATGATGTCGATACTTTTACCGTTTCGGTGGTTGGTGCTGACGGCGGCAGCAATCGTGCCCAATGGATTTTGTTGGATGATGGCACTGCGATTGTGGAACTGGCATCGGCATGCGGGATAACGTCCATGAAAGCTCTAGATCCCTTGAATTCTCACACTTATGGGCTAGGGCAAGTCTTGAATGATGTTCGTCAAAATCCCGAGGTTGAACGAATCGCGATTGCGTTGGGTGGTTCGGGCAGCACTGATGGCGGTACCGGTGCTCTTCGCGCGCTGGGCTTTGGTTTCTACGACGGATACGGCGATGAGATTCCGTTGGGTGGCGACGGCCTGAACGAATTGGTCGAGATTGAAACCACTAACTTTGTGAAGCCGCCACGAGGTGGTGTGGTGTGCTGGATCGATGTATCCAATCCTTTGGTGGGCGAGCAAGGTGCCGCTGTGGTCTTTGGTCCACAAAAAGGTGCGAATGATGACGAAGTCGTCATTTTGGAAGATGGTTTGAAGAACTTTATGAAGGTCTGCAAATTTCCAGATGCACCTGGCAGTGGTGCGGCCGGAGGCACGGCTTATGGTTTGCGCGCTGGTTGGGGCGCAACATATGTGGCGGGCTCTGCTGCGATCGCAGCCATTGTTGGTTTGCCGGAGGCAATCGCTGCGGCAGATTTTGTGATTACGGGGGAGGGCCGGCTAGATCACCAATCCTTTAGTGGCAAAGTAGTGGGCTATGTGCGCCAAGTTAGCGCCGCTCTGGGAAAGCCTGTGGGATATTGCGTCGGTTCATCGCTAATGGAATTTCCGAACGATGGCATTGGCGGCAGGTCTTTGGTGGAATTAGCAGGATCGGTCGAAGCCGCGATGGAAGATCCCAGGACGTGGATTATCGAAGCCGGTAAAGAGTTAGCCCAGTCCGTATCCGCCATCAACGGGTAGTTCGGCGCCATTGATCCAGGCCATCTCATCGCTGGCCAAGCTGGCAATTACTTTGGCGATCTGAATTGGTTCGGCAATCGCCGGGTTTTCAAAATCGGCAGCATTGGGTTCGCGACCTAAATATTCACGTAGCCATTGATCGACGAGCGGAGTGCGCACGCCGCTGGGCATAATCGCATTTACCCGTACGCCGGCTTCGCGGTATTCCAGCGCAAAACCTTTGGTGAGATTGTTGAGCGCTGCTTTCAAAGAATCGTAAAGATGATTCTTGCGCGCCGGGCGCACGGCATTGGTGGAGGAAACATTGATGATGTTGCCTTTTGTCTTCCTCAAATAGGGAAAGGCTTGTTGCATCATAAAAAAAGGTGCCTTGAGATTGATGGAGAAGATGCGATCCCAGTCGGCGCTGGTGACCTCATCGAGGTTTTTGTGACTGATGGTGCCAGCGCAGTTAACCAGAAGGTCTAAACGGCCATAGAGCGCGATAGTCGCATCGACGATCTCTTTGGCGGTGCGCTCGGCGTGAGCAAAATCAGATTTCACAAATGAAATGGTGCCGCCCCCATCACGAATCTCTTTTTGGATGTTGTTAGGGTCCGATAAGGCGGTGACGAGCAAGTGATATCCGCTGGCCGCAAGTTCACGAGCAGTAGCGCCGCCAATTCCAGTGGTGCCGCCCGTTATTAACGCAACGCGAATTGCAGGGGCTACATCCTTGTTGCTCATCTTTAGATCATATAGGATTTCGTAATTCCAATGAAGGGTTCTCGATGACCAATTCCAAGAAATTCCCGACTATTCGCGCGAGCAAAGTTGGTGCGGCTCCCGAATGGGCGGTACTCGAGCGAAAGCTGATTGCGATCATCAACGAATCGTCGTTGGAATTTGCCGATCGATATACCAACAGCGATAACACCTTGATCTGGCGTAACGAGTGGCCGGGCTTTGATGGATCTGATGATCCGTATGAAGGCTTTATGAACTTCACGCTGCACTACATCATGGGTGGGGATGAACGCCTAGATAAGCGCCATCGGGACATCTGGGATGCGATTACCTGGCAGTGGACTGAATACGGACAGGTGGTCGATGAGTTTGATGAAGCGTACGACTGGATGCATCACGGCGAAGCGTTATTGGGTTTTTACTGGTTTGCGCTGGCCAACCCACACGTATTAAAAGATCGGCAACGGACGCGAAAGTTTGCGGCGCTGTATAACGGCGACAATCCCAAGGTGGATAACTGGGATCCGGAACATAAAATTATTAAGGCGCCCATCAACGGCAGCGGCGGCGCGCATTACATTCACACCTGGGAGGACTGGGGTCCTAACCGTCAGATCTTGGAAGAGTACTTACCGCCCTTTGAAGATATAACCGGACAAGATCCTTACCAAAAGCGCACACCTTGGCATGACGATGCCATCTATGGCGAAATTCTGGAGAAGATCAATAAGCACATGGGGCAAGGCGATGTGCCGGTAAATCTGACTGCAACTGGATTAATGACGCATGCCTATATGTATGACCACGATGAGAAGTACAAGACCTGGACCCTGGAATATCTCGCCGCTTGGGTGGAACGCACCAAGCAAAACGGCGGTGTCATTCCGGACAACATTGGTCTGGATGGAAAGATCGGTACTTATAACGATGGCAAGTGGTGGGGTGGTTATTACGGCTGGCGCTGGCCACATGGCACTTTGACGATCCTGGAACCACTAACGGTCGCTGGTGCCAATGCGGTCTTGCTGACAAAAGGCGATATGAGCCATCTGGATTTGGTGCGCTCGCAGATCGATATGTTGTGGGAGAAGCGCATCGAAGAAGATGGCGCCATCAAATTACCAAATCGTCATTTTGATTCGGGTTGGCGCGACTACCGCATTCAACGAGCCATCGATCCCATCATCGTCTGGAACATTTCGATGGATGAAGCTGATGCCCAGCGGGTAGAACGCGGTTGGCATCCCAGCAATGAGGAGATTTCGACCGAAGGTTACGTTTTAGGCAGTGCTCGTCCGCAACATACTGCCGCCTGGTTTGGATATATCCGTGGATATATGCCGGATTACCCGGAACGAATTTTGAAGAACAACTTAGAAGCGGTGGATTTCCAGATCAAGCGCTTCCGCAGCGAAGAATGGAATCCCTTCACGATGGATCACTATCGCGAAGCGATGTCGATCCACGATTGGCAGATCTTGCAACCTGCGATTCTGGAGGCACTGATTCATCTGACTCTTGGGGGCCCTATGCCGGCTTATCACGGGGGACACCTGCATGTTGCGGTTCGATACTTTGATGTTGAAGGTGGCCGTCCTGGGTTGCCGGCGGATGTCGCAGCGCTGGTCGAAAAGATCACAGCCGATCTTGTCGAATTAACCTTGGTGAATACTTCAACAACTAGTGCTCGCAGCTTGGTCATTCAAGCAGGTGCGTTTGGCGAGCACCAGATCATCAGCGCATCGGAAAGAGGCGGCGAGTCAATTACCGTTGGTGGCAATCATCTGCAGGTAGATCTTCCGGCAGGTACTTCGATTTCATTGGTTTTGAATGTGAAGCGATTCGCAAATGATCCAACGTATGAAGGTCCATTCACGCCACAGCAAAGCGATGTCAGCGTTCCAGCCACTATCACCGGCCGGACCCTTGGATAAAGGCATTCAACGTCGGCTCCTAGCTCTATCAGGATCTATGGGCTTTTTGATGTATGGCCTGGGCTACACCGTGCCATTGGTGCGACGCGATCTGCATATTTCGCGCGCCATCGCATCCATTCACCAATTGACATTCGCCTCGCTCTTGATGCTCAGTTCCTTTTTCTTGGCTCGGATTATTTCTCGTTACAACCCGACAATCGTGATGCGCATGGGCTGGCTCATTGTTGTGGTCGGAACTTGCTTCTATACCTGGGGGCCAAATATCTGGGTAACTGTTCCCGGGTACTCCTTTTGTGCGATCGGTGCCACCTTTGTAAATAACACCAACGCAGCAACGCTGGGGCAAGCAAAAGGGAGTTCATTGCCGCTCATGTTGCGCACCACCGGAATCGCAACGGCTACCGGTGCATTCGCACCAACGATCATTGGTGCGTTGGTGGGCAGGGGAGCATCCTGGCGGCTGGTTCTTTTGATCTTTGTGTTGGTCGTAGGACTGATTTCTATGAAAGCGGTTCCGAATATTCCAGATCGTTCGCCCGTGAAATCGGCGACCGAGAAGAGTTTTGATAAAGAATTTTCACTCATGATGTCTTTGGGTTTAGCGGCAAACTTCATGGAAATTGGCGCCGGTGCCTGGGCGTTGGATCTTCTTATCGCACGAGGTTTAGGCAACTCGGCAGCGTTGGTTTTGGCTACTATTTTTAGCTTCGGAATTGCCTCTGGACGATTGGGCTTTTCTATGCGGGCAGATATCGGCGTAGTGAAGATCTGGACCTTCTCCACCATTGTGACTGCGGTGGGATTGGCGGTCATCATCGCAACTTCCAACGGCGGTTTAACGGTGTTGGGATTGATTATTGCCGCCATCGGCATTGGGCCTTTCGGAGGAATAGCGCTGGCCTTTGCCTCCGACAGCCCCAAGGGCGCTGATCTCGGCATCTCTGCCAACGTTATTGGCGCAGCGCTTGCTATCGGAATTGGGCCGTGGGTAATCGGCACGGTCAGTGATGGTTGGGGATTTTCTGCGGCTTATTCCATAACGGCGGCAATGCTCGTTGCTGCTACGGTGCTCTTTGTTATGGTGCAAAGAGATAGGACGCGCGCATGATTTGGACAGAATGGTCGGATATTAAAATCCCGATTGGCCTAGAGGCTCTTTCCACAAATGGCATTGCGCCGTACGAATCCGATCTCGAGAAAGTCACCTTCTTTGTTCCGAAATACATGGCAGGTCGAGCCGGGTTGCTGCCAATGGCGAAGATGCCAAATCTCAAGGTGGTTCAATTGAATAGCGCCGGATATGACGATGCACTTCCGCTGTTGCCATCTGGCGTCACCTTATGCAACGCCCGCGGAGTTCATGACACATCGACAGCCGAACTTGCAGTTGCCCTAGCAATCGGATCGCGGCGTGGTTTTGCGGATTTTTTCCGCAATCAATCAACTGGCACATGGGTACATGAGACCCGAACATCGCTAGCGGATTCGCGTATCGGAATTGTTGGTTATGGCAGCATCGGAAAATTGCTCGAGCAAATGCTCCAACCTTTCAGCGTTGAAACATTTGCTTTTTCTAAATCGGGTAGTAGCGGAAGTATCAAAATAGATGAGTTCGATACTTATTTACCAACACTGGATATCGTCATATTGATTATGCCGTTAACGGATGAAAATCATCACTTCATTAACGCCAAGCGCTTAGCCGCGATGAAAGCTGGGTCTGTACTCATCAACGTGGCGCGCGGTGCAATTGTTGATACCGACGCTCTGGTTGCTGAACTGCAGCGTGGTCGAATTTATGCTGGGCTGGATGTCACCGATCCGGAACCGCTGCCGGTAGGACATGCGCTATGGAGTGCACCGAATGTTTTGATTACCCCACATATTGGGGGAGACAGCACAGCGTTTGAGCCGCGAGGTCGAAAATTGGTGGAGGAGCAATTAGAAAGACATGCCAGGAATATTCCGCTAATTAATGTTGTCGCTTAGCTTAGAGCTAGTGAAACACTAACCTTCCGCTGCGGAACATCCCTGGAACCATGTCAGTTGATTAGTTAAAGGATAGCAACTGTATGGGCATCTATGAAATCCCAGTCGTACTCAATACAGAGGCCTTCCCCCTTGGGAGCCATGACATAGCCGTCCTGGATATCCAGTTGGGTTTTTGTCCCGAATTGGAAGTCGTCGAAGGGGAATAAGGTCTCGAAAAACTCGCAATTGACCATGGCCAGGCTGGGGTGAATCTGGACTTGTTCCAGCCCGTGATAGATCGTGGTGTGGAGTTCGCATTGCACCCCGAAGGCCTCGGCCACATGGGCAGTCTTCATGACGGCGGTAATGCCCCCGCGCCAGGAGACATCGGTGCGGACGATGTCGGCTAGATCTTCTTTGATGTAATGGGCGGTTGAATAATGAGCACCGGCTACTACTTCGGTGCCGCAGATTGGAATATCTAACTTCTCGCGAAGTTTGCGCAAGCCATTGAAGTTAACGTCCAGCAGCGGCTCTTCCAACCAGCGATAGTTCAACTTCTCGAGTTCGCGTCCAGCCTTCAGCGCTTGCTCATAGGTATAGGAGATAACTGGATCGGCCATCAGGGTGAAGTCATCGCCCACGGCAGCACGTACGGCTCGGTAGCAAGCAATATCCAAGTCCAAGATTCCTGGTGGGTGAAGCTTGTAGCCCTTGTAGCCCTTGGCTTTAACGGCCAGCGCTTGGGCGACGTATTCATCGGGGCCAGGCAAGAACATCGACGACACGTAAAGTGGAACTTTTTCCCGTGATGCGCCCAGTAATCGGTAGACAGGTTGGTGCGCCATCTTGCCGACGATGTCCCAGCAAGCATTGTCGAAGGGGGCATAGGAATAAATCGGAACGTGGTTCCAACGTCGATCGAAGAGTTCGAAATCTTTCATGTTCTTGGCGCCATCGTGAGCCGAGCGTCCGATGAAGAAAGGCTTCACCTGCGACATAGTGGCGGCTGCAGCCTTGGCATCGAGCGCGCCGAAACCAAAGGAGGTGCCAGTTACTCCATCGGTAGTTGTCACCGTGATCACGGTGAAATCTGGGCGAGAGCCACCTGGCAATTGCACCGCCGAGACAGCATCTAGATTCTTGAGTTCATCTCCGCCTCTACATGCTCTAATTTCAATATTGGCGATAACGCTGTCGGACATGAGCCCCCCTGGAATTGGAATGAGAAAATCCTATAGGATTGAAGCATACCTAATAGTAGGCGTAGTGAGTCAAGGGTTTTGTGAACGTGTTAAGAATTTATTTATATAGAAGTTTTAAAGATCGTTGATGGCTTCAGCGGCAGGAGAGAAGCGTTTCAACGAAGATTCAATGTGTTCATGCATCGCTAACTTGGCTGCTTTGGCATCACCACTAGTAATGGCCTTATAGATTTCATTGTGTTGCTTGATTGCCAGTTGGCCCGAGCCCGATTGGTAATACTGCTCGAATAATTCCGAGACGAATGCCGGACGATCTTCACCCGATACTAAATTGCGTTGATTGGCCAGGAACAGCCGGAACAGGTGCAAGTGGCAATGCATCCGTTCAAATGCTTGATGTAGTGATTCATTGCCGCTGAGTTCTGCGATAAGAGAATGAAAACGTGCGTCGTGCTCGGTGAGAGCTTCGATTTTGCTATTGTCATCAAACTTCAGCGCCTCTTTGGCAATCTGCATCTCTTCTTTTAGTGCGGCTTTACCGTGAGCATCAATATGTTTGGCGGCTTGTTCTGCTGCCCAGGGCTCAATGAGTAGACGAAAACGGAAGAGATCACCAAATTCTTTTAGCGTGAGCAAATTGGTCGCGGAATATCCTTTGAGTGGTTCTTTGGCAATCAAGCCATCAGATTCGAGCCGAGCCAGTGCTTCACGAATAGGGGTTTGGGAAACGCCCAGGCGCAAGGAGAGGGCATCGATATTGACGCGTTGACCCGGTGCGATCTCATGCGAGAAGACCATGGCCTTTACCATCTCGTAGGTTTCATCGGACAGTACGGAGCGACGAGGACCAGTTTTTGATGGTTGCGCAGATGATCTACTCAATGGAGGCTCCAGTTACACCGGTCGCGCTAACTTCGCCGTTATCCGCAACTACTTAGGCAATCGTAGACCATGCATTCCACCATCGACGGCTAGAACGGTGCCGGTGGTCGAACCTTGGGCAGGATTGGCTAAGTACATAATGGCTCGAGCTACTTCGGGGGCTGACACCAGTCGTCCTAAAGGTTGGCGTGCTTCAAGAGCAGCCTTCTCGGCCGCTGGATCGTCGGCTAGTGAGAGTAAGCGCTCGACCCACGGAGTGTCTGCAGTTCCGGGATTAACGCAATTGACCCGAATCTTCTCGCCGACAAGATCAGCAGCCATGGCCAATGTCAGAGAAAGAACTGCGCCTTTGCTGGCGCTATAGACGGCGCGCTTGGGTAGGCCCGCTGTGGCTGCGATAGAGCAGGTATTGACGATGGCGGCTGCTGTGGATGCGCGCAGGAGCGGCAAGGCCGCGGTGGTGACGCGACCGATTCCGGCAACATTGATATTCATGACTCGTGACCAGTCATCGTCGGTGGCATCAGCCACGGTGCCAACAGCGCCAACGCCGGCATTGTTTGCCAGGACATCTATGACGTTGGTCATGGACTTTATTTTTTCAAAAGCAGTGGTGACGCTTGCGGTGATGCCGACATCGCACTCGATCCAGGTGGCATAAGGGGCCATCGCACCAGCTTGGATATCTAGACCAAAGACGGTGGCGCCAGATTCGTGGAGCGCCTTACTGACGGCTAGTCCGATTCCGGAGCCAGCTCCAGTAACAACGGCTGTGAGTCCTGAGAACTCTGTGCTCATGTGTTTTCTCCACTCTGTTGGTTTTGTGACCAGTAAGGACCGGAAGGGAAGAGATAGTGGTCGATACTGGCGTCAAACATTTGCGCTCCGGATCCAGGCAGGACCGGGGCGCGATAGAAACCATTTTCCACTTTGGCAGGTTCGACAAAATGCTCGTGCAAGTGATGGACATATTCGACGACGCGCTTGTCGTGATGTCCGGAGACGGCAACTGCATCCCACATGGCTAAATGCTGAACCATTTCGCAGAGGCCTATGCCACCGGCGTGGGGACAGACGGGAATTCCGAATTTCTTTGCCAGCAAGATATTGGCGATATTTTCATTAACGCCAGCGACGCGCGTGGCATCTATTTGCATGACAGAGATTGCGTTCAACTGTAGAAGTTGTTTAAACATGATTCGATTTGCGGCATGTTCGCCAGTAGCCACCTTGGTAGGGGCCACCTCTTTAGCAATCCGAGCGTGACCGACCACATCATCGGGGTGAGTGGGTTCTTCGATCCACTCTAATTTGAATTCCTGAAGTTGATTGACCCAAGCGATTGCATCATCAACGTCCCAGACCTGATTGGCGTCGATTGCAATGCGATAGTTAGGGCCGACAAGTTGGCGTACCTTGGTTAGACGTCGGCGATCATCATCAATAGATTTTCCGCACTTGTACTTCACCAAAGTAAAACCATCGTTGATCGCTTCGGTTGTTAACCGAAGCATCTTCTCATCGTCATAGCCCAACCAGCCAGGTGTAGTCGTATAAGCAGGTACGCCTACGTCGACTAGTTGGGCTTCATGACGTGCCTTATTTGCTTCCCCCGAATGCAAAATTGCTAAGGCATCTTCTGGTGTTAATGCATCGCTGATATAGCGAAAATCAATAGCCGAAACAATTTGCTCCGGAGTCATATCGGAAAGAAGCTTCCACAATGGAACTCCGCGCTCTTTAGCGAAGAGATCCCATAAGGCATTGACGACCGCACCCTGCGCCATATGAAAGACGCCTTTATCGGTACCTAACCAACGCAACTGGCTATCGGAAGAAAGATCGCGTCCGATCTGGCCGATGTTGGTGAAAGCATCGGCTGTTGTCAGTCCGATAATTCGCGCCGCCAGGATTTCAATGGCTTTGATCTGCACATCGTTACCGCGGCCAATGGTGAAGACCAGCGAATCGCCGGAGAGGCTGGGGATCGAGGTGTAGATGCGTAAGTAGGCGGCCGAGTAATCAGGATCGGCATTCATGGCATCGGACCCATCCAGCATGGTGCTGGTAGGAAAGCGCACATCAAACGCGCGGACGTCGGTGATTGTTAGAGTCATCTATCTAAGCCAAATACTTCTCTAGGCCTTTAGGTACGCCACTTTCGGCCCATTGGCCCTCGTAGCCCACACCAGGATCTTTTGGTCCATGAACTAATCCATTGGCATCAACCAGGGATTCGCGCGAAGTTGGATTGCCCCAAACCAATGATTCGTAATAAGTGTTGTTCTTTATTGCCATACAGAGATGAGCGCTTTCTAGGCCCATGCCGTGTACTTCAGCGCGAAGGTGATATGCATCGGCCAGGTGGGCGATTCGCATTGCTCCGGTAAATCCACCGCGCAGGAAGGTGCTGGTACGTAAGCCAGTCGCCACTCCGGTGGCGGCGAAATCACCCGCACTCATATGCGCACCATCTGTGACTTCACCCAACAATAACGGGATCCGAACTCGTTCACCCAACCACTTGTAAGCAGTGATGGAAAATTCTTTCATTGGCTCCTCGTACCACATGAAGCCGGCGTCATAGAGTGCGTTGCCAAGGTAAACGGCGTCCATCAAATCAAAACCAGCAGAGCCGTCGTACATCAATGGAATGTCATCGCCAACATGTTCGCGCAACTTATGTCCGAGCAGCGCATCTTTCTTGGCATCACCAAAGGCATGCAATTTGATAGCGGGGTAGCCCAGGGCAAGGCATTGGTCTGCGATATCAAGAAATTCTTCAATAGAAGAATAAGTAACGGTCGATGCATAAGCTTGAATGGATTCGCGATATCCGCCCAGCAATTTCCAAATGGGAAGTTTGGCGGCCTTACCGGCGATGTCCCACAACGCAACGTCGACAACGTGAGCCATGTTTGGCGCGAATCGTTCAATGCGATCAAGTTCCCAAGCGCGCTCCCACAGGTATTCGCGATTCAAAGGATCTTGTCCGATTAATTCGGCGCGAAAACGTCGCTCTACATAGTCTTTAAGAATCACGCCTCGAGTTGCTTGGGCAAAGCCAGTGATACCAATATCAGTTTGGATTACGAGCCAGCCGACGGTGATGGCTGGGTCCGAACCAGGCAAACCTTGCCGCCAAACGAATGCAGGGGAGTGGGCAGGGCGATCGACAAGTACAACGTCCACGCTCGTAATCTTCATTTCTGCCTCTTATCTCGCTGCTGCGCGCTCGTGATTTATAACTGTTTTATAACAACCCGCCCGACTTTCGTTTACAGGGGTCAATTTGCGCTCAAATAGACCACCGCGACACGAATGAAGAGTAGAGAAGATTTCTCCAAAATACTATACGAAATATGATTTTCCTACTAATGTTCGGCGCACTCCGGTCTGCAAGTTTCTTGCTGGCCCTAGTCGAGAGAAATGAGGCAACACTTGAAACGCAAGTATTCGCTACTGGCGATTGCTGCCGCTGCAGTCATTGGTGGAACCATGGTTTCCCCAATTGCCGCGCAAGCCGCTAAGCCATCAATCCTGATCTGGGTAGACGCACCACGTCTTCCTGGTGCTCAGCTGTACGCGAAGATCATGGCGCCAACAGTCAACGTTAAAGTTGAACTCCACGCGCAAGGTGATCTGCTCGCAAAAGTACAGTTGTTCAACCGCATTAAAAAAGGCTGGCCAGATGTTGTCTTCGGCCCACCAAATGACGTTGCAGTATTAAGAAACCCAATCATCAACAATGCCATGGCTCTCGATAGCTTGCTTCCAGCAGCTACTTGGAAGGCCTTTGGTAATGGAAACAACTGGTGTAAGGGCGCTGACGGAAAGACCTATTGCATCAAGAACGACTTGGCACAATCTGTGCTTTGGTATAACACCAAACTCTTCAAGGAATTCGGTTACACCGTTCCAACCAAGATGAGCGAACTCTTTGCAATTGGTGCTGACCTTGCTAAGAACCACCCAGGATATTCTCTTGGTGCTCTTGGCGATCAAGCAGCTAACTCCTCTTACTTCTGGCCATCACAATGCCCATTGAACGCAGAGAAGTCAGCAACACGTGTAGTCATCAACAGCAAAGATCCACATTGCACCCGTGTCACCAAGGCACTGCAACCATTGATCGATGCCAAGGTTTATGACCCACGTTCACCATTTGATGCTGGATTTATCAAGGATGTCGGCCAAGCCGGCAAGCTTGTCGCCAACATCGGACCTTCATGGTACGGAGACTTCGTTCTTCGTCCAGCTTCTTCATACGCAGTTAAGGCCGGAGAGTGGACAGCCGCTCCAATGCCTATCTGGGATGGCGAGAAGGTTGCATACTCTGGTGAGTACGGCGGCGGTATTTATACCGTTTCCCCTCACTCCAAGTTCCCTAAGGAAGCCGTTGCATTTGCAATGTTCATGGTTGGCGACAAGCGCAACCTAGTAACTGTCACAAATCCAGATGGCAGCCATGGAGCTCCAACCTTCCCAGCTTACGGACCAGGAAATGCTCTCTGGGCCGCCAAGGTCAATGCAGATACCTTCTGGGCCTCAAGCCCATATCCTGCAATGGCTGCACAAGCTAACAAGGTATTTTCCGGCGAGAAGCCAGTTCGCTATGACACCAACGGTGCATGGGGTGCAGCTTTCTCACCAGCCTTGGCTAAGGATGGAAATATCCAAAATGCTCTCAATGCTTACGCGACATATATCTCTAACCTCGCGCAGCAGTTGGGCTATGAAGTAAGTACGAAGTAAGCGTTTAGTTTCTAAACGCTGAAGCTGCGGCGGGTTGGTTTCATCACCAACCTGCCGCTTCTTCGCAAAGAACTAATTTTCATTTTTGCATTAGTTAATGCACGAGAGGGCAGGTAATGGCAAAAACAAAACGGTATCGCCAAAAAAATACTTTTATGTACATCATGTTGGCGCCGTATTTACTATTTCTCTTTTTCTTCGGCATCGTTCCGTTGATCATGGCTTTCTTCGAAATCCCTGCAAAATCTCTGACAAATCCCAATGGTGGATTTGATGCATTTAATATCGTGTTGCACGATTTTCGTTTCGGTACCGCCGCAAAGCATGTCGCCGGTTTTATGGCCATCTTTGTTCCGTTAATGATTATTTTTGTTATTGGTATGGCCCTCATGTTGGACATGAATACAGCAAAGTGGAAAAAATATCTGAGAATGGCTTACATCGTCCCGGCTTCGGTCTCAGGCGCTGTAGCAGTTCTCATGTGGTACGTGATCCTCGAGCCAACACTCAGCCCATTCAAATGGATCATCAATCTCTTCGGCGTTAAAGAAGCCACCCAAATTTGGCAAACCCAGAACTTGGTTTACATCCTGGCATTTATGGCCTTCTTCGCCATGGCTGGTAACTGGATCTTGATTCAATACGGATCCCTGCAAAGTATTTCGACAGAAATTTTGGAAGCAGCTCGAGTCGATGGCTGCTCCGCATTTCAATTAGCGGTGCGGATTAAATTACCTCTGATTCGTAAGTACGTTATTTATATGGGAGTACTGGTCTTTGCCGGTGGTCTGCAAATCTTCGTTGAACCACAATTGTTAACGACCTCGGTTTACCAAGGCATCGCTAACGCGTGGTCATTCGATCAACTTTCTTACACCTTGGCATTTACGAGCGGTGACTTTGGTGGCGCGTCTGCGCTCTCGATCATGCTTTTGATTCCATCGCTCTTAGGTGCGCTCGTTGTTATCTACAAGACCGATATGTTCGAGGACGCTAAACGAGTCCGTGGTCAGAAAATAGAAGCGGAAGGATAAAATGACACTTCTAGATAAGCCAGTAGAGACTGTCGCAAAGCGCAAGAAGAAGAGCGCTATTCGGACGAATAGTCGATGGGGAATTAGCCTGGTCAATAGTTGGTTAGTTTTCTTTGCGATTATCAGCGTGATTCCAATGATTTGGTTGATCTTGGCGCCATCTAAGACTGACCCAGAAGTTACCCATAAGAACCCGCTCTCTTTTGGCAGTTTCAGCGGATACATTCACGCGTGGAAGCACCTGCAATTCTTCGACAACGGCGTGATCGGACGTTGGGTCGTTAACTCAGTGTTGTATACGACTGCCATTGTCTTTATTGCAACTATTACTGCCTCCTTGGCGGGCTTTGTCATCTCAGCCTCTACGATCAAGTTCAAACGCGTCTTTTTGATCAGCACGTTGTTGATGATGTTGGTGCCACCCGTTGCTTTGGTTATTCCACTCTTCGTCGAAATGGACAAAGTCGGGCTGATCGACAATCCGTGGTCAGTGATCTTGATCTCATCCCTGTATCCCTTCGGGGCGTTCTTGTCGTATATCTACTACACGACCACCATTCCGCCAGAGCTCTATGAATCTGCTCGTCTGGATGGCTGCAATGACTTTAAATTGTGGTTAAAGATCGCGCTGCCATTGTCTGGCCCATTGCTCTCGCTATTGGCATTCTTTGCTTTCATCGGCAACTGGGCTAATTACTTTATGCCCTACATCTTCTTGCCCTCAAGCACGAACTACACCTTGCCACTAGGCCTGGGCTTCCTTTTCTACTCAACCCCGGCGATTAATCCTGGTGTTGGCGCGACTTCAGTGCCGATTCTGAAACCAGAAATCGCTTTGGCCGGTGTTTTGGTCGCTGTGCCAATCATGATCGTCTTTTTGCTCAGCCAGAAGCGTCTCGTTCGTGGAATGCTTGCTGGATCCATTAAGGAGTAATGGACGGGCCTAGTCACCTAGGTGTTTGGTCAACAGCGATGATGGCCAGGTACGAAAAAAGAAGGAGTTCTGCCTTATATGCAGACCAGGGTTTATCCATTTAGTTTCGGCGATCGCAACATGGGCGATCTGCTGGGTGGCAAAGGCGCCAACCTAGCCGAGATGGTTAAGTTAGGGATTCCGGTTCCTGATGGTTTTACCATTTCGACAAAAGCCTGCCAAGAGTTTCTTACATCTGGCGGTGTAACTACCGAACTTTTGGAAGAAGTAGATATTGCCGTTGAAAATCTACAGAAGAGCACTGGCAAGAAATTTGGCGACCCCACTAATCCACTTCTTGTTTCCGTGCGCTCGGGTGCCAAGTTCTCGATGCCCGGCATGATGGAAACCGTTTTGAATGTAGGTATCTCACCCGAGATCGCCCAAGCACTTGCCGATTTAACCGGAGATGCTCGGTTTGCCTGGGACTCCTATCGTCGCTTCGTCGATATGTTCGGTCGAATTGTGTGTGGGATTTCTAATGAACGCTTCGATGAGGTACGCCTGGCGGTTATAGCCAGCCACGGTGCCAAAGATTTATCGGAACTTGGACCAGAGGCGCTACGCGAACTAGGCGAAAAGCACATCGCAGTTATCGAACAAGAAACCGGCCAACCATTTCCTTACGATGCCAAGACCCAATTGCAACAAGCAATAGAAGCGGTCTTTCATTCCTGGAATTCTGATCGTGCTCAGCTCTATCGCCGGCGCGAACGTATCTCTAATGATCTTGGTACGGCTGTAAACGTACAGATGATGGTCTTTGGCAATATTGGCGAAACTTCAGGCACTGGCGTCTGTTTCACTCGAGATCCTTCTAGCGGCGCTCTTGGTGCCTACGGTGACTACCTGCCGATGGCGCAAGGTGAAGATGTAGTTGCTGGTATCCGCAACTCATTGGCACTAGCCGACTTGGAAGCGATCGACCCTACATCTTTCAAACAATTGCAAGAGATCATGCATCGTCTCGAACTTCATTACCGAGATATGTGTGACATCGAATTTACGATCGAATCCGGAAAGTTATGGATCTTGCAGACGCGCGTAGGCAAGCGCACCGCTGAAGCTGCGTTCCGAATCGCCTTCCATTTGGTTTCCGAAGGCATGATCACCATGGATCAGGCCATGACTCGAATTAATGGTGAACAACTGAGCCAATTGATGTTCCCACAATTTGATAAAGGAACTGATAAAAAGGAAATTACTCGAGGCATTGCCGCCTCACCAGGGGCGGCCGTAGGTGCAGTTGTCTTTGATTCAGCAACGGCGGTTGAGCATGCTCGCGATGGTAAGAAAGTAATTCTGGTTCGTCGCGAAACCAGCCCAGAGGATCTCGCCGGAATGGTTGCCGCACAAGGCATCTTGACCAGCCGTGGTGGCAAGACTTCCCATGCGGCAGTTGTTGCACGTGGAATGGGACGCGCCGCGGTTTGTGGCGCTGAACAAATCATCGTGCATCACGAGGAGAAGTATTTCTCCGTCGGAGATCTCATCATTCGCGAAGGCGAAACGATCTCTATCGATGGCACGACGGGTGTTATTTTTGCCGGCTCGGTTCCCGTCGTTCCATCTCCAGTGACAACGTATCTAGAAGGAAAGTTGGATCCACAGGAGTTCTCGCCCGTTATCGCTGCGGTTGACCAATTCCTCAGATACGCCGACGCCGTCCGAACCATGAGCGTGCGCACTAATGCCGATACCCCAGAAGATGCCAATGTGGCTAGACGTCTCGGCGCCGAAGGAATTGGCCTGACGCGTACCGAGCACATGTTTCTTGGCGAACGTCGCTCGTTGGTAGAGGCTTTGGTTCTTGCCGAAAAGGATGACGAGCGCCACGAAATCATTGGGCAAATGGAGAAGTTGCAATTTGCCGACTTCCTGGGGATTTTCATTGAGATGGATGGCTTGCCCGTCACCATTCGCTTATTAGATCCACCCCTTCATGAGTTTCTGAGCGATCGCACGACTTTGGCAGTCAAGATTGCCAACCAGGAAGCGCGCGGAGAAGTCACTTCTGAACGAGAAGCCGCTATGTATCGGGCAGTTAATCGTTGGCACGAATCCAATCCCATGATGGGTCTGCGTGGAGTTCGACTAGGCGTGCTCATCCCAGAGCTCTTCACCATGCAGGTTCGGGCTATCGCATTAGCAGCACTTGCCGCACAACGTCAGGGCGTCATTGTCCGACCCGAGGTCATGATTCCTCTGGTTGCCAGCCAGCGTGAGCTCCTCTATTTCCGAGCGACCTTGGAGGAAGAGATCCACCGGGTATTGGAAGAAAATGACAGCAACTTGGATATCAAGATCGGTTCCATGATCGAAACTCCACGTGCTGCTATCACCGCTGCAAAGTTGGCCGATTATTCTGACTTCTTCTCTTTCGGCACCAACGACTTAACTCAGTTGACCTGGGCCTTTAGTCGAGACGATGCTGAATCCTCGTTCTTGCCTCGCTACTTGGATCTCGAACTACTTCCTTTTAGCCCCTTTGAATCTTTAGATCAAGATGGTGTCGGATTGCTCGTCACCATTGCTTGTGAAGAAGTGCGCAAAGTGAAACCAAAAT
>SESB01000532.1_pt1 | contig 27283 bp, 24 predicted proteins | sample 3171441 | NCBI WGS metagenome assembly SESB01 (sample SAMN06051867, study PRJNA518727) | freshwater metagenome | biome: subpolar coniferous forest; feature: holomictic lake; material: water; isolation source: holomictic Lake 227, 6 m depth | place: Canada: near Kenora, Ontario | collected... | reverse complement strand
GCCTGAGTATTATCTTCGGAGGGTTTTTCTGACGCTTTTGCTACGACAACCATCGCAGGTCGGAGTAAGCGCCCATTAAGCGTATAACCTTTTTGAAATACATTAATAACAGTATTAGGTTCTGCATCTTCGACGGCTTGCATTAGCATTGCTTGATGTTGTTCAGCGTTAAACGGCTGTCCCAATGGATCAACAGCTATGATATTAAATTTTGCAAAAAGGGCTTCAAATTGTTTGATGGTGAGCTCGCTGCCTTCACGGAATTTCTTAACGTCTTCACTCTCTCCAGTTGCAGCTTGTAAGCCAAGCACGACGCTATCAAATACCGGTAATAGTTCTTTGCCAAAACTGGTTAAGGCAAATTTATGAGCATCTTCCAGGTCTTTTTGAGTTCTTCTTTTTAGATTTTCCATTTCTGCCTGGACACGTACCGCTTTATCCCAAGTTTCATGGTTTTTTTGTTTGGCTTCTTCTAATTCTTTTTTAAGCTCTTCGATTGTATATTCATGCTCAGCCAATTCAGTATGTGGCTGCTCTTCGTTAACAATCTCCGAATCAACTTCAGTTTCAGCAGAAATTGATTCGTCAGGTATTTCCTGATCAATACTCATATTTTACGGTTCCTTAAATAGAATGGTAGTCACGTGCCCAAGGACACAAATAAATGTTGCTACCTATCATGGGGCCGATGTTTTTGGATTCAAGGCGGCGCCTAATAATTTTGCTGTGACATCAACAAAGGGGATTATTTTTTCATAGGCCATGCGTGTAGGTCCTATGACACCTAAGACGCCGACGACTTCATCATTAACAGAGTAAGAAGAAGTGACTAAGCTACATTGGTCAAAAGCTTGGTAGCCTGATTCTTGACCGATAAATATTTGTACGCCCTCTGCTTGCATGGATTGATCTAATAGATGAATTACATCCTGCTTTTGGCTAAAGGCTTCGAAAAGATTTTTTAAGTGATTTCGATCCGCCAGTTCCGAAAAGCCCATTAGATTAGTTTCACCGGTTAAGACAAAGTCATCGGTTTTTTGACTGGCATCAAAGGTTAATTGCGCCATTTTAATGGCATCTAACATGGCTTGATTCGTTCGTTCCTGGTCATCTTGTAACTCTTTTAAAATGGCGGCACGAACAGCTACTAAACTTTGACCGCAATAGATAGAGTTTAGATAGTTAGCCGATTGTTGTAACTCAGTGACACTGAATACTTTATCAGTATGAATCACCTTGTTATGGACTTCTTGTTCATTGGTCACAAAAATAACCAGCACTCGGTTATGAGACAAGGGTAAAAATTCAATATGCCGTAAACACACGAGTTCTCTTTTGGGCAGCGTTACTACACCGGCCATGCGGGTAAGATCGGCCATTAACTTGGAGGCCACACCAATCATGTGACTGGTGTCTTCAGTTTCTGATAGCCCTTGATAAAGTCGGTTAATCTCTTTTGAATCTAAGGGTTTAACGGTTAGTAAGCTATCAACAAATAAACGGTAGCCACTGACGGTAGGGATACGACCCGCTGACGTATGCGGGGAGTGGATTAAACCTAAGTCTTCAAGATCAGCCATTACATTACGAATAGTCGCTGGGCTTAATTTAAGATCTGAATCTTTTGAAAGTATTCTAGAACCGACGGGTTGACCTTCACTGATATAGCGTTCGACCAGTGTTTTTAATAATTGCAATGATCGGTCATTTAAATCTCGCTTATTAACACTCACAAACACCTCTTAAATTTAGACCTGGATTAGCACTCAACTTATGCGAGTGCCAATATTGCAAAATAACAGCTCATTATGAGGTTGTCAATAAAGTAGTACGCTGTATTGTATAGCAATTGGGTCAATCTGCTTTTGATTAAAATGTTTAACGGTTGATTAGAAGCGAAACATAATCAACGCTTGGGGCAAGCTTTCATTAAAGATTGATAAGCCAAATTTGTGATGCCAATACTGATATTCCGAGCCTACTAAAAATTGATTTTTGTAGCCCATAAAAGCGCCCACATCTAATAAAAGTTGGGGCTGAAAAAGAATTGTGTCACTGGGACCAGATCCACCTGCTCCTATGTAATCCATAAAGCCCCGAAATCTGAATAATGTATTTCCTATACTAAAAGGCAGTTCCCATGCCGGCGTTATTTGAAAAGTTGTTTGGGGTCTTTGTTCATTCTTATATGCTAAAACATCAATTTGTAGGAATTGAAAAATAGACCAATTTGATTGAATAGTTATGCCAGCTAAGTAAGCACGAAAAGGACGAGACGGTTGTGACCCTGCATTAAAGCCTAAAGTGAGGCCGATATCTTTGATAGCACTAATAGGGGATGATTGCCCCGTTATTTTACTGGCACTGAAATATGAATACGCTTCTCCATAAGCCTCCCAAGAAACGGGATCCAGCTTGTTTTCGTGGTTTATGGTGTCGATAAAGAAGAAGTTCTGGCCATACTTCCAGCCATCACTATGTTCTAGAGTGATAATGTCTCTACTGCTTGAACCTAATAGATATCCAGAGCCATGCAGATATTGAATATTGTTGCTCATCCATTCAAATGCTTGAGAGGGTGAGCTGATTAGACCTAATAAAAGCAAAGAATATTTGATATGTTTTTGGATTTTAGTGATCATAACTCTTTTATTAGGGACATAACTGATAAAGATAAGCGCATTTTATAGCGAGCGTCATAGGTAGGAAATTTGCTGTTAAGACTCAAATTTCTAAAATCACTTGCTATCCTACTATTAGAATTTCTTTGATAGCTTCTTTTACAGTATTTGAGACATCGCTGCTTAACGATTTGTTTTTTAATGCGAGCTTAAGGTCGGTGGCTTTTTCTGAGTCCTCTGCTCGCAGTAAATAATTTTCAAGGGTTCCCAAGGCTGTGAAACAAACGGTTTCAGACTCATCTTCTAAGGCATTAAGGAGTGCATCGAGGGTTGGTTCTTTAGGTTTATAAATGATGCCTAAGCTACGTGCAGCGGCATTGCGCACACTGGGGTCCTGATCCGTTGTCAGCAATTGAGTCAGTAATGTTTCGGAAGCCTGGTTTGGATAGGCGCCTAATTGTTGGATGGCGGCTACCCGTTCGTCCTTTTGTGGGCTGTTAATGAGGTCAAGAGCCTTAGTATACAGTGCTGCGTTTTCTTGTATTTCAGCGTCTACCATTCCCTGAGTTGTCATAGTGTTGTTATCGTTTTCGGGTGGCAAAGCCGAAAAGACTTTAAAAGCAGGAGTAATCGTTTGTTGTTGCTGATGACTCTGTGTTTGAGTCGCTTTAGTCTTCTGTAAAATGGGAAGTTCTATCGTTCTATTTATCAGAATGATACTGGAAATAGCTGTAGCTAGAAATAACGCAGCAAGCAATTTTTTGGAAATAATCATGGACGTTTTATCAGATACATTAAAAGATAATTATGGAGTTATAACGCTAACACGTTTTATGTCACAACTTGGCGATCAGTATGACCAGCCTTTTAATACCGCTCTAATCTTAGTCGGAAAATATCCCGGATTAGTAATAGCCATATAAAATAAATAAGGCAGACGTCTCGGTAAATGATTCAGCCACTCCAAACAAGTGAACAGTCGACGCCAATCCGGTTGTATCGCAGCCTTTTCAAGCAACCAGAGTTGTAGTGCTTCATGTGGCGAACGGGGTAGATTATCCGGATAGGTTGTTTTAAACCAGTGCTCTGCTTGTGCCCAGTATTCGGCAAGAATAGCCCGGCGCTTTGGACGTAGTCTGTTAAGCAGATGGGAGATGTCTAACGAGGTCGCTTCGTGCTGGCTTATCGCAGCAAATTCCAGAAGTTGACGAAGATCAAGCACACGCTTAAACCGTTGTCTGTCACTTATTTGGCAATGCAGCATATTATGCAACAATCGGGTGGACACATCAGGAATAAGAGCAATGGGACCTGCGTTAAAGCTAAAAGACATAGTCATTAGTTGTTGGCGCAGCAGAGCATCATCGCCTTGATGTACCTGAATACGGCGGTGTAGTTCAATTTTGACCGGTAAACTAGGATGCAACAAGGGAGAGCCGTGATGAGATTGTCGACCGAGACGGTGACGGCGATGGTGACGATAACTTGGCAGTATCCATGGGAATATCAGTAGGAAGCTTTTATTAGGCACTTGATAGCCCAAAGAGGTAACCGCCGATGTGGCAGCCTCCATGCATTGATCAGGCACCAGTAGATCAAGATCGCCTATGATTCGATCCTCAGCACCCGGATATTGCCCGGAGGCCAGGGTAATCGCTCCTTTCAATAACACCGGTTGAATACCGATGCGGTTAAGGGTCTCGGTGATAATGATCAGTTGCTCTCTCAATGTTTGATTCCGTTCACGGTTGAGGCTTTGTAGGGTGTGTAAATAGCCTTGCACCTCATCGGGCAGCAGGTCAAACAAACCCTTGCGTTGCAGGGCACCAGCCAGTGAAGGCGTTACCAAACAAGAACCGGCCAACCAGCACAGTCCATGCCAATCCACCGACTCAGCAGCAAGCCGTTCCGGTAAATCGATCGCGTAAGTGTCGCCTACGGCCAAACATTCGCATAACAAGGATAAATTTGCCGCACGCCGCTGGTTCAATATTGAGCGAGTATGCCAGAACTGACGAATACCTGACAGAGTAGTAAGACTCATAATAGAGTTTCCGTTGATGATAGATGATCGACCTGTTGCTGAACTAAGGCCAGCGCACTGTCAAGATCAGGATAACTTAGAGCATAGGCAGGGACTGAGCTAACCCAGTTTGCCAGAGCATCAAGTTTGGCTTGTGTCAAGTTACGAATAACCGCCTCGGCCTCAATGATGTATTGAAAGGCTTCTTCTGGACTCAGTGCTTTGCAGTGCGACACACTGCCCGGCTGATAGCTGGGAAATAACAACAACCCCAAGGGAATGGGGTCGTCATGACCGTTACCCAGCGGGGGCAAATATCGCACAGTCTGATCATAACGCTCAAGGCTTTGCGTGCTGGTAATGTCAGGCCGATAAGGTGTAATGATCGGCCAACTACCGCTCTTAAGACAAATAGGTGTACCCAGCCCCAGCAGCTCGCCCATCATAGTGACCGGCACCACATCATCACTCAATAGACCATAGCCTTGGGCATTAAGCGCGGTCGCCAAGGTCGTTTTACCTGATCCTCCGGGGGCAATCAGCAATAGCCCCCGATTATTGGGTAATCTAAGCCCCGCGCCATGTATCACTAACAGACGCTCTTCTGCCTGACAAGCCAGATCAATCAGGGTATGCAGCACATTGGTCAGTGCATTTTCAAGCCCCTGACCCGTTGCTTCAGGTTGCTCATTAATACTAAGCACCCACTGAATAGCATTACCCGTTAACACAAGTTGATGTGCCAAGCGCTCAGAGTCAACTACCAGCACCGAACTTAACAAAACCTTAAACCGCTGGGTCAGTTGCGCATCCTCAATATCCAAACCAAAACACAGATCGGCCAACTTGACCGTTAACGTCATTGACCGAACTGTATCAGGAAACGCTGGCACGACAACCCAGTCACGCTCGTGCACAAAGGGATTATAGGGTTGCTCAAGACTGGCCTTCACCAAGCCGTTTTGCTGCCAGTCTAAAAGCAGAGCCTCGACGTGGCTGCTGGCGACTTCTTTAGACAGGCCATAATCAACTATTAGCTTTTGTATTAAAGACTGCGCGTCAACCTCATCATCACTGATTTGATACAGTTGCCACAGCTCAGCCGCACTGCCATTGAGCAGATGCACACTGTCACCACCCGGCTGGGCCAGCACCAAACCAGTACCGAGCTTAGTCTGTAAGATCATCTCACGTTTTATAACCCCTTATCAAAAACCACTAGGAGCGCCGGGTCGCGAGGCTGCTGACGCACGCTTTGATAGCATCAACGTTAACATCACTGGTGGCGTCCAAAGTGCCAGTTTGGAGATATCACGACGCTGCTTATCAATTGCTTCAGGGCTTTCTTGGTTTGTGGTTGATTCATTATTGGGTGTGGAGGGTTCAGTTTCCATTAATAGTCTCTAAAGTTAAATTTTTAAAATAATGTAATTGTTTTTTACCCATCAATGGGCTAAAACCGTCCAGACATAGCTTTGAGCCGGTGCATTGAGCGTTACTGGATAGCCTTTAGCGGTCCAGGCAGGATCGGTAGGATTAATAACTTTGCCAGTGGCTACCTCAAGCAACTGTGAGCGACTTAATAAGGCCGGATCACCTTCCCAACTTAAAAAAACGATACTGCCGACCGGACTGGCGCGGACTTCAAAACGCCAGCTATCGACGGTGTTACTGACTAAATGAAAGTCACTGGCATAATCAGCGGCTTTAACGCCCCAGTCTGGGTGTGGAAAAACCAGCGTCAAATACGGTGCGGTAAACGGTGCCATTTTCACAACATCATGCTTGTCGAAGCCTAAGGCTGCATCAGTTAATTGCCCCAGTAGGGCGCCGTGATCTTTCCAACCCGTCACCGGATTATCCACTTTTAAGCGGATATACCAATCACTAGGGTCTGGCAAAGGCTGTGGATTAACATTATTACTGACGGCAGGCACCGATGCGGCAACAGCGGGTGAGACCACCCAATCTAACCAACCCAGATACCACGGCATGTCTACAGAAGCCAGTGCTTCAAAATTAGTCGGTGCTGCGTGATTGCGACTTAAGGTAGACTGCTCGGCTGGAATCAATAATTCAATGGTATGACCAAAGGCCCCCGGTAACACATTAATCCAGAAAGATTTAAAGTATTGTAAATTGGGTGTACTGGGATAAGGTGCCACGTCTGTAAAGGTATCATAACCGGTGCCATTCCAGATATTAACCGTATTATCTATATAGCCAGCGGTATTGGCAGCGCTGGGTGTCAGCGTTGACGAAGAACCATCGACGCGAATACGCACTTTTGTCCAGTCAATCGCATAAGGGAATGGATTGCCGACCAGATTGTAGCGATTATTCCCGGTCACGGTAGTAACGGTAATTGCTTTACAGCCATTAGCCGAGTAACAACCCTGTGCCTGGGTGGTATCAGTAGGAGTGGCGGCACCGTTCATGGTTAAAGTGCCATTCGTGGGGGCTTGATAGCTTTTAAGCCAGTAACCCGCCCCAACAGTCAGAGGTAAATTAGACGATAACAAAGGCTGATAAGCAGGCACAGCGCCCACAGTTCTATTTTCAATAATCCAGCCGATACCTGCTGATGCATAGTTTGCAGTGCTTAAATTGGACGGCGTACCGGTACCCAACACACCCGCTATCGTGCCCGTAGCGGGAACGCAAGGCAAGGCCAGCATTTGCCAAAGGGCACCTACGCCACCCGCGCCGGTGGTTAGGGGCACACCAGGGCCACAGTGGTCGGTATAACTAAAAAGTGAATTGGTTGCATTGGTGCCGCCGGGTGTGGTTACCACCACACTTGCAACTCCGGTAGCATGTGCGGGTGTGGACGCAGTCAGGGATGTATCAGAAACGACAGTAACATTGGTTGCGGCTGTGCCGCCAAAACTAACCGCCGTCGCACCTGTGAAACTGGTACCAGTTAGAGTCACTTTTGTTCCACCTGCTGTGCCGCCATACGCTGGGCTGACGGTGTTTACTGTGGGGAAGGCTATGTTGATTAAAACTGAACCTGTAGTAGCGTTTTGATTGTTTGCTGTATACAGGACAGCACCTTTAGCATCAAGAAATGAGACATTATATATATCACGATAACTACAGCAATCAGTCCTGCCATATATCTGAATTGAATTTAACTCAGATGCCGATGCTAACGTTATATTTAAAAATGCGCCTGTAGTCGTACCCGAATGAAATATACCTGGGGGAAAATACAAATTACCGTTAAATGATCCGTCAATGGCATTAGAAGCAGCATTACTCACGCCATATACGCCTGAAAAACTAGAAAGAGTGGAGGCGGTCGCACCATTTGCTGCAAGTGCCACATCTTGTAAGGTACCCGTTTGCGTTGCCACTACTTCAGCTACTTGAAGGTAATCCGTATAGGTTGAAGTAATTGCGATCGTTTTAACACCAACAAGTCCAGCACCGCTAACATTGCTGATGCCAATTAAAACAATAAAGGCGATAAGTTTACCTAAACTGAATTGATGAGCGTGCTGCATAATATAACCTCTGTTTGGCGTTAGCCTTCAATAGTAAGCGAGAGTAAGCAAGGAAAGCGCTAAAGCCAAACAAGCTACATTTTATTTGGCGATTTTTTCGGTGTAAATCGTACAGCATAAACCCTATAAAGGATAGATTTTAATTTTAGCAAAGTGTTAAGCTACCGACTAAGACGGGACACGGTGCGAGGTTTAACCTTTCGCGCATAGCCTATTGAAAAGTATGTGGTTAAGTCGTTTATTGTTCGACAGGATTCACCGCGAACGGTTTAACTTTAAACGGTCCCACTTTAAGCGAGCAGCCAACTTTTATGCTATGATTAAGCTGATCTTTAACCCCGCCCCTTGCAATATATGATCAGCAAATACTTTAATCCTTACACGGACTTCGGCTTTAAAAAACTCTTTGGTGAAGAAGCCAGTAAAGATTTGTTAGTTGATTTTTTAAACCAGTTATTACCGCCACAACATCAAATAGCCCAACTCAGCTTTAAAAACCCGGAGAACCTGCCCGAAACGACAGATGAAAGGAAGTCTATTTTTGATATTTACTGTGAGAGTATCACTGGTGAGCGTTTTATCGTCGAAATGCAAAAAGCCAAGATGCACTTTTTTAAAGAGCGGTCTTTGTTTTACTCCACCTTTCCTATTCGTGAGCAAGGTCATAAAGGACTTTGGGACTTTCATTTATTGCCGGTCTACTTTATCGCTATTTTAGATTTTAAATATGACGAGAAAGAAGATGAGCGCAAGTTTCGTCGTGATGTGTGCTTAAAAGATCAGGATGGCGAGGTGTTCTATGACAAACTGCATTTTAAGTTTCTACAAATGCCCCTGTTTAACAAACAGGAACATGAATTAGAAACCCATTTTGACAAGTGGGTGTACTTCTTAAAACACCTGGAAGACTTTGATCATATCCCCGCTATTTTAAATGAACCGGTATTTACCAAAGGCTTTGAAATTGCCAGCGTTGCGCATCTGAATGCTGACCAATACGATGCCTATATCAAGAGCGTGTTGTCTTATAACGAAGCTAAAGCAGTGCTAGATACCGCATTTGAAGAGGGTAAGCTTGAAGGTAAGCTAGACGAAAAATTCGAAGTAGCGAAATCAATGTTAAGCAAAGGCTTTGAAATTAGTTTGATAGCTGACATCACAAAACTTTCTGAGCAAGACATTAAGGCGCTACTTTCATAAAACCGTTGGCTAAATGCAAGCACACGGTTCAACGACATGCGCACACTAGGGACAGATCCGGCCTGTCCCTACTTAATTTTCTAGATAATCTAATTGTTTTTTACCCATCAATGGGCTAAAACCGTCCAGACATAGCTTTGAGCCGGTGCATTGAGCGTTACTGGATAGCCTTTAGCGGTCCAGGCAGGATCGGTAGGATTAATAACTTTGCCAGTGGCTACCTCAAGCAACTGTGAGCGACTTAATAAGGCCGGATCACCTTCCCAACTTAAAAAAACGATACTGCCGACCGGACTGGCGCGGACTTCAAAACGCCAGCTATCGACGGTGTTACTGACTAAATGAAAGTCACTGGCATAATCAGCGGCTTTAACGCCCCAGTCTGGGTGTGGAAAAACCAGCGTCAAATACGGTGCGGTAAACGGTGCCATTTTCACAACATCATGCTTGTCGAAGCCTAAGGCTGCATCAGTTAATTGCCCCAGTAGGGCGCCGTGATCTTTCCAACCCGTCACCGGATTATCCACTTTTAAGCGGATATACCAATCACTAGGGTCTGGCAAAGGCTGTGGATTAACATTATTACTGACGGCAGGCACCGATGCGGCAACAGCGGGTGAGACCACCCAATCTAACCAACCCAGATACCACGGCATGTCTACAGAAGCCAGTGCTTCAAAATTAGTCGGTGCTGCGTGATTGCGACTTAAGGTAGACTGCTCGGCTGGAATCAATAATTCAATGGTATGACCAAAGGCCCCCGGTAACACATTAATCCAGAAAGATTTAAAGTATTGTAAATTGGGTGTACTGGGATAAGGTGCCACGTCTGTAAAGGTATCATAACCGGTGCCATTCCAGATATTAACCGTATTATCTATATAGCCAGCGGTATTGGCAGCGCTGGGTGTCAGCGTTGACGAAGAACCATCGACGCGAATACGCACTTTTGTCCAGTCAATCGCATAAGGGAATGGATTGCCGACCAGATTGTAGCGATTATTCCCGGTCACGGTAGTAACGGTAATTGCTTTACAGCCATTAGCCGAGTAACAACCCTGTGCCTGGGTGGTATCAGTAGGAGTGGCGGCACCGTTCATGGTTAAAGTGCCATTCGTGGGGGCTTGATAGCTTTTAAGCCAGTAACCCGCCCCAACAGTCAGAGGTAAATTAGACGATAACAAAGGCTGATAAGCAGGCACAGCGCCCACAGTTCTATTTTCAATAATCCAGCCGATACCTGCTGATGCATAGTTTGCAGTGCTTAAATTGGACGGCGTACCGGTACCCAACACACCCGCTATCGTGCCCGTAGCGGGAACGCAAGGCAAGGCCAGCATTTGCCAAAGGGCACCTACGCCACCCGCGCCGGTGGTTAGGGGCACACCAGGGCCACAGTGGTCGGTATAACTAAAAAGTGAATTGGTTGCATTGGTGCCGCCGGGTGTGGTTACCACCACACTTGCAACTCCGGTAGCATGTGCGGGTGTGGACGCAGTCAGGGATGTATCAGAAACGACAGTAACATTGGTTGCGGCTGTGCCGCCAAAACTAACCGCCGTCGCACCTGTGAAACTGGTACCAGTTAGAGTCACTTTTGTTCCACCTGCTGTGCCGCCATACGCAGGGTAGACAGCGCTTATTGTAGGAGCATCAAAGGCTGGAGAGGTTGTGACTGCGCCAATACCACTAGCCGAGTTGCCCACTGCCACAAACAGGCCGTTGCCGTAAGTGACACTATTCCAATTGTTATTAGCCGCCAAGAGCTGACTAGTCCAAGTGATACCATCAGGGCTGGTCATGACCTGATTGCCAGAGAAAGACACTGCCACAAACAGGCCGTTGCCGTAAGTGATTCCATTCCAAGTGTAATTGGCAGCTGCGGCCTGACTGGCACGGCTGGTCCAAGTGATACCATCAGGGCTGGTCATGACCGCCCCGCCGCCAGAGTTACCCACCGTCACAAACAGGCCGTTGCCATAAGTGACAGAGGACCAATAACCACCGACAAATGGAGTCCCAAGAGTCCAGGCGATACCATCAGGGCTGGTCATGACCAGGTTGCTGCTGCCAGAGGTCGCCACCGCCACAAACAGGCCGTTGCCGTAAGTGACACTACTCCAACCATTAGCGGTTGATGTGGTCTGGAGGGTCCACGTGACACCATCTGGACTAGTCATGACATTGTTGCCGATGCCAGAGTAACCCACCGTCACAAACAGGCCGTTCCCGTAAGTGACAGCAGACCAATAATTACCAGCCGATTCATTCCTGCTAGTCCAAGTGATGCCATCAGGACTAGTCATAACCTCGCCGCTATAGGTGGTGTTATTGGTACCCACCGCCACAAACAGGCCGTTGCCGTAAGTGATACTATTCCAAGTGTAATCGGCCGCTGAGGTCCGGCTAGTCCAGGTGATACCATCAGGGCTGGTCATGACTCGGTTGCCGGTGCCAGAGCTAGCCACCGCCACAAATAGGCCGTTGCCGTAAGTGACGCTATTCCAAGCGTTATCGGCCGCTGAGGTCCGGCTGGTCCAAATGGTTCCACCGGTTGCATGAACTGATGAAGACCCCATCAGGATCAGGATCAAGCCAATAAGCGACGGTAGCAGGGTGATATGCCTGCGTAAACTAAATTGATTAACGTGCTGCATAATATGACCTCTGTCCGGCGTCAGACTTTTTGGTTATTAAGGAAAGCGCTAAAGTTAAACAGATTGCATTTTCTTTGGCACTTTTTTTCGGGAATAAGTGTATTTTATAAACCCTATAAAAGATAGATTTTAATTTGTTATATCAAGCAGATGAAATTAGAGGCATTTAAAAATGAGTTTTGGAAATCAATAACAATTTAAATGCGTCAACTGATGCTTGCATTAAGCACTTATCATATAATGCTAAGTTCAGTTTTTAAGTTTACCTTTGGAGTTATCATGAAGAAAGTTATGTTTGTTGGCTCAATCGCTTTATTTTTGTTCTCAGCGCTTGCCAATGCTCACGGTCCCGTTCGTCAAAAGACCGAAGAACAAATTACTATTAATGCACCCGCTGATAAAGTATGGGACATTATTAAAAATTTTGGTGATATGTCTTGGCACCCAGATATTTTTAACACCACGGTCAATGGTGGAAACGTTAAAGGTGCAACACGTGTATTGACCTTAAAAGACGGTGGCACTATCACCGAAGAATTAAAAAAATATGATGAAGCCAAGAAGACTTATGCTTATAAAATCACTGACATTAGTACAGCAAAAACCATTGTACATGCCGGTGTTGAAGAAAAGGTGCCAGCGCTGCCAGTTGATAACTATTCAGCCAGCATAGAAGTCGAAGCAAAAGGAGATACCTCAGTGGTTTCATGGACTGCAGGTTACTACCGTGCTTATACCAATAACAATCCCCCAGTTGAAATGAACGAAGAAACTGCGAACGCTGCGGTAGGCGCAGTTATTAAAACAGGTTTGTTCAACTTGAAGTCTTTGGCTGAAAAGTAGGATTGATCGGGTGTTTTTATGTAAATACCCTGTTGTAGCGATGTTGATCGCTACAACTTTTTTTGTAGGCCCCTTAGCGGCTGCACCTTTTGCTTATATCAGTAATCAGTTGGGTAATAGTGTCTCTATTATTGATACTGAGCTGGGAAAAGTCGTTGATACCATCAGTGTGCAGGGTAAACCTGCAGGTGTCGCAGTCGCACCGGCAGGTGATAAAGTGTATATCAGCACTCCAGAAGCCAAAGGCTTTGCTGTTTTAGACGTTAAAAAAAGAACTATTATTGCAGAAGTGCCGGTGAGTGAGGGGGCTTTGGGAATCGCTGTGGGTACAGATGGTAAGCGAATCTATGTTGCTGACTGGTACAACAATAAAGTGGATGTTGTGGATGCTGATAGCTTTAAGATTATTAAAACTATCGCAGTCGGTAAATCGCCTTCTGGCTTGATTGTCAGTCCCGATAATCATTGGTTGTATGTTGCCAATAGACTCAGCGATTCAGTTTCCAAGATTGATCTGTCTACCTTAACTGTGACTAAGACCACGCTCGTGGGTTCTCATCCTTTTGGCTTGACCATTGATAGTCGAGGTGAGCGTATTTATGTTGCCAATGTAAAAAGTGATGATGTAACCGTTTTGGAAGCAAGGCGATTATCACTTATTGCGACGGTTAAGGTCAGTACTTTGCCTTACGCTACTGCTTTAGCAATCAATGATTCACGTTTATTGGTGACGAATCAGGATGATGGATCTGTTTCAGTGATTGATACGGCAACATTAAAAGAAATTGCTTTAATTGAGGTAGGTAGTAAACCTGAGGGTATTAATACTCACCCTGATGATCGGCATGTTTATGTGGCTAACTGGTTTGATAATACCGTATCAGTGATTGATGCCAAAGTGCTTAAAGTGGTTGAGACAATTAAAACAGGTCAAGGGAGTCGAGCGTTTGGACAGTTTTTTGGTAAGTGATTAAGTTTGCATATTCAAAACTATACGCTATTCTAACCACCTGTTTGATATTAAGAGACCTGGCTTTTTTGCCAGTTGGGTCATTGTGATAGACTGCTAATCAATTTTAATTACGTGAGAATGAAATGGCTGAAACTGTAGACGAATTAACAGTGACCTATGAGGATGGCGGCGTTGAGACTGTTAAAGAGCTTGACAAGAAAGTTCTGACTAAAGGCGCGTGGGCCACAGTGATGTATCGCTATAGGGACTGGAACCGTGCCAAAGAAGAGTATGGTCCTGATAAATACACCATTCGTCGCTATCAAAAGCGCAATGGAGAGTATCAACAAAAATCAAAATTTAATATATCCAGTAAAGATCAGGCAAAAAGTATTATTGCTGCATTAGAAGAATGGGTCGATAAGGACGATTAGTCAGTTGGGCGATTAAAATACAGGTGTAGATTATAATAATAAAGCGGTGTTTGATGTAGTTAATTCACCGCACAGGGGGAGTTAGTTATGCAAGCGCAACGCGGATTTTTTATTCAATTCTTACGGTTGGCTGGGCCTTTTTGGCATTCCGAAAATAAAGCCATTATTCGCCAACAAACCTTATTTTTAATTGCTCTTACTGTTCTACAGATGGTGCTTGCAGTTATAGTAACTCAATGGAGTGCTGCATTATTTGATGCAATTGAACAGCGCTCCATGTCTGGATTATTCACTCAGATTGGCTACCTCATTTTGATCTTTGTCGCCAGTATGGTCGTTACTTCGGTACACCTAAAAGTTAAGCGGAGTTTACAAATTGGCTGGCGAGCCTGGTTAACAGAACGTGTTATTGGTCAATGGATGAATAAAGGTCGTCATTATCAAGTTACGCATATTCAAACATCGGAGCATGATAATCCAGATGGTCGAATAGCTGAAGATATTCGGATTTCCACGGATGAAGCGATTACTTTATCTCATTCTTTATTTTATAGTTTGTTGCTGCTGATAAGCTTTACTGAAATACTTTGGCATCTTTCTGGGAAGGTGATCCTGGATTTAGGTTTGTTTAGCTTTCCTGTATATGGTTATCTGGTATGGATTGCGGTTATTTATTCTACTGCAGCTTCAGTATTAGGCTGGTTGATTGGTAAACCCTTGACCATAGCCACGAATGCAATGCAAACGGTTGAAGCTAATTTTAGATTTGGCTTGGTAAAAGCCCGAGAACATTCTCAAGCTATAGCCCTTATTCATGGCGAGAGCAACGAGCAAAAGAGGTTTCAGGTTTTTTTTCAAGATATTATTAATGTTTATAATCACCAGACTAATGCCTGGTCAAATATACTCGTTTTCAATTCAGGTTATTCAGTGTTGTCAATGGCATTCCCCGTTCTTATCGCGGCCCCACGATATATCCTTGGAAATATTACCTTGGGCGCGTTAATGCAATCAGTGCAGGCTTTTCAACAAATGTCCAGCGCATTGTCTTGGCCAGCGAATAATATGGCGGCCATTGCACAATGGCGGGCTTCTGTGGAACGAGTTATCAGTTTAGTTAATGCTTTAAATGAATTAGAGTTAGAGATTAATCGTCCAGATCCACAAAGAATTCTGATAGAAAAACCTGAACAGAATGCTTTGGTGTTCAATAATTTAAGCATCGCCAAGCTGAGTGGTGAAGTTCTAGTGTCGGGTATTAATGAAAGAATTCGCCAAGGCGAGCATTTATTAATTAAAGGGGATACCGCGTCGGGCTCAAAACTGTTTAAAGCCATTGCAGGTCTTTGGCCTTGGGGGTCTGGAAGTATTGAGTTGCCAGATGGTGAGCCCATGTTTTTTATGTCGCCAAGACCCTACTTGCCTGATGGGACATTACGCGCTGCAATTTGTTATCCTTGTTTGCCAGAAGGATGCAGTTTGGCATCATTGGATGATTTGTTTAATTTAGCAGGTGTTGGGGATTTGCTAGGGCAACTTGAACAAGTTGATGCATGGGATAAGGTGCTGACTCGTGAACAACAACAGCGTTTAGGATTAGTTCGTTTATTGTTATACGCGCCTAAATGGGTATTGATAGAAGAAGCTTTTGACTCATTAAGTCCTGATGGAGAAGAGAGTATGTTACGTTTGATTTGTCAGCAATTACCTGATGCAACTTTAATAATTCTTTCAAACCAACCGACTGCTGAAATATTTCATTCTCGATACCTCACTTTATGATTAGGTATCTAAAATAAATTAAGTTCTATGGGTTCAAGTCTAAAGAAGACATGCGAAAAAAAGCTTCGGGGTGTTAATTTAGGTGGCTGGCTGGTGCTTGAAAAATGGATGACACCCAGTCTTTTTCAGGGTTTGCAAGCGCTGGATGAAACATCCTATTGTGTAGAGTTAGGTCAGCAGGCCCAACAGTCGTTAAAAGCCCATTGGAATACCTTTATTACGGCAGAAGATTTTGCCTGGCTTGCTGAAACTGGTATTAACGCAGTCAGGATTCCCATCGGTCATTGGATCTTTGGAGCAGGTTATCCCTATCATCCTGCTTACGGTGAGTCATTAAGCCCCTATGTGGAAGGGGGGATTGAGATACTTGATCAAGCCTTTGATTGGGCGGAACAGTATCACTTGCAAGTTGTATTAGATTTACATGCCGCACCGGGATGTCAGAACGGTTTTGATAATGGAGGTATTCAAAATGTCTGTGATTGGCCTAAAAAAGACAGTTATATTAATTATTCATTGGAAGTATTAGAACGACTCGCTGAGCGATATCACTATCGTTCTGTTTTGCATGCGATTGAAGTATTAAATGAGCCACGCTGGGATATTGATACCAGCGTATTAAAATCTTATACCACCGATGCTTATCATCGTATTCAACGCTACTGCAAAGCGGATCAAGTCGCTATTGTCTTTCATGATGGGTTCCGGTCATTTCATGAATATGATGGCTTTTTACAAGAACCCGAATACAGCCATGTTATATTCGATATTCATCGTTATCAGTGCTTTGAGCCTAATGATCAGGACGCTGATATTTATACCCATATTGCACATTCTGTGATTGAATGGAAGCAAGAAGCTGATGATATTATCGAAAACCTGGGTCATTCAACTTATGTCGGTGAATGGAGCTTAGGCCTGGATTTGAAAATGGAAACGCATTGGCTGCAAGGTTCTTTTGACTACTCCTTGCAAACTATCGATCAGTTTCAACGAGACCTTTTTTACAAAGGCTATGCCGCAGCACAGTTACTAACCTTTGAAAAATACCTGGGATGGTTTTTCTGGAGTTATAAAACAGAAACTATGCCGCAATGGAGTTTTCGTGATTGCGTGGAGAAAGGCTGGCTGCCTGATCGTTTTTGAACTAGGTTTTGGTGAAGATTAAATCCCAAACACCGTGGCCTAAGCGGATTCCCCTCTGCTCAAATTTGGTCAGTGGGCGGTATTCCGGGCAGGGGCAATAGTCATGTGTTGGGCTGGTATTGCTTAGGCCCGCATCTGCTGATAATACAGCCAGCATCGACTCAGCATAATCCTGCCAGTCAGTTGCTGCATGGAAATAGCCACCGGTTTTTAATTTCTTGTTTAATAGCTCAACAAAGCTAGGTCTAACGATACGTCTTTTATGATGCTTCTTTTTGTGCCAAGGATCAGGAAAGAAGAGGTGTAGACCCGCCAGGCTATGATCAGGCAGTTTATGTTCCAGAATATCAATGGCATCGTGACAATAGATTCTGACATTACTGATATTTTGTTCATTCAATAATATCAGTAAATGACCCACGCCCGGTTTATGTACTTCAATGCCAATATAATCGTTGTCTGGATTAGCAGCGGCCATTTTAGCCAGACTATCGCCATTACCAAACCCTATCTCAAGAAAGAGAGGCGCTTCACGACCAAACACTTGGGCAAAATCATAATCCAGTTTAGGATCCAGACAAAACGTATCCCAATGATTATCTATAGCTTGTTGCTGTCCAGGTGTCAGACGCCCTTGTCTCCGAATAAAGCTGCGAATCCTTTGCGGTAGAGTTTGTTCAGAATCACTCATGCAGGTTCAAAAAAACAGGCCGTCAATAGGCGAAGACGCAGAGGCAAAACGTTTTCTAGGCATACGACCTGCTAAAAAGGCTTCTCGACCGGCTTCAATGCCTTTACGCATCGCTGAAGCCATGAGTATCGGGTTTTTAGCTTCAGCAATCGCAGTATTCATCAGTACACCGGCACAGCCTAATTCCATTGCAATAGCCGCATCAGAGGCAGTGCCAACGCCCGCATCAACTAGAATAGGTACATTGGCATTTTCTATAATCGTTAAAATATTGTAGGGATTCCGAATACCCAAACCTGAACCGATGGGAGCTGCCAAGGGCATGACCGCAATACAGCCAATGTCTTCCAATTTTTTTGCGGCGATAGGATCATCATTGGTATAAACCATCACATCAAAGCCGTCTTTAACCAATAATTTAGCGGCGGCATAGGTTTCTTCGACATCAGGAAACAGTGTTTTCTGATCAGCCAAGACTTCTAGTTTAACTAACTTATGTCCACCCAATAACTCACGACCCAAACGGCAGGTTCTTACCGCATCTTCTGCGGTATAGCAGCCGGCAGTGTTGGGTAATATAGTGTATTTATCCGGTGAAATAACATCCAGTAAATTGGGCTCACCCGGGTTTTGACCAATATTAGTACGTCGAATAGCCACCGTGACAATTTGAGCGCCACTGGCTTCTATCGCTAAACGGGTTTCTTCAAGATCTTTATATTTTCCTGTCCCAACCAATAATCTTGAGTGATAAGTGGTTCCTGCAAGAACGAAAGTATCTTCTTGGCCACCGCCAATCGCGTGAACAATTTCTAAAGCATCTTGAGCGTGTAACATTTGGGTGCTGTGTTGTTGGAAGGGTAATATTTCTTTATTTAACTCAACGGCAATCTTTTTTCCAGTGAGTCCCAGGCTGTCAATAACGCTTGCAACAGTGATATTTTCAGCATATTCCTGTGCTTCACCATTAACATAAACAATCATTAGTTTGAACTCCCGTTGGTATTAATGTGTCTGCGTGTTTTAACGGCTGCAGCCAGATTTCTTAATAGAGGTGCTGTGTCTTCCCAAGATAAGCAGGCATCAGTAATGCTTTGCCCATAGGTTAATTCCTGACCTTCAATAACATCCTGATTACCGGCTTTTAAGTGGCTTTCAATCATAACGCCCATCACCCTATAATCACCGTTAGCAATTTGATTGCAAACGTCATGACCCACGATGAGTTGTCGTTGGCATTGTTTTAAACTATTCGCATGGCTAAAATCGATCATGATATTAGGTTTTAAACCCGCTTCTATCAAGCCTTCAGCTACTTGTTCAACACTCACCGCATCATAGTTAGGACGGCCATTGCCACCTCTTAAGATAATATGTACGTCTTCATTGCCTGTTGTTGAGAAAATGGCTGAATGTCCTGCTTTAGTCAACGATAAGAAATGATGTGGGCTCATGGCTGCTCTGATCGCATCAATCGCAATTTTGATGGTGCCATCCGTTGAGTTTTTAAAGCCGATAGGGCAGGAAACGCCCGAGGCCAGCTCTCTATGGCCTTGACTTTCTGTGGTTCTAGCGCCGATAGCACCCCAAGCAATCAAGTCAGACACATATTGTGGTGAAATCAAATCAAGATATTCTGTGGCTGCGGGGACGCCCAATGTATTGATATCAAGTAACACCTGTCTGGCTATGCGTAAGCCTTTATTGATATTAAAGCTAGAGTCAAGATCAGGATCATTAATCAAACCTTTCCAGCCCACAGTAGTACGTGGTTTTTCAAAGTAAACCCGCATAACAATAATCAGCTCATCTTTTAGCTCATCTTTAATGGCCTTTAAACGACCCGCATATTCGAGTGCTGCTTTGGTATCATGAATTGAACAAGGGCCAACGACGACCAGCAAGCGATCATCTTCACCATTTAACAGCTTATGAATTTCTGCTCTTGCAGCCAGTGTGGTTTGTGCTGCTTCCTCGCTGATTGGCGTTTCATCGTGGACTTGAGCAGGTGGAATGACTTCTTCAATACCACAAATTCTCAAGTCATCAGTGTTATATTTAGTTTGCATGCTAGCTACCAAGCTGTTGCTGTCACAACAATGATTGTTAAATCAGAGCATTTTAACTGTTTTCGGGAGTTTCTTGTGAGTTTTTGCTATTAAATTACCTGTATTGTCTTTTCAAAGGTTAAAAAACTGTAGCTGAATGACGTGCTGTTATCATCATTAATGTCTTCTCTAGCGATTTCTTGCCATTCATTCAGGTCGATTTCAGGAAAATAAGTGTCGCCTTCGAAGGCTTGATTAATGAGGGTTAGGTACAGTTTATCAGCCAGGGGTAATAGGGTCTGATAGAGATCAGAACCGCCAATAACAAACAGCTCAGGGGTTAGTCCACTGGCTGTTTGTAATGCGGTCTCAAGACTATTAAAAACCAGGCAGCCCGCTTGCTGGTAGTCCGTATTTCTGCTGATGATCATATTGGTACGTCCCGGCAACGGTCTACCAATAGATTCATAGGTCTTTCTACCCATTAAAATAGGCGAGCCCAGGGTGATTTGCTTAAACTTTTTAAGATCAGCAGATAAATGCCAGGGCATTTTATTATTAAGGCCGATCACTCGATTACTCGCCATAGCGACGATAAGAGATATTTTCATTTTCTTTAAGGGAGTGCTTTGATATTCTGTAACTATTAGCAGTTTAAAATAGCATATTAAAATTAGTCTATGAAAAATATCTTGCTTGTATGTATCGGTGGCACTATTAATACGACGACTAGATTTGCTTGGCTATAATTTGAATGACTGTAACACTGATTAATTGTTATATTGGGTAATCGGCAATTTATTACTAAATAATCTATAAGATACGCTCATTCATGAACATTGAAGCATTAGAAAATAATCTCAAAGCACTGGTAACACATATTAATCGGGATAATTTCATTTATGATTTGTTAACAGCTTATGAGTTGCCCAAGGCTTCTGTGACCCGCTTACAAAAAGGTGATTACAATCTTTCTAAAGTTCAAGGTGAAATTTTATGGAAGAAGAAGCTGTTTTTCAAACAAGAAACCACGCTTGATTTACATCAGAGTATTGACCAACTCAGTGCAAGCTCTGCTATTACCAAACAACAACCACGATTTATTATAGTCACTGATTTTGTCACCTTGTTAGCTGTTGATACAAAAACGAGTGACAGTCTTGATATTTTACTGACTGATTTATGCAAACATTATGATTTCTTTTTGCCGTGGGCAGGCTTAGAAAAGACCCAGTTCCAAAGCGAGAATCCAGCCGATGTTAAAGCGGCTGAACGCATGGGGCGCTTGTACGATATTATTTTAGAAGACAATCCTACCGAACAAAAAAACGAGTTACACGCACTCAACATTTTTCTTTCACGATTATTGTTTTGTTTCTTTGCTGAAGATACGGGCATTTTTCAAGATAATCAATTTACAAATGCCATTGCCTCTCATACGGCACCAGATGGCAGTGACTTACAAGCCTATTTGCACAAGTTATTTGCCGTTCTTAATGCGAGTGATAGAGCAGACTATCCACAATTTCTACAAGACTTTCCTTATGTCAATGGTGGCTTGTTTGCAGATGATTATCCTTTGCCTCGCTTTAGCGCCCGATCAAGAAAGATTATTATTGAATGTGGTGGGCTAAACTGGAAGTCAATCAATCCGGATATTTTTGGTTCGATGATTCAAGCGGTGGTGCATAACGATCAGCGCAGTAGTATGGGGATGCATTACACTTCAGTGACTAATATCATGAAAGTGATAGAACCATTGTTCCTTAATGAATTGTATGAAGCAGTTGAAAAAGCCGAAGAGGATGAGAAAAAGCTCACTAAACTGTTAGGGCGACTCTATAACTTACGTATTTTTGATCCAGCTTGTGGTTCAGGTAATTTTTTAATTATTGCCTATAAAGAGTTGTGTAAGTTGGAGATGGAAATATTCCGGCAATTGCAGCAGATTAACGCAGCAAACTGGGGACATGCTGTTTCAGGCTTAAATCTTAATCAGTTTTACGGTATTGAGTTAGATGATTTTGCGCATGAAACAGCAAAGCTTTCTTTATGGCTAGCAAAACATCAAATGAATCTGGTCTTTAAGGATATCTTTGGAGAAACACGCCCCACGCTACCCTTGCAAGACGCTGGTAACATTGTTTGTGGTAATGCTACACGATTAGACTGGGAGGTAGTTTGTCCGAAAGTGGATTTAAAAGGCAATCCCTATGAGATTTATATTCTTGGAAATCCGCCTTATGTAGGTTTTCAAAATCAAAATCTATCTCAAAAGAAGGAAATCATAGATGTATTTAGAGGATTTAAGAATTTTAAGCGAGTTGATTACATAGGATGTTGGTTCAAAAAAGCAACTGACTTAGTAGAAAGTATTAATGGTGCTTTTGCATTCGTATCTACAAACTCTATTTGCCAAGGAGAGCAAGTTTATCTTTTATGGCCTTATATTCTATCAAAAAATATAGATATATTTTTTGCGTATCAGTCATTTAATTGGGGAAATAATGCAAAAATATAGCAAAAGTAACCTGTATTATTGTTGGCTTGAAAAATAATGAGCGAATTAAAACTAAATATATTTATACAAACATTACAAAAAGATTAGCAAAAAACATTAACCCTTATTTAATTGATGCTAATACGGTATTTATTAAACCAAGAAGCAAGCCAATTTCGAATATAAACAAAATGAGCATAGGAAATGTTCCATTAGATGGTAATAGTTTTATATTAAATTTAGATGAAAAAAAATTATTTATTGAGGCTTATCCTGAGGCAAAAAAGTTCATTAAGAAGTATATGGGAGCCTCAGACTTTATGAAGAGTAGTCCAAGGTATTGTATTTGGGTTACAGACGAAAATAAAGATGAAGCTTTTAAGATAGCTTTTATAGCTGAAAGAATTGAGCGATGTAAAAATTTTAGATTGAATGGTGGGGTAGTAGCGCGTCAGTATGTTCATGTGGCATATAGATTTAGAACTCAGCCACATCAAGAGACTCAATCTATTATTTATCCTAAAACAACATCAAGCAGAAGAGATTATATTCCTGTTGGATTTCTTGATGAAGGCACAATTATTAGCGAGAAAGCATTGGCATCTTATGGTCCTAAGCCTTATTTATTTGGTATTTTATCTTCAAAAATGCACATACTTTGGCTCTCAATAACTAGTTCGAGAATGAGAAATGATTATCAATATTCTGTTCAACTTACGTACAACACTTTCCCCTTTCCTGACATCAATGACGAACAAAAACGTCAATTAGAACAGCATGTTTTTAATGTTCTTGATGAACGTGAACAACATTCTGAAAAAACCATGGCACAACTTTACGACCCCGATAAAATGCCTGCCGGTTTACGAAAAGCACATCATGAAATGGATTTAGCTGTTGAGCAATGTTATCGTCCACAGCCATTTAAATCGGATGAAGAACGCTTAGAGTATTTATTTAAGCTCTATGAAAAGATGATCGCGGCAGAGGTTCACTAAGCATGGATTATCATTTTGAATGGGACCCTGTTAAAGCCAAAAGCAATTTACAAAAGCATGGTGTCAGCTTTGAAGAAGCCGCAGAAGTCTTCTTAGATCCTTTACAATTATCCTTACCAGATAATCAAACGGTTAGCTCAGAAGAGCGGTGGATTACTTTAGGAAATACCAAGTCAAATAAGCTGCAATTAGTCGTGCATACCTTCATGACTTATCACGAAGATCAAATCACTATCCGGATTATTTCAGCAAGACCTGCCACTCGACATGAACAAAAACACTATGAGGATTCATAATGAAAGACGAATATGATTTTTCCAATGCAGAACGGGGACGTTTTTATCACGCTGATGCGCAATTAAATATTCCGGTTTATTTAGATCAAGATGTAGAAAGCTGGTTTGCAGAAAAAGCGAAACTTAAAGGCGTTAATCTGCAATCATTAATTAATGAGCTGTTGCGTAAAGATATTTCTTTAATACAGGAAGTCACCGGTAAAGGATAGTAATGCCTAATCTTGTTGATGTGAGCTACGCGCAAACCGGACAAAGTACAGCAACTAATAACATGGGTATGCGAGAGATGCAGGCTCGCGCTTATGAAGAGCGCAATGCCAAGTACTTGTTATTAAAAGCCCCGCCGGCCTCTGGAAAGTCACGGGCGTTGATGTTTTTGGGTTTAGATAAGCTGTTTAATCAAGGTTTAAAAAAAGTCATAGTGGCGGTTCCTGAAAGAGCTATTGGCGCCTCTTTTGATTGCACTGACCTTACTCAGGAAGGTTTCTTTGCCGATTGGCGTTTTAATAATGATTATAATCTGTGCACACCAGGTGGTGATAAAAGCAAGGTAGGGGCTTTCAAAAGATTCTTGGAGGATGCCAATGAAACCATTTTGATTTGTACGCACGCTACCTTACGTTTTGCCTTTGATGCTGTTGATGAGTCGGTGTTTAACAATACACTGTTAGCGATTGATGAGTTTCATCATGTTTCGGCGGATGGAAATAATCGCTTGGGCGAAGTGCTACGCTCAGTGATCAAAAATACCAGCGCTCATATTATTGCAATGACAGGTTCTTACTTTCGTGGCGATAGTGTGCCGGTGTTATTACCAGAAGATGAAGCACGCTTTACTAAAGTGACCTATAACTATTATCAGCAATTGAATGGGTATACCTATTTAAAAACTTTGGGTATAGGCTATCATTTTTATCAAGGCCGTTATTTAAGCGCTATTAGTGAAGTACTCGATACCGATAAGAAAACCATTCTACATATACCCAATGTTAACGCCGGTGAATCAACCAAGTTAAAGCATAATGAAGTGGATTTTATACTGGATAGTATTGGCACGGTCACACATCAGGATTCTGAAACAGGGGTTATTTTTGTTAAGCGTAAACTGGATGGCAAAGTGATTAAAGTTGCGGATTTAGTTAATGATACGCCTAAAGAGCGGGACAAAATCGTTGCTTATTTGCGGCAAATGAAATCTGTTGATGATATGGATTTAATTATTGCTTTAGGTATGGCAAAAGAAGGATTTGATTGGCCTTTTTGTGAACATGCCCTCACGGTAGGATATAGGGGTTCGCTGACTGAAATTATTCAAATCATTGGGCGCGCGACGCGTGATAGCATCAATAAGACCCACGCCCAATTTACTAACTTAATAGCTCAACCTGATGCGGCTGATGATCAAGTTAAGTTGTCAGTAAATAATATGCTTAAGGCCATTACAGTTTCATTATTGATGGAACAGGTATTAGCGCCTAATTTTAACTTTAAAACTAAACGTTTTGATGACGAAGAGGATGAAAAAGGCGTTATCAAAATACGTGGCTTTAAAGAACCCAGTTCAAAGCGAGTTAAAGAAATTGTTGAGTCTGATCTTAATGATTTAAAAGCGGCTATTTTACAAGATCCAAAAATCCTTCAAGCATTACCCGGTGAGTTTATTGATCCTGAAGTCATTAATAAAGTCATGATTCCGAAAATAATCCAAACCAAATATCCAGATCTGAGTGCAGAAGAGATAGAAGAAATAAGACAGCATGTGGTCGCTGATTCGGTCATTAAAAATGGTGAAATTAAAGAAGTGGGTAACAAGCGCTTTGTGCGTATGGCGGGTAAGTTTGTCAATATAGACGATTTACATATTGATTTGATTGATCAGGTCAATCCCTTTCAAAAAGCGTTTGAAGTTTTATCAAAATCAGTAACGGCAAAGTTGTTAAAGGTTATCCAAGAAACTATTGATGCCGGACGCATTAAGATGACTGATGAGGAAGCCGTGATTTTGTATAGAGATAAGATGAGTGCGTTCGTAAAAACCCATTCAAGAGAACCTAATATTAATTCTACTGACCCTTTAGAAAGGCGAATGGCAGAAGCGTTGATTTATCTTAGAAATAAAAAACGTCAACAAGCAACTGGAAGCGGCATGTGATCGACTTTGAGAAAGAGTTGGCGACTATCTTGCAGAATGATCCTTTGGGCTTATTAAATATAAAGCCAAAAGTATCCTCCTCAGTTACGATGGATGAACGTTTGCTTTCTTCATTTGAAGAAATTAATACCTTTGTAAAAGAGCGAGGTAAAGAGCCTGAGCTCTCTCAAGATATCCATGAGCATAAGCTGTATAGCCGTTTAAAGGGCTTGCGTGAAAGTCCTGAAAAAGTAGCTGTATTAATAGGGTTGGATGTCTTTAATTTATTTTCTAGCGAGAAAATGCCCATTGTTAAAGAAATCAATACGATTGATGATGTTTTGCTTGATGATGTGCTTGGCTTACTGGGTGACAGCTTTTTGAAGGAAGATAATCCCAATGATATTTTTAAGCTTAAAAACATCCCTAAAACATTAGAAATGCCTGAGCAGATTGCTCGCAGGACGCCTTGTCAGGATTTTGATTTGTATGAGCCCCTTTTTAAACAATGCCATCGTGATTTAGTGGCTGGAGAAAATGAACTCAGACCCTTTACCGGTGAACAACAAATAGAGATCGGTCATTTCTTTATTCTTCATGGCATTATGGTGTACGTTGCTGAGGTGGGAAATAAAGAAAAGAAGCGGGGTAAAGTCAATGCCCGGTTACGTTGTATTTTTGAGAACGGTACTGAGTCTAATATGTTGCTGCGCTCTTTAGCAACTGAACTTTACAAGGATGAGGGTGGCCGACGTGTTTTAAAGCCAGGTGAAGAGTTACTCTCTGAGTATGAACAAGTTTCATCAGTTGATAAGCCAACAGGCTATATTTATATCCTGAAATCTTTAAGTAACGATGACAAAATCAAAGCGATTGAAAACTTATATAAGATTGGTTTCTCTACCCAACCTGTCCAACAACGCATTAAAAACGCGATACAAGAGCCAACCTATTTAATGGCGGATGTGAAATTGTTGAGTGAGTTTCAAACCTACAATTTGAATCCACAAAAACTTGAATTATTACTGCATACCTTCTTTGCAGAGGCTTGTCTCAACATCGATGTGTTTGATAATGAGGGACAACGCTATACGCCAAGAGAATGGTTTGTTGCTCCGTTACATGTGATAGAAACCGCTGTGAAACTGTTGATCAATGGCGAGGTTATTAATTATCGTTATGACAATAATAAACAAGAAATCATTGAAAAATAGGAACTGCTTAGTTGTTAACGATAAAAGTTGTCGGGTATGTTGAACACAATAGTATTACAGAATAATCAGTCTATGAAAAATATCTTGCTTGTATTTACCGGAGGCACCATTGGTTCAATGGCGTCTGAAGGCACTATCAATACCACGAAAACGGCATCTTATAAACTGCTTGAGCTGTTCAAACAGCAGGATACCAGTCATCTGTCAGTTAATTTTAAATCTATCCAGCCCTTACAAG
>SESB01000531.1_pt1 | contig 27286 bp, 22 predicted proteins | sample 3171441 | NCBI WGS metagenome assembly SESB01 (sample SAMN06051867, study PRJNA518727) | freshwater metagenome | biome: subpolar coniferous forest; feature: holomictic lake; material: water; isolation source: holomictic Lake 227, 6 m depth | place: Canada: near Kenora, Ontario | collected... | reverse complement strand
TGCTTGTACAAAGCGCCACTTGCTTTTAATTCTTTGACCAAAGGCTTATCTGCATCCTTGAAAAACATTCCGCCAACCACTGGAACATCAGGTAAGAAATGTCCATCAGGTGCAATGGGATTTACTACGGGCAATCCGTAGCTACGGCACACCGCTAAGTCGTCGGCACCAAAAGCGGGGGATTGGTGAACTAAGCCAGTTCCATCTTCAGTTGTCACATATGTCGCAAGAACTACATAGTGGGCATCAGGGATTTCAATGTAATCAAATGGACGTGCGTAGGTAATGCGTTCAAGCTCTTTGCCCAGCATGGTCTTTAGGATTTTCTTCTCGCCCTTAACGGCGTCCATCAGATTCTTAGCAACAACTAGTACTTCTGTTGACTCTTCAACAGTTACTTCGATAGCAACGTATTCAACATCTGGATGTACAGCAATGGCGGTGTTAGAAACCAAAGTCCATGGGGTGGTTGTCCATACCAATAGGGATGCTTTAAGAGCTACAAGATCTCCTGATGTAATTGGGAAGCGCACAAAAACTGAAGGATCTGTAACTGTTTCATAGCCCTGGGCTAACTCGTGATCTGACAACCCAGTTCCGCAGCGCGGGCAGTACGGCGCAACACGATGGTCCTGGACAAGTAGACCCTTCTTCCAAATTTCTTTTAATGACCACCAGACTGATTCAACATATTCAGGTGACATCGTCCAATACGCTTCGTCAAAATCAACCCAAAAGCCCATGCGATCTGTCATATCTGTAAATGCGCTGACGTGACGTTGAACAGATTCGCGACACTTGTCATTAAATGGTGCAATTCCATATTTTTCGATATCGCCCTTGCCAGAAAATCCCAACTCTTTTTCGACAGCGATTTCAACTGGCAAGCCGTGACAATCCCAACCTGCTTTACGAGTTACTTGCTTGCCCTTCATCGTGTGAAAGCGGGGAAATAAATCTTTAAATACACGCGCTTCGATGTGGTGAGTTCCTGGCATGCCATTTGCAGTTGGGGGACCTTCATAAAATGTCCATGATGGTGCACCTTCGCGGGCTGCAACTGTTTTTTCAAAGATTGAGTTATCGTGCCAGAACTTTAAAATTGAATGTTCGACGGCAGGCAGATCAACTGCTGCAGGGATGGCGCGAAATGACATAAAAAAATCCTCCAGAAAACAATCTCTGGAGGGACGATCACTGCGTGTGCAGCGTTCGCGGTACCACCCGCCTTGCACACCATGGTGTGCCACTTCGTATCTTGCGTGCTGGTTCTAGTTGAGCTGTGGCTCAATTCTTCCGGCCGGCTCGTGAGGTGATAGCCCCGTCAACGCCATGTACGCGAGGCCCTAAGTGTAGGACATAGAGATATGAAAGATTGCCCGTGGCGCAATTGGTATCGGCGCCCCCTTGGGCATAAGGTTCGCGACATGCCTAAGAAGCCTGTTAAAAAAGCGGTAGCCAAGAAGGCTGCAAAAAAGGCTCCAGTAAAAAAGGCGGCGAAGAAGGCTCCTGCTAAGAAGGCGGCAGTTAAAAAGGTTGTAAAGAAAGCTCCTGCCAAGAAAGCACCTGCGAAAAAAGCTGCTCCTGCTAAAAAGTCAGCGGTTAAGAGCATTCCTGTTAAGAAGGCCGTAGGAAAGCCATTCCCATCAAAGACCACTCTTACTGTTGATGAAAAGTCTCAAACAGTTTCAGTCTCAACGGTAACTGCGCCTGTTGTTGCGCCAGTAATTGAAGAACGTCGCCTCGTAATGCCACCTCCACCACGTCCTGCAAAGAGTGGAAAGAAAATTGCACCATTAAAGCCAATCAAGGTTGCGCCTACTCCTGTAGTTGTCAGTGACACCGAATCTCCATGGACTGCAGCGGAAATTAAGGCGATCAAGGCTGAGATTTCAAAAGAATTAGAACGCCTGCGCAAAGAGCTTGCCATTGTCGAACTGGAAATGGATGAGTTGATTCAGGAATCTGGCGAAGGTGCCGGAGATGATCAAGCAGATGCGGGTACAAAAACTTTTGAACGCGAACATGAGATGTCACTAGTTATCAACGCACGTGACATGGTTTTACAAACAGAGCGCGCACTAGAGCGAATTGAAAACAAGACGTATGGAAATTGCGAAGAGTGCGGGGCGCCAATTGGTAAAGCGCGCCTTCAAGTATTCCCTCGCGCAACACTCTGCATGCTTTGCAAGCAGAAGGAAGAACGGCGCTAACTGTGCGCACATGGCGCACACTCTTTAGTGTTGCCTGGTTTGTCTGGATCCTCGACTTAGCAACGAAAATCTGGGCGGTCAGTGCACTGTCTCATCGTCCCAACATTAAAGTTGTGGGTTCCTTTTTCCAGTTGAGCTTTGCTCGAAATTCAGGTGCCGCATTTTCATTTGCAGAGGGCGGAACAATTTTTCTCTCGCTCTTTTCCTTAATTGCTTTAGCCGTAATTTTTTACTATTCGCCACGAATCACATCCAAAGGGTGGGCTGTTGTTTTAGGGCTTGTAATGGGCGGAATTATTGGCAATTTGATAGATCGAATTTTCCGTGAACCAGGCTTGTTGCGGGGACATGTGATTGATTGGATGCAGTTGCCTCATTGGCCAATTTTCAATATTGCAGACTCAGCGATTGTTATTGCCGCCTTCATTTCTATGGTGCTTACCGCCAGAAATATCTCGCCCATAACAAAGGTAGGCTCATAGGTATGAGCAATCGCATCCCGCGCACATTAACTGTCCCCGAAGGCGTTGCGGGCGAGCGTATTGATAGTGCATTAACTCGAGTTTTAGGGTTATCACGTACAGCGGTAGTTAAGTTGCTCGAAGATGGTGACATCACATCTGGTGGCAAAGCAATGCCAAAGTCAGACCGGGTTACTGCAGGCCAAGTAATCGAAGTACTAATGCCTGAACCAATTAATTCAGATCCAATTCCGCTGACTCCAATTGATGGCTTGAATATTGTTTATGACGATAGCGACATTGTTGTTATTGATAAGCCGGTCGGTTGTGCTGCGCACCCAAGTCCAGGATGGACGGGCCCAACTGTTGTTGGTGCATTAATGGCAGCTGGCTACACAATTTCAACATCAGGTCCGGCAGAGCGTCAAGGAATTGTGCATCGGCTAGATGTTGGTACGAGCGGATTAATGATTGTTGCAAAAAGTGATGCAGCCTTTCATGCATTAAAGGACGCTTTCCGTAATCGCACAGTGGACAAGATTTATCATGCAATGGTTCAGGGTCATATGGATCCGACTACAGGAACTATTGATGCGCCAATTGATCGCCACCCAAAAGAAGATCATCGTTTTGCAGTGATGGCGACGGGCAAAGAATCAATTACGCATTACGAGGTAATCGAGTTTTATCGCGGCGTATCGATGGTAAAAATTGAATTAGAAACTGGTCGTACCCACCAAATCCGTGTTCACTTTTCCGCCCTGCACCATCCATTAGTAGGGGATACGACATATGGAGCAGATCCGGTTTTGGGCAAGAGTCTAGGAATGTCTAGACCTTGGCTTCATGCTGCCGAACTTAACTTTGCCCATCCAGTAACGGGCACTGCGCTTCACTTTGAGGCGCCATACCCAGCCGATCTCACACGCTCGCTGGCGTTGCTTTCCGACGCCGTTCTTCCATAAGCACTAATCTCGCCAATCATGTCTAGCGATAATTTCGTACATCTGCACGTCCATACCGAGTATTCAATGCTCGATGGAGCAGCTCGCGTTGGCGATTTAATGTCGGAAGTTAAAGTACAAGGCATGCCCGCAATTGCAATGACAGATCATGGCAATGTATTTGGTGCATTTGATTTTTATAAAGCGGCCAAAAATGCAGATATCAAACCAATCATTGGTATCGAAGCCTACGTTGCTCCTGAATCGCGTTTTGATAAAAAGCGCGTGCAATGGGCAGCTGGCGGTGAAGATGATGTGTCTGGTGGTGGTGCATATACGCACATGACAATCTTGGCCGAAAATAACCAGGGCCTTGCAAATCTATTTAGATTGTCTTCACTGGCATCCCTCGAAGGTTATTACTACAAGCCGCGCATGGACCGTGAACTTTTGGCAACATATTCACAAGGCTTAATTGCAACAACTGGATGTCCAGGAGGAGAAATCCAAACTCGTTTACGCATGGGTGCCTACAAAGAAGCGATTAAGGCAGCTAGTGACTATCGGGATATCTTCGGTGCGGATAACTTTTATCTTGAAGTAATGGATCACGGGATTGAAATTGAAGCCCGCGTTAAAGCGGACTTACTAAAGCTGGGTAAAGAGTTGGGATTGCCCTTACTAGCAACAAATGATTTGCATTACACACGACAAACAGATGCGCCAGCCCACGAGGCGTTGCTATGCGTGCAGTCAGGATCAACGCTGGCAGATCCCAAGCGTTTCAAGTTTGATAACGACACCTTCTACGTTAAAACCGCAGCACAAATGCGAGAACTGTTTAAAGATATTCCTGAAAGTTGTGACAACACATTACTTATTGCAGAACGTTGCAACATCACACTTCGCGAAGGTGAAAACCTACTACCTCAGTTCGAAGTGCCTGCAGGTGAGACTGAAGATACGTGGCTCAAAAAAGAGGCAGAGCGTGGCCTGAAAGAACGCATGGGGGATCGTTTAACTCCAGCTCATGAAACACGGTTGCAGTACGAACTTGGCGTCATGGAAAAGATGGGCTTTCCGGGTTACTTCCTTGTGGTCGCAGACCTTGTTGCACATGCAAAACAGGTTGGTATTCGTGTTGGCCCAGGTCGTGGATCTGCAGCAGGTTCCCTTGTTGCTTATTCACTAGGAATCACGGGACTTGATCCACTAGAACATGGTCTTTTGTTTGAGCGATTCCTTAATCCAGAACGTATCTCAATGCCTGATATTGACTTGGACTTTGACGAGCGTCGACGCAGCGAAATGATTCGATATGCAACTAATAAGTATGGTGAAGATCGAGTTGCTCAGATCATTACCTACGGAACTATTAAGTCTAAGCAAGCAATCAAAGACTCAACACGCGTTCTTGGCTATCCCTATGTAATTGGTGAAAAGTTAACGAAGGCTTTGCCACCGAGTGTTATGGGTAAAGACATATCCTTAAGCGGAGTTTTTGATGCAAAGGATGATCGATACGGAGAAGCTGGCGAATTCCGCGCACTGTATAACTCTGATCCTGATTCAAAGCGTGTTGTAGACACTGCTCGAGGTCTGGAAGGTTTGAAGCGTCAATGGGGTGTGCACGCTGCCGGAGTTATCTTGTCGCGCGAACCATTGTTAGATGTAATTCCAATTCATCGCCGAGAAGCAGATGGCGCGATCATCACTCAATTTGATATGGGTGCGTGTGAAGCAACCGGGCTGCTAAAAATGGATTTCTTAGGACTTCGAAATCTTTCAGTCCTTGATGATTGCCTGCTTAACATTAAAGCTAATCAAGGTATTGATGTTGTTCTAGAAACATTAACGTTGGATGATCCAAAGACGTACGAGTTATTGGGCCGAGGCGACACATTGGGTGTGTTCCAGCTCGACGGTGGACCAATGCGTGCATTGCTCAAGAGCATGTCACCGGATTCATTTGAAGATATTTCAGCTGTTATTGCTTTGTATCGCCCAGGACCAATGGGAGAGAACGCGCACAACAACTACGCCGATCGTAAAAACAAGCGGAAGCCTGTTGAATCAATTCATCCAGAATTAACTGAGCCACTTCAGGAAATCCTTGGTGATACCTACGGCCTTATTGTGTATCAAGAGCAGGTAATGGCAATTGCACAAAAGGTTGCTGGCTTCTCATTGGGACGCGCAGATCTTTTGCGTAAGGCGATGGGTAAGAAGAACAAAGATATTTTGGACAAAGAGTACGTTCCCTTTGAAGCGGGCATGAAGGAAAACGGTTTCTCAACAGCTGCCATTAAGCGCTTATGGGAAGTTTTGATTCCCTTTTCTGATTACGCATTTAACCGCGCGCACTCTGCTGGATATGGAGTTGTTTCATACTGGACCGCCTACCTTAAGGCTAACTATCCAACTGAATACATGGCCGCACTTCTTACATCCGTGCGTGATGACAAAGATAAATCTGCGTTGTATCTATCTGAATGCCGACGCATGGGAATCAAAGTTTTATCACCAGATGTCAATGAATCAGATGCCGAATACACACCACGTGGAGTTGATATTCGTTTCGGATTAGCTGCTATTCGAAATGTGGGAGAAGGTGTTGTCGCCTCTATTAAAAATGCGCGCACAAGCAAAGGTCGTTTCACTTCCTTTGGTGATTTCCTCGCAAAAGTAGATGCTCAAGTGTGTAATAGGAAAACGATTGAATCGTTAATCAAGGCTGGCGCTTTTGGTTCCTTAGGTTCTAGCCGTAAAGGTTTGATTGCGATTCACCTTGAAGCAATTGATTCTGTAATCGAATCAAAGCGGGCCGAAGCTATTGGACAATTTGATTTATTTGGTGGAGAAGCGGTAACGGCAGTTGCTGGATTAGATATCGAGGTTCCGACCGGCGAGTGGGACAAATCGATGCTGCTTTCATACGAGCGCGAAATGCTAGGCCTTTATGTTTCAGATCATCCACTGCTTGGTGTTGAACATGTCTTGCGGGCAAATACAGATATGTCTATCAGCGAAATTGTTGATGATGGCGCACAACATGAATCTATTGTCACGATTGGTGGATTGATTACCAGTGTTACTCGCAAAGTTTCTCGCCAAGGTGCTTCGTGGGCAGTTGTTACCGTCGAAGATCTTGAAGGATCACTGGAAGTTCTATTCTTTGCAAATACATATAACCAGTATTCAATGTCGCTGACCGAAGACCGCATCGTCACAATCCGCGGTCGAGTAGATCGTAGAGAAGATAAGTTGCGCTTTACCGCCCTTGAAATGTCCATGCCAGATATCAATGCCGCTCCAACAGGACCACTAGTTATTTCGTTGCCAATTCAACAGTGCACACCACCGGTCGTTGAGCGAATCAAGGAAATCTTGCGTTCACATCCAGGAAAGCGCGAAGTTCATTTGCAGTTACATGACAATGGAAACAGCACAGTTATGAAGGTAGATGCATTAATCACTTCATCTCCAAGTTTGAGCGCGGATCTGAAATCGATTTTGGGACCCAACTGCCTCGTTTAATTTGGGCAACAAGGTTGGGGGCTCAGCCGTTACAATTGCCCAATGATTCGTACCGTTGACCTGCGCGGGCGATCCCTATCTAAAGCCCAATACAACCTCGAACTTCCTCGTGCCACGCTCAATGTGGCAGAAGCGATGGAATTAATTCAGCCAATCCTGGATCGAGTTAAAAATGGAACAGAGGCAGATTTAATCGCACTGGCCCAAGAGTTCGATGGAGTTACTCCAGCAAATATTCGAGTACCACAACACGCACTTGATACAGCATTATCAGAATTAGCACCAGCAATTAGAAGTGCACTAGAGCTTTCGATAACCCGCATCACAAAGGTTCACAACGATCAGCTTCGCTCTGATAAAACAACAACTGTTGTAGATGGCGGAACCGTGACTGAAAATTGGATCCCTGTTGATCGAGTTGGGCTCTATGTACCTGGTGGTCGCGCTGTGTATCCAAGTAGTGTGATGATGAACGTGATTCCTGCTCAAATTGCAAAGGTGCAATCAATTGCAGTGGCATCGCCTCCACAAAAAGAGTTTGGTGGCTTGCCGCACCCAACAATTCTTGCAACGTGTGCACTGCTTGGAATTACCGAAGTTTATGCAGTCGGGGGAGCACAAGCAATTGCGCTGTTTGGTTATGGCATGGAAGGCGTCTGCGAAAAGGCTGACCTAGTAACAGGACCCGGCAATATTTATGTTGCCGCTGCTAAGCGCGCACTACGCGGAGTCATTGGTATTGATTCAGAAGCGGGTCCGACTGAGATTGCAATCCTGGCCGATTCATCTGCATTAGCAGCAGATGTTGCTGCAGATTTAATCAGTCAAGCAGAACACGATGTGATTGCAGCGGCTGTGCTTGTTACAGATTCTCCAGAATTAGCACAAGCAGTTGAGGCCGAGCTAAAGGTTCGCGTTAACGCAACTAAGCACAGTGATCGAATTAAAACTGCGTTGTCTGGGGTTCAATCCGCAATTGCATTAGTTGATTCAATCGAACAAGGTTTAGATGTAGTTAACGCATATGCAGCAGAACACCTTGAAATTCAAACGCGAAATTCGCGCAGTGATGCGGCAAAGATTCGTAACGCCGGAGCTGTCTTTATCGGGCGCTTCTCACCAGTATCACTTGGTGATTATTCAGCTGGTTCAAACCACGTCTTACCTACTGGCGGATGTGCGTGCCACTCAAGCGGTTTATCGGTGCAGACATTTCTACGCGGGTTGCACTTTATTGAGTATGGCCAAAGCGCATTTACAGACATTGTTGAAACCGTTGTGACTCTTGCTAATTCAGAGGATTTACCTGCGCACGGTGAAGCGATGACTGCGCGCTTGGAGAATTTGAAATGAGTTGGCCAAGCTGGCTTCCACTTCGCGAATCACTTCGCCCACTGTCGCCTTATGGTGCTCCACAAGTTCCGGCACAGGCATCACTGAACACAAATGAGAATCCTTATTCGCCGTCACCTGCTTTGCAAAAGGCAATTACTGATGCAGTCGCAAAGGCAGCTGCAGACTTAAACCGCTATCCAGATCGAGATGCAACAGTTTTGCGCACGAAACTTGCCGACTACATCAACGAACTAAGCGGTACTAAATTCTCTGCTGACAACATCTGGGCAGCAAATGGCAGTAACGAAATCATTCAATCGATCTTTTTAGCATTTGCCCGAGGCCCAGTCCTTGGATTCACCCCTTCATATTCAATGCACCCGCTAATCGCCAAGGTCACAGGTGCACAGTGGATTGATGGCAAGCGCAACGCTGATTTTTCCTTAAACACAACGGAAGCAATTGCCGAGATTCAAAATAATAAGCCAACCCTAACTTTTATTACGACACCAAATAATCCAACTGGTGGTGCCGTAACAATTGATGAGATTCAAAAGTTAGCAGATACTTGCAAAGCTGTTGGGGGATTACTTGTTGTCGATGAGGCTTATGCAGAATTTTCGCAAGAAAAATCTGCAACCACGTTAATCGCTAATAATCCACACGTAATCGTTATTCGTACAATGAGTAAAGCTTTTGCATTTGCTGGTGCTCGTGTTGGCTATTTGGTTAGTGATGTCGCAGTAAAAGATGCAATGATGATTGTTCGCTTGCCTTATCACCTCAGTGCTTTGACACAGGCTGCAGCGCAAGTTGCAATCGATCACCGAGCCGAGTTATTAGGTGGAGTCGCAACGATTATTGCGGCGCGCGAATCTGTAGTTACGGCACTTAGAGCTATGGGTCTGACCACCATTGCCAGCAGTGCTAACTTCGTTTTGTTCTCGGGATTCAAGCAAGAAGCGCCACAACTATGGGCGGCATTGCTAGAAAAGGGTGTTCTGATTAGAGATGTGGGATTATCAGGGTACTTAAGAGTCACAATCGGCAATGAAGCCGAGAACACATTATTTATATCAGCCCTCAAAGAGCTCATTTAAAGGAGAAAGCCATGAGAACAGCGCGCGTTGAAAGAAAGACCAAGGAGTCACACGTACTCGTTGAACTCAATCTCGACGGTCAAGGCATCATCGATGTTGCAACAGGTGTGCCCTTCTTTGATCACATGATGTCTCAGCTAGGCAAGCACTCTGGTTTTAATTTAACTGTTAAGACAACTGGTGATGTTGATGTTGATTCACACCACACAGTTGAGGACACATCACTTGCATTTGGCCAGGCACTTCGTGAAGCACTGGGTGATAAGGCTGGCATTCGTCGCTTTGGCGATTCAATGGTTCCTTTGGATGAGGTATTGGTTCAAGCAGCGGTAGATCTTTCAGGTCGTCCCTATTTAGTGCACCGCCAACCAGAAATTGTTGAGCTCATTGGAACTTTTGATACAACATTGGGTAAGCACATTTGGGAATCTATTGTTGCCGAAGCGCACATCGCGTTGCATATTCGTGTTCTAGAAGGACGCAATGCTCACCACGTATTTGAAGCACAATTCAAGGCTGTTGCTCGCGCACTACGCGATGCGGTCTCACTAGATGGCAGAGTTGCCGGAATTCCATCAACTAAAGGATCTCTTTGATAGCAATTCTTGACTACGGATCTGGAAATCTACGATCCGCAGAACGCGCATTTGCAACAGCCGGTAAAGATGTAGTTGTTACATCTGACCGCACCGTTGCACTCCAAGCCGAAGGATTAGTAGTTCCTGGTGTTGGAGCATTTGCTGCGTGCATGAAGGGTTTAAATGCAGTCGATGGCGCAGCAATCGTTCGCGAACGTTTAGCAAAAGAGCGTCCAACGCTGGGCATCTGTATTGGAATGCAAATTATGTTTAGTCAGGGCACCGAACATGCTGATGGCACACCACATGCAGGAATCGGAGTATGGGATGGAACTATTTCCCAATTAGCTGCACCCATCTTGCCGCACATGGGTTGGAACACAGTTGAAGCTGCTTCAACTTCAACATTATTTGATGGCGTTGAAGGTGAATCTTTTTATTTTGTGCACTCTTATGCTGCGAAAAAAGCAGTTGGAACTATCCAGGCATGGAGCACACACGGTGAAAAGTTCTTAGCTGCCGTAGAGGATGGTTACATCAGTGCTACTCAATTTCACCCCGAAAAATCTGGCTCAGCTGGCTTAGCCTTGATTAAGAATTGGGTGGATTCACTATGAGCTACTTGGAGTTATTGCCGGCAGTTGATGTGAAAGATGGCCGCGCAGTCAGGTTAGTTCAGGGAGAACTAGAAAAAGAAAGTATTTATGGCGCGCCATTAGATGTTGCTCTGGAGTTTCAAGCAGCTGGTGCTGAATGGTTACACCTAGTTGATTTAGATGCAGCTTTTGGTCGTGGTGAGAACTCTGCTCTCTTAGCTGAGGTTGTCGGAAAACTTGATATCAAAGTCGAGTTATCAGGTGGAATTCGTGATGATGAATCATTAAAACGTGCACTGGCTACTGGTTGTCGACGCGTTAATTTAGGCACTGCTGCGCTAGAAGATCCGGAATGGACTGCGCGTGTAATTGCCGAACACGGAGATCGCATTGCAGTTGGTTTAGATGTTCGTGGACATACTCTGGCCGCACGTGGTTGGACAAAAGAAGGTGGCGATCTTTTTGAAACTTTAGAACGTTTAGATCGCGATGGTTGCGCGCGCTATGTGGTTACAGATGTTGCAAAAGATGGAACGTTGGCTGGGCCAAACATTGAGTTACTTATATCTGTCTGTGCTGCGACAACAAAGCCGGTAATTGCAAGTGGTGGAATTTCATCCCTTGATGACATTGCAGCCCTTGCCGCACTTCGCAGCGCAGGTGTTGAAGGCGCAATTGTTGGTAAAGCGCTATACGCCGGTAAGTTCACATTACAAGATGCGTTAAAGGTCACTGGAAAATGAGTTTGTCAGTCCGCATCATTCCTTGCCTAGATGTCACCGATGGCCGCGTGGTTAAGGGTGTTAACTTCACTGATTTGGTTGATGCCGGCGACCCAGTTGAAATGGCAGCGCTTTATAACCTCGAAGGCGCAGACGAACTTACCTTTCTAGATATTTCTGCAAGTGTTGCAGGACGTGAAACAACTTTGGATGTTGTTCGTCGCACCGCCGAACAAGTTTTTATTCCATTAACAGTTGGTGGCGGCATCAGAAGTGTGGAAGATGTTGATCGGCTATTGCGCGCGGGCGCGGATAAGGTTTCGATTAACACAGCTGCAATTGCACGCCCCGAATTAATTGCTGAAATTGCTGATCGCTTTGGTTCGCAAGTATTAGTTATTTCAGTAGATGCACGTCGAGCAAATACCGATTCAGGTTTTGAAGTTACAACTCATGGTGGTCGCGAAAGCGCAGGCATTGATGCATTAGCGTGGGTTGAAAAAGCCTGCGCACTAGGTGTTGGTGAAATTCTTCTTAATTCCATGGATGCCGATGGAACACGCGCGGGTTATGACATCGGAATGATTACCGCAGTACGCGCAGTTTCAAAGGTGCCATTAATTGCAAGTGGTGGAGCAGGAAGCCTTGAAGACTTTTCCGCAGCCCTTGATGCAGGGGCAGATGCACTATTGGCTGCAAGCGTGTTCCACTTTGGGATTCACCGCATAGGTGATGTGAAGTCATACCTGGGTAAGCACAATTATCCGGTGCGCGCGTTAGCACCTCGTTAAGGCAGAATACGCACATGACGACAATTGATCCTGCTGTGCAAGCACTGCTCAAGGATCCTACTGCTTTAATTCCAGCAATTGTTCAGGATGTTACAAACAATGAAGTGTTAATGCTTGCCTACATGAATGCACAATCTTTAGCTTTAACACTTTCAACTGGCAAGGCCACCTATTGGAGCCGCAGTCGAAATGAGTTGTGGGTAAAGGGCGCAACATCTGGACATTTTCAAGATGTTGTTTCGGTGTCGTTAGATTGTGACGGAGATGCAATCCTTCTTAAAGTTAATCAAACAGGAGCTGCATGCCATACGGGGGATCGCACCTGTTTTCACACCCCTCTTGAACTAGGTCAGTAAATGAACCTGGTGATCCAATGAACTTGGAAGAGTTTCGTGCTTATGCAAAAGTTTCAAATGTAATTCCTGTTTCAAGGCGCCTGCTTGCAGATGGCGAGACTCCACTTGGCGTTTATCGCAAATTAGCAAAGAGTGCAGAAAATACATTTCTACTTGAATCAGCAGAGCATGGCGGTGCGTGGTCACGGTATTCATTTATTGGTGTGCGAAGTGAAGCAACCCTCAGTGAAAAAGATGGTCTTGCGTATTGGCAAGGAACAGCACCTGCTGGTGCGCCAACTGGAATTGATCCTCTGGAAGCGCTGCGACTTTCTGCTGCACATTTGAAATCTCCCAAGATTCCAGGTTTTCCTCCATTAACTGGTGGGCTAGTTGGCTTTATGGGGTACGACGTTGTTCGACGTTTAGAACGGTTACCGGATTTAACAGCAAAAGATATTCCGCTACCTGAACTTTCATTTATGTTAACAAGTGATTTAGCTGTACTAGATCACAGCGATGGAACGATCACCTTGATTGCTAACGCGATTAACTGGGATGGAAGCGATGATCGAATCGATGAAGCATACGAATCGTGTATGCAACGTTTAGATCGCATGCAAGCAGATCTTTCCGCATCGCTATCAGGTGAGGCAGCAGAGATTCCTGATTTCTCACTTCCTAATTACATCGGCAATATTTCAGGGGAGCAGTTCAAGGAGAACATCCTTAAGGTTAAGGAAGAAATCCTGGCTGGTGAAGCGTTTCAGGTTGTTTTGTCTCAACGATTTGCAATGCCATGTCAGGCAGATGCAATAGATGTGTATCGCATGCTCCGCCTTAATAACCCTTCGCCATACATGTATTTATTCCGCTTTACAGATGGAATCGAGATCGTTGGATCTAGCCCGGAAGCATTAGTAAAGGTGAATCAAAAAGATGTGATGATCCATCCAATTGCTGGTACCCGTAAGCGTTCTGCAAACCCTGAAGAAGATCACCGATTGGGCGAAGAGTTGCTGGCAGATCCTAAAGAGCGTGCAGAGCACTTGATGCTTGTTGATTTAGGCAGAAATGATTTAGGCCGAGTGTGTGCACCAGGAACAGTAGAAGTCGTGGACTTCATGCATATAGAACGGTATTCGCATGTGATGCATATTGTTTCTACTGTTATCGGAAAGTTGGCACCTAAAGCCACGCCAGTTGATGCACTCTTTTCTGTTTTCCCTGCCGGAACTTTATCTGGTGCACCAAAGCCGCGAGCGATGGAAATTATTGAAGAGCTAGAGACCACGCGTCGTGGAGTTTATGGCGGCATTGTTGGGTACATAGATTTCACTGGCAACATTGATACCTGCATCGCAATCCGTACAGCCTTGTTATATAAAGGCACCGCTTATGTTCAAGCAGGAGCAGGTGTAGTTGCAGACTCTGATCCCGAGTCAGAAAACCAAGAGTGCCGCAATAAAGCAGCGGCAGTCTTAACAGCGGTGCATGCGGCAAATCGATTGGGATCTCATCATGAGTGAACTTCTACCGATTGCTGTCTCGGCATTTGTTGTGATTGTTCTGGTTTTGCTTATTGCACGAAAGTTTAAGCTTTCCTCCCGATACGAACGCGCGCCCCGAGTGCTTAACTCGTGGGCCGCATTGGATAAGGGGATAGATCCAACTGAGGATCAAAAACAATGAGCGTTTTAGATTCAATTATCGAAGGCGTGCGTGAAGATTTAGCGGCACGACGTTTACCAATGTCAGCGTTACTGGAAGCAATAGAAGTAGCACCTGCGGTTAGAGATTGTTTACCAGCGTTATTAACTGAGCATATTTCTGTAATAGCTGAAGTAAAGCGATCTTCGCCGAGTAAAGGTGCATTAGCTGCAATCACGGATCCTACTGGCCTTGCTGCGCAATATGAAGAAGCAGGCGCGGCGGTAATTAGCGTGTTGACTGAGCAACGTAGATTTGGTGGGACCTTGGCTGATCTTGATGCAGTCCGAAGAGCGGTTGAGTTGCCGATTTTGCGAAAAGATTTCATGGTAGATGAATACCAATTTTATGAAGCCAGGGCGCATGGAGCCGATGTTATTTTGTTGATTGTTGCTGCTCTTAGTAAGAATCAACTTGATGATTATTTTCACTTGTCAAAAGAACTTGGCATGAGAGCACTGATTGAAGTTCATACACCGAGTGAATTAGAAAGTGCACTTGAAATCTCACCTGAAATTATTGGCGTAAATTCCCGAAACTTAAAAACATTAGATGTTGATGCACAAGCTTTTGCGCAATTGATTCCACAAATTCCAACAACGATGGCACGGGTTGCTGAATCAGGAATCTCTTCTCGCGCAGATGTTGAGTTCGCCCAAGAGCACGGTGCAACTGCAATTCTGGTTGGTGAAGCCTTGGTCCGCTCAGGAAATCCAAATGTTGCGATGGCACAGTTGCTCGGTAGGCTTGCACCATGAGTACTGAGGGCCACTTTGGAGAATACGGCGGGCGTTTTGTGCCTGAAGCCCTCATAGGCGCTCTTGAAGAGTTAGAAGCGGCACATACTTCTGCGCAAAAAGATCCAGCATTTATTGCCGAACTTGCCGAGCTTCACCGCACCTATACAGGTCGCCCAAGCATCATCACTGAAGCTACAAGATTTGGCGAACATGCAGGCGGTGCTCGAATATTTTTAAAGCGTGAAGATCTCAATCACACCGGTAGCCACAAGATCAATAATGTTTTAGGCCAGGCACTTTTAACAAAGCGCATGGGTAAGAAGCGCATCATTGCCGAAACTGGCGCTGGACAGCACGGAGTTGCATCTGCAACTGCTGCTGCACTTATGGGACTTGATTGCGTTGTGTATATGGGCGAAGAAGACACGCGCCGCCAATCATTAAATGTTGCGCGAATGAAGTTGCTGGGTGCACAAGTTGTCGCAGTTACTTCAGGATCTAGAACTTTAAAAGATGCAATCAATGAAGCAATGCGCGACTGGGTCACAAATGTTGCAGATACTCATTACATGCTTGGCACAGTGGCTGGACCTCATCCGTTTCCAACAATGGTTCGTGACTTCCACAAAATTATTGGCGATGAAGCGCGTGAACAAATGCTTGCCCTAACCGGCAGACTTCCAGATGCGGTTCTTGCCTGTGTAGGTGGTGGATCAAATGCAATTGGAATCTTTAATGCTTTTATTCCAGATGCAGGCGTTCGACTGATTGGCCTTGAAGCAGGTGGTGATGGTGTTGAAACCGGGCGCCATGCTGCAACTATTACCGGCGGATCACCGGGTGTCTTACACGGAACTCGTTCATATGTTTTACAAGATGCTAATGGTCAGACAATCGAATCGCATTCGATTTCTGCAGGCCTTGATTATCCAGGAGTTGGTCCCGAGCATGCTTACCTTCATGACATCGGTAGAGCTGAGTATCGCGCCGCAAATGATGATGCTGCGATGGCTGCATTTGAATTACTGTGTAAAACCGAGGGAATTATTCCTGCGATCGAAACCGCCCACGCGCTTGCTGGTGCCTTAGTTATTGGTAAAGAACTTGGGAAAGATGCAAACCTTTTGATCAATTTGTCTGGACGCGGAGATAAGGATGTACAAACCGCTGCTGAATACTTTGGAATACCACTGTAATGACGCAACTAGATTCAGTAATGGCAAAGGTGCGTGCTGAAAACCGCGCAGCATTGATTGCATATATTCCAGCTGGTTTTCCATCTCAAGCAGGATGTGTCAAAGCTATTCAGGCGTTGGCAGCTGCAGGTGTTGATGCAATTGAAATCGGTTTCCCCTACAGCGATCCGGTTATGGATGGTCCAGTTATTCAGGAAGCTGCAGAAATATCTTTAAAGGGTGGCACGCAAGCCGCTGATGTTTTTGCGGCGCTAAAAGCTGCATCTAGTACAGGTGTTGCAGCTGTGGTGATGACTTATTGGAATCCAATTGCTAAATACGGAGTTGAAAAGTTTGCACAATCAATTGCCGATAATGGCGGCTCAGGAGTTATTACGCCTGACCTCACAATCGATGAATCTGATGCGTGGATTGAAGCAACTAAGAAAGCCGAGATCAATCCAATTTATGTGGTTGCTCCAAGCACTAAAGATGAGCGACTAAAAAATGTCACAGCAAAAACAGGTGGATTCGTCTATGCGGCAAGCATGATGGGCGTTACAGGAACTCGAACTTCGGTGGCATCAACTGCTAGCGAATTAGTAGCGCGCGTTCGTACCGTTACTGATTTACCAATTTCAGTTGGGTTAGGAGTTTCAACACGCGAGCAAGCAAAGTCATTGGCCGCCTATGCCGATGGAGTCATTGTTGGATCTGCATTTATTAAGTTGTTGTTAGATGCACCATCTGAACAAGAAGGTCTAGATGCTATTTCGCACCTAGCAAAAGAGTTAGCACTTGGAGTCCGTGAAGGGCGATGAAAAACATCAATGCTCGTTTTCAGCCATACATAACATTGTTGGCACGTTTACTTCTCGGCGGAGTTCTGCTTGTAGCTGGGGGATTAAAGGTTACAAAACCTATCGATTCAGCAAACGCAGTTGCAGCGTATAAATTATTACCCACCAATGTTGCGCATCTTTTTGGATACGCCTTGCCCTGGTTTGAAGTTGCATTAGGCATTTTGTTGATTGCTGGAATTTTGCTTCGACCAGCTGCTATCGCAGGTGGATTGATCATGCTGCTATTTATCGCCGCAATCGCCTCGGCGTGGGCTCGTGGGCTGTTACTTGACTGTGGATGCTTCGGTGGAGGAGGAGAGATCGACCCTTCATTGGCAGACCAGGTACATAGGACCTACTTCATAGAGATTATGCGCGATTTAGGTTTGGCTCTGACCGCCCTTTATCTGTATTTTTTCCCCTACGGAAAACTTTCCTTTGAAAAAGCAGCGGTGGAGGAGTAACAATGGCTAAGCAACAAGCAAAAAGTGGTGACAACACGACCCGTTGGATCGTGCTCGCTATGGTTTTACTAGTTGTTATTACCGGCGTTGTGTTCTCCATTATGGGCCAGAACAATAAAGAGAATGCATCACTTGCTGCTCTCGATGGCACAAAGTTGAAATCAGCAATTGTTTCAACAATCGATACCGCAAATGGCTCTGCAATTACTCTGAACGCTGGGTTGCCAAAGACAGTTGATATTTGGGAAGACCCACAGTGTCCTGTGTGCAAGAATTTTGAGAACGCGAACGGGGATTACATCGACTCATTAGTCCGCGATAAGAAAGCGACAGTGCGTTTCCATGTTCTTTCATTCCTCGGAGATGAATCTGTTCGTGCTGCTAACGCATCATTTTGTGCAGCAGATGAAGGGCAATACTTAGATTTCCACCATGCTTTGTATGCAGTTCAATCTCCACTTGAAAACTCGGGCTTCTGGAGCAATGACAAATTGGTATCGATTGGTAAGAAAATTGGAATAACCTCTACAAAGTTTGCTGATTGTGTCACCAAAGGATCCAAAGTTGATTTAGTTAAAGCTAACTATGACTCAATGCCTAAATTCGGTGTAAAGGGAACTCCAACAGTTTTCATTGATGGAAAGTTGTGGGAGCGCAAGAGCCCAGATTTCAACTTAGCTGAATTCAAAGCTGCAGTAGAAGCCAAGTAAATTGTGCTGATCGCATTTCCAACGCCAACGCAATCGGCGTTGGAAATCGGTCCATTAACTATTCATTACTACGCGTTATGCATCATCACCGGAATTGCTGTTGCGATCTGGTTAGGTGATAAAAGATTTCGTGGGCAAACAGTTAACGGCAAATCAATAGTCTCTGAAGTCGCCATAACTGCAGTGCCGGTCGGCATTATTGGTGGTCGTATCTATCACGTGATTTCTTCACCTGCTGCTTACTTTGGTGCAGCGGGGCATCCAATCGATGCATTCAAAATTTGGCAGGGTGGACTTGGAATCTGGGGGGCTATTTCTTTAGGTCTCTTAGGCGCTTACATGCGATACCGGACATTACAAAAGCGAATCGACTTACCCTCATTTGCAGTATTTGCAGATGCACTAGCACCGGGAATTTTATTCGCGCAGGCAATTGGTCGTTTTGGAAATTGGTTTAACGGTGAATTATTTGGACGCCCACTAAATTCTTGGTGGGCGCTAGATGTACCGCTTAAGTATCGGCCAAGTGGCTACAGCCAATTTGAATCTTTTCACCCCACTTTTTTATATGAAGCAATCTGGTGCGTACTTATTGCAACCGCGCTGATTAAATTTGGTAAGAAGTTAAAAGCAGGTCAAGTCTTCGCCGCTTATGTTTTTGCCTATTGTGTGGGCAGATTCTTCATTGAGCTGATACGGATTGACTCTGCAAACACAATTGCCGGTTTGCGTGTAAATGTCTGGGTAAGCGTGATCGTTGCAATTGGGTCGGCACTCATATTTGCTCGTGCCTCACAAAAGATTGCTTAGCTTTCAGGTAGGCTAGCCAAATGGCACTTGAAGAGGTTCAAAAGCGCAACGAACAACACCGCACCCACCGAGCAGGTTGGCTACGCGCGGCAGTCCTTGGTGCAAACGATGGTTTGGTTTCAACTGCATCGTTGATGATTGGTGTTGCAGCTGCCGGCAAAAATGATTTCCTCGTTACCGCAGGTATTGCAGGAATTACCGCCGGAGCAATGTCGATGGCAGTTGGTGAATATGTTTCGGTACGTTCTCAAAATGATGTTGAAGCATCTGATCGCTTATTAGAGATTGAACATCTAGCAGCAGATCCAGAAGGTGAACTGCAAGAGTTGCAACATATTTATATCAATCGTGGCTTAACCCCTGAACTAGCATTACAAGTTGCACTCGAGATGCATCGCAAAGATCCACTTGAAGCACATTTGCGCGATGAGCTAGGTCAGCACCCACATACAAAGGCACGGCCAGTTCAAGCAGCTATTGCCTCTGCCATTTCATTTACATTGGGCGGCTTAATCCCATTTGCTGGCGCATTTGCCCCAACGTTAGGTGCCAAGGCATGGAGCATTATTGGCTTCACCATGGCGGGATTGTTGTTGACGGGAGTCGTTAGCGCACGAACATCAGGCTCAAAGGTTTTAGCTCCAACCATCCGCGTAATGATCGGTGGATGCTTGGGCATGGCGATTACCGCTGGAATTGGCCAAATCGCCAATATCTCTGGCATCTAATTAGCCTGATTTAACTCTTCACATATACCTACTTGTTGCTACCATTTCGCATTAAGTAAGGCTGGGCCAAGGATGTCCCTCTTCACATAGGACCATTCTGTAGGAGCTTCACACATGGCACTTGCATCTAATTATCCACAAGCACAAGGGCTCTATAACCCTGCCCAAGAACATGATGCATGTGGTGTTGCCATGGTTGCGACCCTTAACAAGGTTGCAACGCACGAGATTGTTTCCAAAGCGCTTACAGCACTTCGTAATATGGAACACCGTGGTGCATCGGGTGCTGAACCAGATAGTGGCGATGGCGCAGGAATCTTAATTCGCGTTCCAGATGCTTACTTCCAAGCAGTAGTTGATTTCAAACTCCCAGCGCCTAATTCATATGCAACAGGTATTGCATTTGTTGCAAAGGGCGCAGATGTTAAGGCTGATATCGCAAAGATCGCCGAAGAAGAGGGCCTGACAGTTCTTGGATGGCGCGACGTTCCGATTAATTCTTCATCCCTGGGCAAGACCGCTGTATCGGTAATGCCAGATTTCCATCAAGTATTTATTGCCGGCAAAAATGGCGAAACTGGAATTGCTCTTGATCGTCTAGCGTTTTGTTTACGCAAGCGTGCCGAGCATGCACTTGATCTTTATTTCCCATCCTTATCTTCACAAACAATCGTGTACAAGGGAATGCTCACAACTGGTCAGCTAGAAGAATTTTTCCCAGAGCTATCTGATGAGCGCGTTGTATCTCCGCTTGCGCTAGTTCACTCACGTTTTTCCACTAACACTTTTCCTTCATGGCCACTAGCGCACCCCTATCGCTTTATTGCTCACAATGGTGAAATTAATACTGTAAAGGGAAATCGCAATTGGATGCGCGCTCGCGAATCCTTGCTTGCTAGCGATGTAATTCCGGGAGATCTCAAGCGATTGTTCCCAATTGTTGAAATGTCAGGATCAGATTCAGCATCTTTTGATGAAGTTTTAGAGCTTCTCTACCTTGGCGGACGATCATTACCTCACGCAGTGTTGATGATGATTCCTGAAGCATGGGAAAACCATGCATCTATGCCACAGAATCGTCGTGACTTCTATGCATTCCATGCATCAATGATGGAGCCATGGGATGGACCAGCGTGTGTAACTTTCACTGATGGTCATCAAGTTGGCGCAGTACTAGACCGCAACGGTCTTCGTCCTTCACGTTTTTGGGTAACAAAAGATGGCCTGGTAGTTCTTGCATCTGAAGTTGGCGTACTTGATATTCCAGCTGAAAACATTGAACGCAAGGGCCGCCTACAACCAGGCAAAATGTTCTTGGTAGACATTGAGCAGGGACGCATTATTGAAGATGGCGAAATAAAAGATGAGTTAGCAAATGCTGCGTCATACAAGGATTGGCTACACGCTGGCATGGTTAAGCTCAGCGATCTGCCATCACGCGAGCACATTGTGTATCCGCACTCATCTGTTGTTCGTCGCCAGCGCGCATTTGGCTATACCGAAGAAGATCTGCGCATCCTTGTTACCCCGATGGCCAAAAACGGCATGGAAGCACTTGGCTCGATGGGAACAGATACTCCTATTGCAGCACTTTCGGACAAGCCGCGTTTAATTTTTGATTATTTCTCACAACTATTTGCACAGGTTACAAATCCACCATTGGATGCAATTCGCGAAGAACTTGTGACAAGTCTTGGCACATCAATGGGCCCAGAACACAATTTGTTGGATCCAGGTCCTGCAAGCTGTCGCCAAATTTCATTGGCATTTCCGGTAATCGATAACGATGAACTTGCAAAGATTATTCACGTTAACGCTGATGGCGATTATCCAGGTCTAAGTGCGCACGTAATCCGCGGTTTGTTTAGTATCGCTGACGGCGGCGACTCATTGCGTGATCGTTTAAATGAAATTAAGGCTGAAGTATCACAAGCAATTAACGATGGTGCTCGCATCATTGTTTTATCTGATCGAGATGGTGATGCTGAAAATGCACCGATCCCTTCACTACTGCTTACATCTGCTGTTCACCACCATTTAATTCGCGAAAAGACTCGTACTAAGGTTGGTTTAGTTGTTGAAGCCGGCGATGTCCGCGAAGTTCACCACGTAGCCCTTCTGATTGGTTACGGTGCTGGATGCGTTAATCCATACCTAGCTATGGAGTCTGCTGAAGATTTAGTTCTTCAAGGTGTTATAACCGGAATCACTCCTGAAAAAGCTGTTAAGAATTTGATTAAGAGTCTTGGCAAAGGCGTACTCAAGGTCATGTCCAAGATGGGTATTAGCACGATCGCTTCATATACAGGAGCTCAGGTATTTGAAGCTATCGGTTTGTCCCAAGAAGTTGTTGACGAGTACTTCGTCGGAACCACTTCTCGCCTTGGTGGAGTTTCATTAAATGTTATTGCTGAAGAAACAATCGCACGTCATCACATTGCATATCCACCTGGGGGAGAAGTTCCAGGAACAAAGCGCCTACCAATCGGTGGGGAGTACCAGTGGCGTCGCGAAGGCGAACCACACCTATTTGATCCAGAAACTGTCTTTACTTTGCAGCACTCAACTCGCAATAAGCGTTATGACATTTTCAAGCGCTATACAGATCGAGTCAATGAGCAAAGCACGCGCTTGATGACCCTACGCGGCTTATTCCAATTTAAAGAAGGCGTTAATGCGCCAATTTCAATTGATGAAGTTGAATCTGCACGCGACATTATTAAGCGTTTCTCTACAGGTGCAATGTCATATGGATCTGTTTCTGCCGAAGTCCACGAAACATTAGCGATTGCTATGAATCGTCTTGGCGGAAAATCAAATACTGGCGAAGGCGGAGAAGAACCAGAACGTTATTTACCAATGGCTAATGGCGATTCAAAGCGTTCGGCGATCAAGCAGGTTGCATCAGGTCGATTTGGTGTAAACAGTAATTACCTAGTTAACAGTGATGATATTCAGATCAAGATCGCACAAGGTGCAAAACCTGGTGAAGGTGGTCAGCTGCCTGGCAACAAGGTCTATCCATGGATCGCAAAGGCGCGCTATTCAACTCCTGGTGTTGGTTTGATTTCGCCTCCACCACACCACGATATTTATTCGATTGAAGATCTTGCTCAGCTAATTCACGATCTTAAAAACGCGAACAAAAATGCACGTGTTCACGTCAAGTTAGTGGCCGAAGTTGGCGTTGGAACAGTCGCTGCTGGCGTATCAAAGGCACATGCAGATGTAGTTTTGATTTCAGGCCACGATGGCGGTACCGGTGCTTCACCACTTACATCGCTAAAGCATGCTGGTGCACCGTGGGAGTTAGGACTAGCTGAAACACAGCAGACCTTGTTGCTCAATGGATTGCGTGATCGCATTGTTGTTCAGACTGATGGTCAATTAAAAACGGGTCGGGATGTTGTCATTGCTGCGCTGTTAGGTGCTGAAGAGTATGGATTTGCGACCGCTCCGTTAGTTGTTTCTGGTTGCATCATGATGCGCGTGTGTCATTTGGATACCTGTCCAGTCGGTGTTGCCACACAAAATCCAGAGCTTCGTAAAAACTTTTCAGGAAAGCCTGAATTTGTTGAAACATTCTTTGAATATATTGCAGAAGAAGTTCGCGAAATCTTGGCTCAGTTGGGATTCCGCACTCTCCTTGAAGCCGTGGGCCATGTTGAGTTCCTAGATACTCGAAAAGCAGTAGATCACTGGAAGGCAGCAGGCTTGAACCTGGAGCCTCTGTTGGTTCGTCCCGATGTGGATAGTCCATTGCACAGCACAATCACGCAAGACCATGGATTAGATGCAGCGTTGGATAACACTTTGATCGAATTATCCAAGGACGCACTTGCTAATGGTGCTGCTGTTCGAATTGATTTGCCTGTACGCAACGTCAATCGCACCGTGGGAACAATGCTTGGCGCAGAAATCACTCGTAAATACGGCGCAGAAGGTTTGCCTGAAGGAACTATTGATGTGACATTGCACGGTTCTGCCGGACAATCACTGGGTGCATTTATTCCAAAGGGCCTAACAATTCGTTTGTACGGCGATTCAAATGACTATGTCGGTAAGGGAATATCTGGCGGTCGAGTAATCGTGCGTCCAGATGAGCGAGCATCATTTAAATCCGAAGACAATGTAATTGCTGGAAATGTGATTGGTTACGGCGCGACAGCTGGAGACATTTTTATTCGCGGTGTAGTTGGCGAACGCTTCTGCGTACGTAATTCAGGCGCACTTGCAATCGTTGAAGGAATTGGCGATCACGGCTGTGAGTACATGACAGGTGGAACAGTAATTGTTCTGGGTCGTACGGGACGAAACATTGCAGCAGGTATGTCAGGTGGACGTGCTTTTGTGCTAGATCTTGATGCTGCTCATGTAAATCCAGATATGGTCGATGTTCTTGCAGTACCTGATGATCAAAAAGATATTCTCAAGGCCCATATTTCTTCTTACTTTGCCGAAACAGGTTCTGAAATCGCTTCAGCACTATTGAAGGATTGGCAGAAGAGCGTTGGCAGAATTTCATTGATCATGCCTCGCGACTATGCGCGTGTACTTGCAGCAATGGAACGAGCGGTTCGCGAAGGCTTACCAGCAGATGCACTAGTTATGGAGGTAGCAGCTAATGGCTGATCCAAAGGGATTTATGACAACTCCGCGAGAAACTCCGACTCGTCGACCAGTTGATGTGCGCATCCAAGATTGGCGCGAAGTGTATGAGCCACAAAGCTTTGAACATCTACAAAAGCAAGCTGGTCGTTGCATGGATTGCGGTATTCCTTTCTGTCACAACGGTTGCCCACTAGGCAATCTGATTCCCGAATGGAATGACTTAATCTGGCGCGGCGACAAAGAAGAAGCAATCGATCGCTTGCATGCCACAAATAACTTTCCAGAGTTCACTGGACGTTTATGTCCGGCACCATGTGAGACAGCATGTGTTGTAGGGATCAATCGTGACGCGGTAACCATCAAGCAGATTGAGTTACGTACAATTGAAGAGGCATTTGATGCAAACAATGTGAAGCCAATGGCTCCTGATCGCTTAACGGGCAAGACCGTTGCAGTTATTGGATCAGGACCAGCCGGACTTGCAGCAGCCCAGCAACTTACACGCGCTGGACACACAGTTGCTGTCTATGACCGCGCAGACAAAATCGGTGGATTGCTTCGCTACGGAATTCCTGAATTCAAAATGGAAAAACACATTCTTGATCGTCGCCTTGAACAAATGGAAAAAGAGGGAACACGTTTTCGCCCAGGTGTTGATGTTGGTGTAGAGCTAACCGGTTCTGATCTGCGCAAGAAGTACGACGCTGTCGTGCTGGCAGTCGGTGCAACTCAATGGCGCGATCTTCCAATTAAAGGTCGGGAATACAAAGGCATTTACCAAGCTATGGAGTTTTTGCCATGGGGCAACAAGCAGGCACTTGGTGAAATCGAAAATCCAGATATCAATGTTTCTGGCAAGCATGTTGTGATCCTTGGCGGTGGCGATACTGGTGCAGATTGTTTAGGAACTTCCATTCGTCAGGGCGCTGCAAGCATTACTCAGTTGGAAATTATGCCTCGTCCATCAGATGAGCGACCAGCAGGACAGCCTTGGCCAACATATCCAATGATCTATCGCGTCTCCAGTGCACATGAAGAAAAAGATAATCGCGTCTTTGCAGTCAGCACCGAAGAGTTCTTAGGTGATGAAAATGGAAATCTTCGTGCGATAAAGATTGTTGAGACCGAATTTAAAGATGGAAAGTTCGCACCAGTTGCCGGAACAGAAAAAGAAATTAAGTGCGACTTTGTCTTTATGGCAATGGGATTTACTGGCCCAGAAAAGTCACCTTTGTTGTCACAATTAGAAGTACAACTTGATGATCGCGGCAATATTAAGCGCGATAAGAATTTCCAATCAACTGAAGAAGGCGTCTTCGTTGCCGGCGATGCGGGACGCGGTCAATCATTGATCGTGTGGGCAATTGCTGAAGGACGAAGCACGGCTGCTGCTGTTGATAGATATCTCACGGGACGTACTCAACTTCCTGTGCCAATTGCGCCAACTGACCGTCCGTTGATGGTTTAAGGTAACTACATGCGTAGAGCGAAAATTGTTTGCACGATGGGTCCAGCGGTTGAATCTCCTGAGAAAGTTAAGGAGCTCATCGAGGCAGGCATGAATATGGCTCGACTCAATCTTTCACATGGTGGATATGAAGAACACCAAATGCGTCTAGATCGCGTTCGCGCAGCGGCCAAAGAAGCAGGCGTTCCTGTTGCGATTCTGGTCGACCTTCAAGGTCCAAAGATTCGTCTTGCTCGTTTTGCAAACGGCCCACACGAGTTAGAGCGTGGCGATATTTTTACGATCACAATTGATGAAGTTGAAGGCACCAAGGATCGCGTCGGAACAACGTATAAAGGTTTACCAGGGGATTGCAAGCCAGGAGATCGCATCCTGATCGACGACGGAAAAGTAACTGTTGAAGTACTCGAAGTTAAAGGCCATGACGTTGTAACAATTGTCATTCAGCCAGGAACAGTAAGTAACAACAAAGGAATTAATCTTCCTGGTGTTGCTGTTTCCGTTCCAGCGCTTTCTGAAAAAGATAAAGAGGATTTGCGCTGGGGATTGCGTGCCGGAGCAGATTTCATTGCGTTGTCATTTGTTCGAAACGCCGCAGATGTTGATGATGTGCATGCCATTATGGACGAGGTTGGATTCCGTATTCCAGTCATTGCAAAGATTGAAAAACCACAAGCTGTTGAGAACTTACAAGAAATCGTTAACGCCTTTGACGGCATCATGGTTGCTCGTGGAGATCTTGGTGTTGAACTTCCAATTGAAGAAGTCCCACTAGTTCAAAAGCATTGCATTGAACTCGCTCGTGAGGCAGCAAAACCAGTAATTGTTGCAACCCAGATGCTTGATTCAATGATCAATAACTCATCACCAACTAGAGCAGAAGCAACAGATTGTGCAAACGCCGTATTAGATGGTGCGGATGCTTTGATGTTGTCCGGTGAGACATCAGTTGGTGCTTTTGCAATTGAAGCTGTTGCAACCATGGCCCGCATCATTGCTCGCACAGAAGAAGGTGGATTCGAAATGATTCGCCCCTTGCGTACAACGCCAAAAACAAAGGGTGGCGCAATTACTCGCGCCGCCGCTGAAGTTGGCTCAATTGTTGGTGCTAAATACTTAGTTACTTTTACTCAATCAGGTGATTCTGCTCGCCGAATGGCTCGTTTGCGCTCACCAATTCCAATCCTTGCTTTTACTCCAGATGTTGGAACGTACAACCGCCTTGCATTGTCATGGGGAGTCGAACCAGAAGTAACACCTATGGTTAAGCACACCGATGAAATGGTGAAGCAGGCAGATACTCTTCTTATCGAATCAGCTCGCGCCAAAGTTGGCGAAAATGTAGTAATTGTTGCTGGCTCACCTCCAGGAATTCCAGGCTCAACCAATGCAATGCGCGTTCACCGCGTAGGAGAT
>SESB01000529.1_pt1 | contig 27337 bp, 24 predicted proteins | sample 3171441 | NCBI WGS metagenome assembly SESB01 (sample SAMN06051867, study PRJNA518727) | freshwater metagenome | biome: subpolar coniferous forest; feature: holomictic lake; material: water; isolation source: holomictic Lake 227, 6 m depth | place: Canada: near Kenora, Ontario | collected... | reverse complement strand
CATGCCAACAATTTCACCGATCACATCGGCCATCGCGGCCAACTGCTCGCAGCCCTGAGCGCAGGTTTCCAGCACCTTGGGTGTGAGCTTGAGGCGGTCCACCATTGGTTCACTCAAGCCTGTGGCGATAGCACGCTCAATATCTTTGGCATTCTCAATTTGCAAAGGCGCCACGTTCGCCCGCAGCAGCTCGGCGAGCTTGCGAAGCGCTACGTTTTTAGTAGCTGCTTGCGCACGTGCCATAAGGGCTGCAGCCTGTTTTGCCTTAAAACCTAGCGCTTGGGTGTAGTCGGTAATATTGAGGGCGTTCATAATTTATTCTCTCACGCACAGACCATGACCTCCTCCCTTACGGAAAAGACCTACTTTTTATTTTCGACCAGCTGCAGCCGGGGCAGGCGCACATTGACGGCACAACATCATCGCCAGCCGGTGCAGCGCCTGCCAGTTGTCCACCGGCCAGTCCGGTTGTTTCAGGCCCTTCACGATGCCGTCCACCTGATGGGCCGACTGTAAAAGCTCGGCCAGTGTGACTTCGCTCAGACGCGGCAGCACACGTTCAAACAAACGCTCTTTGACGCCCCAGACGCGCTGCTCGCGCAAGGCCATCGGCATCGGCTTGCCTTGCGCCATGGCGTCTTTGACACGCTTGAGGGCGCGAATATCTTCGGCCAGCGTGTAGTGCACCAGCACTTCGGCCTCGCCTTCGGCCTGCAGGCCGTCGAGCATGCGCTGCACCCGGTTGGCCTGACCCGCCAACACCGATTCGGACAACTTGAACACGTCGTAGCGCGCCACGTTCAGCACGGCGTTCTCAATCTGTTCAAACGTGAGTTCGCCGGGCGCAAACAGCAGGGCGAGTTTCTGGATTTCCTGGTGCGCAGCAAGCAGATTACCCTCCACGCGGTCGGCAAAAAACTGCAGCGTGCGCTGGCCGTCTTCACCGGCCGCCACGCGCTGACCCTGGCCCGAGAGCCGCTGCGCAATCCATTGCGGCAAGGCATTGCGATCAACCGGCTCAACCTGAATCGTGACGCCAAAACTCTCCAGCGCGCCAAACCAGGCGCCGCCCTTGGTGAGCTTGTCCAACTTGGGCAACATGATCAGCGTCAGCGTGGAGTCGTTGTTGCGCGATTGTTCGGCCAGGTGCTGAATGGCGACGCTGCCCTCTTTGCCGGGCTTGCCGGACGGCACCCGCAATTCAACAATTTGCTTGTCGGCAAACAGGCTCAGTGACCCGCCTGCGGCCAGCACTTCGCTCCAGTCAAAGTGCGCCCCGGCGACGGTGTGCGAGGTGCGTTCGGTAAAACCTTGTGTGCGGGCAAAGCTGCGAATGGTGTCTGCCGCCTCCTGAATCAGCAGCGGTTCGTCCCCATGCAGGGTGTAGAGGCTTTTCAGGCCTTTCTGCAAATGGTTGCCGAGTTGGTTAGCACCTAGTTGCATGACAGGGACTGCGCCGTTCTCACAACTTGATGCTTGCCAAACGGCGCACGAGTTGCTGCACGAGGTCGGATTGCATGTTGCGGTACAGCAGCGCCTCTTCGGCCTCTTTGGCCAGCACGGCGGACTCACTGAAACTCATATCGCGCTGCAGTAAAACTTCGGTCTCGGGCGTCAGCTCCAGGCCTTGGGGTGTGCGAACCTTGAATTTGACACGGATGCGCAACTGAAATGCCACCACCTGGCCCGAGCTGTTGACGCCGACCACGGTTTTTTCGCGCAGCTCTTGCAGAATGTCGACCACCACTTGCGCCTGGGTCAACGGCTCATCCAATGCCAGCACCCGCACCGCACCGCCAAAGGAGCGGCGCAACTCGGCAGCCAGCGAGCCGCCCGGTTGCGGCATGACCGCCACACTGGCGAAGGCAAAGTTTTGGCTGCCACGCAGTTTGAAGCCGCAGCCGCCGACCACCAGACTGGTGCAAGCGACCAGGCTGACACCAGCGATCCGCGCAAGGCTTGAGCGACGATTCATCATGGCGCTCAATACACCACGTTGACCAGGCGACCCGCCACCACGATGACTTTCTTGATCGGCGCGCCTTGGGCCAATTTTTGAAAGATGTCGCTGTCAATGGCAATGCGCTCAATGGCTTCCTTGGTGGCGCCCGACGGCACCACGATAGCGCCGCGCAATTTACCGTTGACCTGCAACATGAGCTCGATCTCGTCCTGAAACAGCGCCGATTCATCGGCCTTGGGCCACGGTGCATCCAGCAGATCACCATAGTGTTCGGCGTAACCAAGTTCAGCCCACAGCGTGTGTGTGAGGTGGGGCGTGGCCGGGTAAATGCTGCGCAACAAGATGCCGAAACCCTCCCGCAAAGCGGCCCGACTGCCTTTGGAGCCATCGTCGTTGAAGTCTTCCAGCGCGTTGAGCAGCTTCATCGCACCCGACACCACCGTGTTGTATTGCATGCGCTGGTAGTCAAAATCGATTTGCTTGAATACTGTGTGGATTTCCAGCCGCAAGACCTTGGTTTCTTTGCTGAATTCGCCTTTAGCCCCCGTCTTGTCTGCCTGAGTAGCTCTGTTTTCAATAGCGGCTTGTTTGACGCCAAAGTTCCAGACGCGGCGCAAAAAGCGGTACGAACCCTCCACCGCCGCATCGTTCCACTCCAGCGTGGCCTCCGGTGGCGCGGTGAACATGGTGTAGAGCCTGGCGGTGTCGGCGCCGTATTTCTCGATCAAATCCTGCGGGTCGACCCCGTTGTTTTTGCTTTTGCTCATGGTGCCCACACCTTCGTAGGTGATGGCCGTGCCAGCGGGCAAATCGCCTTTGGCGGCTTTGAGCTTGGCGCCAATCACCTTGCCGGCGGCATCTACCACGTCTTCGACCTCGGTCGGCCAGAAGTACTCGATGCCGCCCTTGTCAGCCTTGCGCGAGTAGATGTGGTTGAGCACCATGCCCTGCGTGAGCAGCTTAGTGAAGGGCTCGTCGATTTTGACCAGGCCCAGGTCGCGCATGACTTTGGTCCAGAACCGGGCGTACAGCAAGTGCAGGATGGCGTGCTCAATACCGCCGATGTACTGGTCCATCGGCATCCAGTAATCAGCCCCGGCGCCAACCATGGCCTGCTCGTTTTTGGGGTCGCAGTAGCGCATGTAATACCAGGAACTGTCCACAAAGGTGTCCATGGTGTCAGTTTCGCGGCGCGCTTTGACGCCGCAAATCGGGCACACCACGCCCGCGTGAAAGCCTTCGTGCTTGTTCAGCGGGTTGCCGGAGCCATCGGGCACACAGTCTTGCGGCAGCACCACGGGCAAATCTTTTTCGGGCACCGGCACGGCGCCGTGCTCGGGACAATGGATGATGGGAATCGGCGTGCCCCAGTAACGCTGGCGGCTGACGCCCCAGTCGCGCAGGCGCCAGGTGGTTTTTTTCTCGCCCAGCCCCTTGACTTGCAGCGCGTGGCTGACCGCGTTGACCGCGTCCTTGAACGACAAACCACTGAAACTGTCGGAGTTGATGGTGACGCCGCGCGACTTGTCGCCGTACCAGTCATTCCATTGGTCGTAGTCGTAGGTGAGGCCATCCACCAACACCACTTCAAGGATGTCGATGTTGTATTTTTTGGCAAACAAAAAGTCGCGCTCGTCGTGCGCCGGCACGCCCATGACGGCGCCGTCGCCGTAACTCATCAACACGTAGTTACCCACCCAGACTTCGATCAGGTGGCCGTTCAAAGGGTGCGTGACGAACAGGCCGGTGGGCATGCCTTCTTTTTCGCGCACCGCCAACTCGGCTTCGGTGGTGCCGCCTTTTTTGCACTCTTCGATGAAGGCTGCCAGTTTCGGGTTGCTCAGGGCAGCATGCGTGGCCAGCGGATGCTCGGGCGCCACGGCACAAAAGGTCACGCCCATGATGGTGTCGGCCCGGGTCGTGAAGACGTACATCTTGCCGTCATCAATCAGCTTACCCGACGCATCCTTGATGCTGTGCGGGAAGGCAAAGCGCACGCCCTCGCTCTTGCCAATCCAGTTTTCCTGCATCAGCTTGACACGCTCGGGCCAGCCCGGCAGGCCGGTCTTGACGTGGTCGAGCAGCTCTTCGGCGTAGTCGGTGATCTTGAGGTAATAGCCCGGAATCTCACGTTTTTCAACCACCGCCCCGGTGCGCCAGCCCTTGCCGTCAATCACCTGCTCGTTGGCCAGCACCGTCATGTCGACCGGGTCCCAGTTCACGACCTGGGTCTTGCGGTAGGCGATGCCTTTTTCCAGCATCTTCAGGAACAACCACTGGTTCCATTTGTAATAGTCGGGCGAGCAGGTGGTGACTTCGCGCGACCAGTCCACCGCCAGGCCCATCGCCTGCATCTGCTTTTTCATGTACGCGATGTTTTCGAACGTCCACTGAGCCGGTGGCACGCCGTTTTTAAGCGCGGCGTTCTCGGCGGGCAGGCCAAAGGCGTCCCAGCCCATCGGCATCAAGACGTTGTAGCCGTTCATGCGCAGCTGGCGCGTCATCATGTCGTTGATGGTGTAGTTGCGCACATGGCCCATGTGCAGCTTGCCGCTGGGGTAAGGCAGCATGGAGCAGGCGTAAAACTTCTTTTTGGCGTTGCCTTGCGCATCGCGGGCGTCTTCTGTCACGCGGTAGGCGTCGATCGCTGTCCAGTGGCTGTGTGCTGATTTTTCGACGTCGAGATGGTTGTATTTTTCTTGCATGGGGAGTGCTCTCAGGCGTTCAGGGAATCAAGGTTTGCCGATTTTAGGGTTTGGCGGGAGCTGGCGTGCGCAGCGGAGTGTCAGCCACAAACCCGATCCGGTTCAAACCGGCTTTTTGCGCCGTACCCATGATTTCGACAATGCGACCATAGGGAACAGCCGCATCGGCGCGCAGTTGAACTTCGGTGTCAGGATTTGCTTTGGCGGTTTGCAATAGTTTGGTGGCCAGTTCGTCCAGCGCCAGCGCTTTGTCGCCGAGGAAGGTTTGCCCCGATTTATCGACCACCAAGGTGATGAATTTAGGCGCATCGCCGGGTTTGGCGGCTTCGGTTTTGGGCAAGTCCAGCTTGATGGAACTCGCCAGCAAGGGCGCGGTGAGGATAAATATAACCACCAGTACCAGCATCACATCGACCAGCGGCGTCATGTTGATGTCGCTCATCGGCTGCGAAGCCGGGGTGCGCTCTAAACGGCCAAAAGACATCTGTCGCCCCCGCTCAACTCAGGCCAGCCAAACGGGCTGGCTGGTCGCCAACTCGCGAAGGTCGCGGGCGAAACCTTCCAGCTCGGCCTCAATACGCCCGATCGCGCGACCCAGCACGTTGTAGGCCAGCACCGCCGGAATGGCGACGGCCAGACCGGCCGCCGTCATGATGAGCGCTTCGCCCACCGGGCCGGAGATTTTGTCGATGGTGACTTGGCCCGCACTTGAGATGCCGATGAGCGCGTGATATATGCCCCACACCGTGCCCAGCAAACCGACAAACGGCGCGGTCGACCCCACGGTGGCAAGCAGCACCTGGCCATGCTGAAGCTTGGCCAGCGCCGCATGCAAGGCATCGCGCAGCACGCGTGTTAGTTGATGCGACTTGTCACCGACTGCGGCCAAGGTCCCGATTGCTTCTATTTTTGTAGCAAGAACCATAGGGGCGACAAGGGCTTCACGGTCAAATGCCTTGAGTTTTTGCAAGGAATCATTGACCGAGGATGAACTCCAGAATGCAGCCACACAGCGTGTCACATCGCGACTGGCACGGTGTAGCAACCAGGATTTCCAGAGGATCACGACCCAGCTACCCACCGACATGGCCAGCAGCAGGACCGCCACCAACTGGGTGACCGCATCGCCCTGCGCAAACAGCTGAACCGCGTTCATCTCAGATTGAGCACGTCAAACATGTCAAACAAACCGGTTTTTTTGCTGCCGAGAAAACGCACGGCGCGCAAACTGCCCTGCGCATAGGTGGCACGGCTGGAGGATTTGTGGGAAATCTCAATGCGCTCGCCGATACCGGCAAACAACACGGTGTGGTCGCCCACGATATCGCCACCGCGAATGGTGGCAAAACCAATGCTGGACGGGTCACGCTCGCCGGTGACGCCTTCACGGGCATAGACGGCGCAGTCTTTCAGGTCACGCCCGAGCGCATCGGCAATCACCTCGCCCATTTTGAGCGCGGTGCCCGAGGGGGCATCGACCTTGTGCCGGTGGTGCGCTTCGATGATTTCAATGTCGTAGCCGGTGGACAAGGCCTTGGCCGCCATCTCCAGCAACTTGAGTGTGACGTTGACGCCCACGCTCATGTTGGGCGCCATCACGATGGCGATTTCTTTAGCAACTTCGGCGATCTCGGCCTTTTGCGCCTCGCTGAAGCCGGTGGTGCCAATCACCACATTGACCCCCAGTTCGCGGCACACCCGCAGATGGGCCAGCGTGCCTTCAGGGCGGGTGAAATCAATCAGCGTATGGGCGTTTTTCAAGCCTGCAGCCAGGTCGGCCGTGATGGGGATGCCACTGGTTTGCCCCAAAAAGGCCATTGCATCTGCGCCCAAGGCGGGGTTACCCGCCATGTCCAGCGCACCGGCCAGTTCGCAATCATCGGCTGCCTTGATCGCTTCGATCAGCATTTGCCCCATGCGCCCTGACGCGCCCGCCACTGTGATCCGATGGGTCATGGTTAACGCACCGCAGGCTCAAGCGGCGGGTAGCTCGCAGGCAAAGGGGGCAGTGGCTTGGGTTCAACCGCTTTGACGGCTGGCGGTAATTGCGCCAAACTTTCAGGCGTCATTTCAAGCACCGGTACTTTGCCGGTATGGCGACCTGAATCCAGCGAGGCCACAAATTCGGCTTCGCTTGGCAGGGCGTCAGCCTCTATGCGCTCCAGTGCATCGCCTTTGAAAAAGACAGCGACCTTACGCGCCTGCGGCTCCAGCCCCTGGCGCTTGAAGGTGAACACATAGTCCCAGCGATCGGCATGAAAAACACTGGTCAGCAAGGGTGTTCCGAGAATGTCTCGCACCTGCGTGCGACTCATGCCAGGCTTGATGGCCGCGGCTTGCTCTTTGGACACGAAATTGCCCTGAACAATGTCCATTTTGTAAGGGGTTACGATACCGGCGACGCGCGTGCTGGCGCCATTCAAGCCGCCACAGGCCACCAAGCTTGCGCTCGCGGCAAAGAGCAGGATCAGACGGGCAGTACAACTTTGTAGTTCAGACATGGAATGATGTGTGGCGATATGATCAGATCATTGTACCGGCACCACCTGCAGGGTCAGCCTGCCCTATGGCAAGAGAGAGGCCTCCATGACCAATATTGACGAACTCAAAAGCACCGGACTCAAGGCCACCTTGCCTCGGCTAAAAATACTGGAGATATTTCAAAAAGGCAAGCAGCGGCACATGACCGCCGAAGACGTTTTTCGCGTTTTACTGGAAGAGCAGTCTGACGTCGGATTGGCCACGGTGTACCGGGTGTTGGCCCAGTTTGAGCAGGCCGACATCCTGATCCGAAGTCATTTTGAAAGTGGCAAGGCCGTCTACGAACTCAATGAAGGGCAACACCACGACCATTTGGTGTGCCTCGATTGCGGCAAGGTCGAAGAGTTTTACGATGCCGAGATTGAAAAACGCCAGAATGCTGTCGCCAAGCTCAAGGGATTTGCCATCGCCGACCATGCCTTGAGTCTTTACGCGCACTGCATGAATGAAAAATGCGCCAACCGGCCCACGGATGTCGGAGGCCCGGCTGAATCGGCTTTTGAAAAAGAGATGCCCACCCCCGCGATGTAGGGTTGGCTTATTGCGAGTTGTCCATCGCTTTGCGGTGGCGTTCGACAAATTCCTGGTAGGTATCAATGCCGCGCAACTGAAGAATCGTATTGCGCACGGCGGCTTCCACCAGCACCGCAATATTTCGCCCGGCGACCACCTGAATCACTACTTTTCTGACCGGAACCCCCAGCACGTCCTGCGTCAGCGGCTCATAGGGAATTCGCTCGTAATCGCGCTCCATCGTCTCACGACGCACCAGATGGACGATCAGTTTGAGTCGCATCCGGCGGCGGACTGCGGTCTCGCCAAAAATACACCGGATATCGAGCAAACCAATGCCGCGCACTTCCAGCAGGTTCATCAGCAATTCAGGGCAGCGGCCCTCGACCGTGTCCTGGTTGATGCGGAACAGGTCCACCGCATCGTCGGCCACCAGACCATTGCCACGCGAAATCAACTCCAACCCCAACTCGCTTTTGCCCAGGCCGGATTCACCGGTAATCAACACGCCCAAGCCGAGAATGTCCATGAACACCCCGTGCATCGTGCTGCGGTCTGCGAAGTGCTTGGACAAATAGGCACGCAGCACATCAATCACAAAAGCGGAGGATGACTTGGTCGAAAACATCGGGATTTGGGCCCGCTCACACATCGACAACAGGGCGGCCGGGGCCTCCTGCTCATCGGCCAGCACCAACACCGGGGGTTCCAGCGTGACGATACGGGAAATCCGGCGTGCGCAGTCCTCAGGTGTGGCGTTGGTAAGGTAGGCTACCTCGCGCTGACCCAAAATCTGGATGCGGTAGGGGTGAATGTAGTTGAGGTGACCCACCAGATCGGCGCCAGACCGGGCAACCCGAACGGCCCCTTCATCAAAGCGGCGCTCTGAAGCCCCCAGACCTGCCAGCCACTCCCATTTCAGGATGCTGCGAAATTCTTCAAACAGCACATCAGCGCTGACAACATTAGGCTTCATATCGAATCCAGTAGGGTCAGGGCAGGCACTTGACCGAGGTCAGGCCAATTGAGAGGACTGCCAGTGGTGAATCAATCGGTGCAGTTCAACCGCATCGGCACTGGTCGCCATTTTTTCACGCAAGGTGGCGTCGCTGAGCATCTCGGCGATCTCAGACAGGATCTCCAGATGTTTCTGCGTCGCCGCCTCGGGCACCAACAGGAAAATCAGCAAGCTCACCGACTGCTCATCGGGTGCGTCAAACCCGATGGGGTTGGCCAACTGAATCACCGCCGCCATCGGCGACTTGAGGCCTTTGATGCGTCCATGCGGAATGGCCACGCCATGACCCAAACCGGTAGACCCGAGCCGTTCTCGTGAAAACAGGCTGTCGGTCACGAGCGATCGACTCAGTCCATGAAGGTTTTCAAACAGCAAGCCCGCCTCTTCAAAAGCACGCTTTTTGCTGGTGGCATCCACATGAACAAGCACTTGTTCGACGGACAGGAGGTTGGAAAGTCGATTCATAATTTGCTGGCGATTATGCACTCAAGACATTCGGACAAAAAAAAGCCGCGCGGTCGACCGGGCGGCTTTGTCGGAATTCAATCTGCGCGATTTACATCAAGCGCTTGGGAGCCTCATGGTGGTGGTTTTGCAAGCGGTCTTTGTGACGGACGACCTGACGGTCCAGCTTGTCGACCAACTCATCCACTGCGGCATACAAGTCAAAGTGGGCGCTCTCGGCAAAAATGTCTGAGCCCTTGACATGAATATTGCACTCCGCTCGCTGTCTGCCTTCTTTTTCCTTTTGTTTTTCCACCGTGAGCAGCACCTTGACATCCACAACCTGGTCAAAATGCCGAACGATTCGATCGAGCTTGCTCGTAACGTAACTGCGCAGGGCTGGGGTGACCTCGAGGTGATGGCCGCTGATCGTCAAATTCATAAATAGCCTCCTGTGATTGGCTGGGTTGAAAAACCTTTGAACAATTTCACTATGCCTTCGATATTTGGAAAGTGCAATACTTTTCATTGATGCACTGCAACAAAATAAGGTGTTAATCCTCTTTTTACCCGCTGAATTAACCTCTTTATTGACTTTATTGCATTGCTTTTTCGCAAGCGATGATGTGAATTACTTCGATTTAGAACCGCTTGGCTCCGTTGCAATGCGATAATTTCGTCATCTTGACTCTCGGAGAAAACTCCTTGGAAACCTACCCTAGTTGGTAGCTTTCAACTCCCAAAACTGCATCGGGGTTGAAAGCGAAACACCGCAACCACCGCCAGATGCACACCAATTCAAGGGAGTGAGCCATGCTCAATATTTTTTCGCTTGCCAACGGCCGACTCTTTCAGGAAGAGATCGAGTCGCTGGAAGAACTGTCCAACTTCCAGCCGATCTGGGTTGACCTGGAGTCACCCACCCTGGAAGAAAAACGCTGGGTCAAGCAGTATTACGGTCTGTCGATCCCGGAGGATGCGATGGACGAAGACATCGAAGAATCCGCTCGTTTCTACAAGGAAGACAACGGCGAACTGCACATTCGCAGTGACTTTTTGGTCGCCGACGATGACGAACCGCACACGGTGCGTGTGGCGTTCATCCTGAACCTGGAAAACGACGAGCTCAAAAGCAAGGGCGTGCTTTTTTCCATTCACGATGAAGACGTTCCGGTATTCCGCCTGATCCGTATGCGGGCGCGCCGGGCACCGGGTTTGATTGAAGACGCCAAAGAAGTGCTGCTCAAGCTGTTTGACGCCGACGCCGAATACTCGGCTGACACGCTCGAAGGCATTTACGACGAGCTGGAAAAGGTCAGCAGCAAGGTGCTGTCGGGCAACATGACCGACGAACTGGCGGGCGAGGTGCTGGCGGCCATTGCCCGCCACGAAGACATGAGCGGGCGCATTCGCCGCAATGTGATGGACACCCGGCGCGCCGTGAGCTTCATGATGCGCAGCAAGATGCTCAACGGTGAGCAGTTTGAAGAAGCGCGGCAAATTTTGCGCGACATGGACTCACTGGACTCGCACACCGCCTTCCTGTTTGACAAGATCAACTTCTTGATGGACGCCACGGTCGGTTTCATCAACATCAACCAGAACAAGATCATCAAGATCTTTTCGGTCGCCAGCGTGGCGCTGCTGCCGCCCACCCTGATTGCCAGCGTTTATGGCATGAACCTGAAGTTTCCCGAGCTGGAGTTTTTGGGCGGCTGGAGCTACCCCTACACCGTAACGCTGATGGTGGCGAGCGCGCTGGTGCCGATGTGGTACTTCAGAAAACGCGGCTGGTTAACCTAAAAACAGGCTCTAGCCCCCGTGCCTTCTGCACAAGCAGCTCTGTTATTTATAGCATTGGCATGAGATTCTGGACGATGGCCAACGCATAGCGGCTGGCCACTTCTTTGACAAACGTCGGGAAATCCACATGCGCCTGGTCGTCGGCCCGGTCCGAGATGGTGCGCACCGCCGCAAACGGCACGCCGTAGTCAAAGCACACCTGCGCCACCGCCGCACCTTCCATCTCGACCGCCAGCGGGGCATAACCTGCCGCCAGCAAGCCATTTTGCAAGACCTGCAACTCGGCCGCCCCGGACACAAAGCGGTCGCCACTGGCAATCAGGCCTTGGTGAACGCCCGGGTTCTGGTACAAGTTATTTTCATGAAATTCTCCTCTAGCCCGCGTCAGCCCTTCGTGAGTAGCTTCTAAAAGTAGAGCAGTCAATGCCGGATCGCAGTCGAAACTGGCGCGGCCATATTGCGGAATTTGATAACGGGGAAACAAGGGCGAGGAATCCATGTCGTGCTGCACGAAGGCCGAGGCCACCACCACATCTCCGACCTGAACCCCCGCCCCGACACCGCCCGCCACACCGGTAAAGACGATGCGTTGAACGCCAAAGACCTCAATCAAGGCGGTGGCGGTGGTGGCGGCCGCCACTTTGCCAATGCGCGACAAAGCCAGCACCACGTTGCGGCCCTGCAATTCCCCGCGCCAATAGCTGCGCCCGCCGCGCCTGACGCGCTCAGGGTTGACCAGCAGTTGAAGCAGTCCTTGTTGCTCTTCTACCAAGGCGCTGAGGATGGCGGTGGTCATGGATTATTTGTCTCGAAGTTCGCGGCGCAATATTTTGCCGACTGGGGTTTTGGGTAATTCGGCGCGGAACTCGATCACCTTGGGTTGCTTGTAGCCGGTCAGGTTTTCCTTGCAGAAAGCCCGAATTTGCGCATCGGTCAAGTCCGGGTTTTGTTTGACGATCACCAGTTTGACCGCTTCACCGGTTTTGGCGTCTGGAATGCCCACGCAGGCGCACTCCATCACGCCCGCCATCTGGGACACGACGTCTTCAAGCTCAGTCGGAAACACATTGAAGCCGCTGACCAGCACCATGTCTTTTTTGCGGTCCACGATTCTGAAGAAACCGTTCTCATCCATCACACCAATATCGCCGGACTTGAAATAACCGTCTTCGGTCATGACCTTGTCTGTTTCATCCGGGCGCTGCCAGTAACCGGCCATCACCTGCGGCCCTTTGATGGCAATCTCGCCGGACTGACCCAGCGCCACCTCGTGCCCCGCGTCATCGAGCAGTTTGATCCAGGTGCTGGGCACCGGCAAGCCAATCGAGCCCGTGTACTCGGTCGCCGTCACCGGATTGCAGGTGGCAATGGGTGAGGTCTCGCTCAAGCCGTAACCTTCGCAAATGACACTGCCGGTCTTCTCGAACCAGCGCTTGGCCACCGCGCTTTGAACCGCCGTGCCACCGCCCACGGTGACCACCAGATGACGCCAGTCCACCTTGTTGAAGTCGGGGTGATTGGCCAAGCCGTTGAACAAGGTATTGACCGCCGGAAAGACATGGATTTTGTGCTTGGCCAGTTCAGCCAGCACCGCCTTCATGTCGCGCGGATTGGGAATCAAGATCAGCTTGCCGCCACAACGCAGGGTCAACATCATGCCCACGGTAAAAGCAAAGATGTGATACAGCGGCAAGGCACACACAAAGTTGACCTGCTCGGCCGAGGGAATTTTTTTAAGCAGAGGCTCAAACCAGGCATCCGACTGCAACAGGTTGGCCACCAGATTGCGATGCAGCAGAACTGCGCCCTTGGAAACGCCGGTGGTGCCGCCGGTGTACTGCAGCACGGCCACATCGTCAGGCAGGACCGTCACTTTTTTCAAGCTGCCGGAAGCACCTTTGGCGATCGCGGCATTGAACCGCACCGCACCCGTCAGACTGAAACCGGGCACCATTTTCTTGACGCTGCGCACCACATAGTTGACCAGCGTGCCCTTGAGCAAGCCGAGTTGATCGCCCATGGCGCACAGCACCACATGCTGAACCGGCGTGGCGGCGAGGCATTTTTCCAACGTGGCGGCAAAGTTTTCCAGAATGACAATAACCTTGGCGCCCGCGTCTTTCAACTGGTGCTCCAACTCCCGCGCGGTGTACAGCGGGTTGACATTGACCAGGATGTAACCGGCGCGCAGGATGCCCGCGACGGCAATCGGGTACTGCAACACGTTGGGCATCATGACCGCCACCCGGTCACCTTTGACCAATCCCAGGCCTTGCAGGTAACTGCCAAACGCCAGACTCAGACTGTCGACCTCGCCATAGCTCAGGTCCCGGCCCATGAAACTGTAGGCGGTGTGGCTGGAGAACTTATTGAAGCTCTCCTCCATCATGGCCACTACCGAGGTGTATTTTTGGGGATCGATATCGGCCGGCACCCCCGATGGGTAACTCTTGAGCCAGAGGCGGTCAGTCATGCGAAAGTCTCCTTTGACAATTAGATCGTCAGGATTGTCGACCTGCACAGCACTGACGGTGCCTCGTATTTTCCCTTTTCTTAGCGAGAGTCAACCCCCTAAACCACACGCTGGGTGTGGTCTGGTTTCAGCCTCAGGACGCTTTCAGCACCGTCAACACTTCGTCCAGCATCTTCTTGGCATCGCCAAACAGCATGCGGTTGTTTTCTTTGTAGAACAGCGGGTTGTCGACACCAGCGTAGCCCGAAGCCATGCTGCGTTTCATCACGATAGAGGTCTTGGCCTTCCAGACTTCGAGCACCGGCATGCCGGCAATCGGACTGGTCGGGTCGTCCTGGGCCGCAGGGTTGACGATGTCGTTGGCGCCGATGACGATCGCCACATCTGTGGTGGGGAAGTCGTCGTTCAACTCGTCCATCTCGAACACGATGTCGTAGGGCACCTTGGCTTCAGCCAGCAGCACATTCATGTGGCCCGGCATGCGCCCGGCCACCGGGTGAATGCCAAAGCGCACATTGACGCCTTTTTCGCGCAACACCTTGGTGATCTCGTACACCGTGTGCTGGGCCTGCGCCACCGCCATGCCGTAGCCGGGAACAATGACCACGCTCTTGGCTTCGCGCAACAACTCTGCCGTCTCGGCGGCGTTGACGGGCGTCACTTCGCCCACGGGTTGTGCGTCACCGGTAGCCGCTTTAGGCGCGGCACTGGTGGAGCCAAATCCACCGGCAATCACGCTGATGAAACTGCGGTTCATGGCGTTGCACATGATGTACGACAGAATCGCGCCGCTGGAACCCACCAGCGCACCAATCACGATCAGCAAGTCGTTAGACAACATGAAACCGGTGGCCGCTGCGGCCCAGCCTGAGTAGCTGTTGAGCATCGACACCACCACCGGCATGTCGGCACCGCCAATGGCCATCACCATGTGCACGCCAAACAGCAAAGCCATGATGGTCATCACGATCAGTGGCGTCATGCCAGTTGCGGCATCGGCGTGCAGGAACTCGCGGCCGAAATAGATCACCACCAGCAACAGGCCGAGGTTCATGAAGTGGCGCCCTGGCAGCAGCAAGGTTTTGCCGCCAATGCGTCCCGACAGCTTGCCAAAGGCAATCACCGAACCGGCAAAGGTTACCGCACCGATCAGGATGCCGATGTAGATTTCCATTTCATGGATGGCCTTCTCGGCGCCTTCCAGAGGAATGGAGGTGTCAATGTAGGTGGCAAAACCAACCAGCATCGCCGCCAGACCGACCATGCTGTGCATCAGCGCGACCAGTTCGGGCATTTGCGTCATTTGCACGGTGCGAGCCGCGTACAAACCAATGCCGCCACCGACCACCATGGCGCCAATGATCCAGGCATAGCTGGCAAAACCGCTCACTTTGGGGCCGAACACGGTGGCCAGAACGGCAATCGACATGCCAATCATGCCGTAGAGGTTGCCGCGCAGCGCGGTAGTCTGGTTGGACAAACCGCCCAGGCTCAGAATGAAAAGAATCGTGGCTCCGATATAGGAGACCGTTGCAAGACTTGCAGACATCAGGCGTCTCCTTTATTTACGAAACATGGCCAGCATGCGCTGGGTAACGGCAAAGCCGCCGAACATATTGATGGCCGTGAGCACAATGCCCGCTGCGGCGATCCAACGAATCAGATCATCGGGTCGACCCGTGGCACCGGCAATCGGCGAAATCTGCACCAATGCGCCAATCGCAATGATGCTGCTGATGGCATTGGTCACGCTCATCAGCGGCGTGTGCAATGCCGGTTTGACGTTCCAGACCACCATGTAGCCGACAAAGCAGGCCAGCACAAAGACCGTGAAGTGCGCCAAAAAGGCCGCTGGCGCATTGGCACCGACGTACCAGAAAAACGCTGCCGCGACGCCGAACATGATGGCCAGCTTGTTGCCCGCCATCGGTTCACTGGGCGCGCCATGACCGCTCGCCTTCTTGGCCGCAGGCGCTGCAGCTGCCGCAGGCTTGGCTGCCGCTGCGGGCACCGACTTGGGCGCCGGGGCCGGCCAGGTGATGGCGCCGTCCTTAACGACAGTCAGGCCGCGAATGGCATCGTCTTCCATGTTGACGTTGATCACGCCGTCCTTGGTTTTGCACAGCTCTTCAGCCAGGCGAAACAGGTTGTTGGCGTACAGCGTCGAGGACTGCGTGGACAGGCGTGAGGCCAGGTCGGTGAAGCCCACGATGGTGACACCGTGTTTGACAACCGACTGACCGGGTTCGGTCAACTCGCAGTTGCCGCCTTGCTCGGCGGCCATGTCAACGATGACGCTGCCGGGTTTCATGGACCGCACCATCTCGGCGGTAATCAGCTTGGGCGCAGGCTTGCCGGGAATCAGTGCGGTGGTGATGATGATGTCCACCTCTTTGGCCTGCTTGGCGTACATGTCGCGCTGAGCCTGCTGGAAGCCCTCGCTCATGACCTTGGCGTAGCCGCCACCGCCGCCGCCTTCTTCCTCGTACTCGACCTTCACAAATTCGCCACCCAGGGACTTGACCTGATCCGCGACTTCGGCACGGGTGTCGTTGGCACGAACGATGGCACCCAGGCCAGCGGCCGTGCCAATCGCCGCCAAACCGGCCACACCGGCACCAGCGATAAACACCTTGGCGGGGGGAACCTTGCCCGCCGCCGTGATCTGGCCATTGAAGAAGCGCCCAAAGGCGTTGGCGGCCTCGACGACAGCACGGTAGCCTGTGACACCGGCCATGGAGGTCAGCGCGTCCATCTTTTGCGCACGGCTCAGCATGCGTGGCAGGGCGTCGATGGCGAGCACCGTCACCTTTTTGGCAGCAAGTTGCTGCATCAATTCAGGGTTTTGGGCTGGCCAGATAAAACCAATCAGCGTGCCGCCTTCATGCATCAGCGCCACTTCGTCAGACGTGGGCGCACGCACTTTGAAAACGATGTCGGACTCGGCCCACAAGGCGACTGCGCCTTGAACAATCGAGGCACCCGCAGCGCGGTAAGCGTCGTCGCTGACATTGGCCGCCTCACCTGCGCCCGCCTCAATGGACACCGAGAAGCCGAGCTTGATGAGTTTTTGCACCACCTCAGGCATCGTCGCCACACGTTTTTCACCAGTGAAAATCTCGCGCGGAACGCCGATGCGCTGCCCCGCTTGTGGTGACGCAGGAGCGGGTGTGGAAGCCCCTGCAGTGGAAGTGGTTACGCCGATCGTCATGGGACGACTCCTCGTTTTTAGTTAAATTTAGGTCCGTTGGCGAGCTTACCCCATATTTATTGCATTTTCGGGGCAGGGTTAACCCCTGGACGCGCTGGAAAGTCAGCTATTTGACAGACGCCCGGACCTTGGATAATGGGCCATGACTACACGATGGAAACCGAGTGCGACCGTGGCCGCAATAATTGAGCAGAACGGCCAGTTTTTGCTGGTTGAAGAACACACGCCTGAGGGGCTTCGCCTCAACAATCCGGCCGGGCACCTCGACGCAGGCGAAAGTCTGGTCGACGGCTGTGCCCGCGAAGCGCTTGAAGAAACCACTTGCACCTTCAAACCAAACGCGCTGGTGGGCGTTTACATGTCGCGCTTTTTTCGCCCGGCCCGCGAGGGGTTTGAGGCCGAAGACATCACCTATTTGCGCTTCGCTTTCTGCGGTGAGTTGGGCGATGTGAAGGTGGGCCGACAACTTGACACCGGCATTGTGCGCACGCTGTGGATGACGCCCGACGAGGTGCGCGCCAGTGCGCCGCGCCACCGCAGCCCGCTGGTGCTGCGCTGCATGGAAGACTACTTGGCGGGGCAGCGTTTCCCCCTTGATCTGATTCACACCGACGCCTCGGTTTCACTATGAATAAAGTAGCTACTCACGCAGGCAGCACTTGGGCTAGAGCCCTATTTGATACATATTTCTCGGTGACAGGGATAATTTCACCCCTATGAACAAGCAACACACAGGACAACGGGTGGTGGTCGGTTTGAGCGGTGGCGTGGACTCCGCGGTGACTGCCTGGCTGCTCAAAGAGCAGGGCTATGACGTCATCGGCATCTTCATGAAAAACTGGGAAGATGACGACGACTCGGAATTTTGCTCGTCCAACATCGACTTCTTGGACGCCGCCGCGGTGGCCGACGTGATCGGCATCGAGATTGAGCACGTCAACTTTGCCGCCGAGTACAAAGACCGTGTGTTTGCTGAATTTCTGCGTGAATACAGCGCGGGTCGCACGCCCAACCCCGACATTTTGTGCAACGCCGAGATCAAGTTCAAGGCATTTTTAGACCACGCCTTGCGCCTGGGTGCCGAAAAAATTGCCACCGGCCATTACGCCCGGGTGCGGCTTAACGAGGTCACCGGCAAACACGAGTTGCTCAAGGGGCTGGACCCGTCCAAAGACCAGAGTTACTTTTTGCACCGGTTGAACCAGGCGCAGTTGTCCAAGACCTTGTTCCCGGTCGGTGAGTTGCTCAAAACCGAGGTGCGCCGCATCGCGCTGGAGATTGGCCTGCCGAATGCCAAAAAGAAAGACTCGACCGGCATTTGTTTTATTGGCGAGCGCCCGTTCCGCGACTTTTTGAACCAGTACATCGCCAAGGAACCCGGCCCGATCAAGAACGAAAAAGGCCAAACCATCGCCCAGCATGTCGGCTTGAGTTTTTACACGCTGGGGCAACGCCAGGGACTCGGCATCGGCGGCCTGAAAGCCAAAGGCGCGCAAAAGGGTGGCGGCGAGCACGCGCCCTGGTTTGTGGCGCGCAAGGACATGGAGAAAAACACGCTGTGGGTGGTGCAAGGTCACGACCACCCGTGGCTTCAGTCTTTTGAATTGACCGCGCAAGACGCCAGTTGGGTTGCGGGCACGGCCCCAGTAGCGGGCCAGTACAACTCAAAAACCCGCTACCGCCAGGCTGACGCTTCCTGTGAGTTGGCGGTGGGTGCCAGTGAGGCTTTCAGCCTCACCTTCCCCGAGCCGCAATGGGCCGTCACACCAGGCCAGTCGGCGGTGTTGTATGACGGTGAAGTGTGCTTGGGGGGCGGCGTGATTGCGGCCTGAGTCACGCTTGGTTAGCTACTTTTTTAATAGCTACTTACACAAGCGACACGGGGGCTAGAGGTCTATTTACCTTAAGAATCCAACGCATCAACCCATTCGCGCCAGCAGTGTTTCCATGTCTTTCATCATCAAAGCCAGGCCGGCTTTTTCCGTCTCATCGGGCTGCATGCAGGCGTCAAGCTCTTGCTCCATGAAGCACATGGTCATGCGCAGGTAAGTACTGTCCAGCGCCTTGCGCACGGCCGAGAATTGCTGCCCGATCTTCATGCAGCTCTCACCTTCTTCGATCATGCGCTGCACGCCCCGAATCTGGCCTTCGGCGCGCTTGAGCCGGTTGAGCACATCGGTACGTGCAGTGACGTCAGTCAATTTGGGCATGATTTTTCCTTGCTTGGATGCTTAGTTGGCGCAACCGATCTTGGACTCGGGCACACCCAGTTTTTTCAGGATGATGCCGAGTGGGCAAAAATTCGTGAACCCGGATTGGAACAGATTGACACCGACAAAGGCGGTGAACGCCAGCGCCCATTTACTGACAAAGAGCGGGCTGCCTTCGACGCCGAGCGCCAGTGAAATCATGATGAAAAGTCCGGCAAAGACGACAATATAGCGTTGAACAGTCATGGTGAGACTCCTGAAGTTAAAAAGTTAAAAGACAAAAAACGCTTAGCGGGGCGCGTCCATGCGCTTGCGGTACAAGGCGTAATACAGCACCGGGATCACCACCAGCGTGAGCAGGGTGGAAACCAAAATCCCAAAGATCAGCGACACGGCCAGACCGTTGAAAATCGGGTCATCCAGAATAAAGAAGGCGCCGATCATGGCCGCCAAGCCGGTCAGGGCAATCGGCTGCGCCCGCACCGCTGCCGACTGCACCACGGCATCCTTGAACGCCAGACCCTGCGCCACTTGCAGCTCTATAAAGTCGACCAGCAAAATGGAATTGCGCACGATGATGCCGGCCAGCGCAATCATGCCGATCATGGAGGTGGCGGTGAACTGGGCGTTCATCAGCGCATGGCCGGGCATGACGCCAATGAGGGTCAGCGGAATCGGCGCCATGATGACCAGCGGTGTCAGGTAACTGCGGAACTGCGCCACCACCAGCAGGTAAATCAGGATCAGGCCCACCCCATAGGCGGCGCCCATGTCGCGGAAGGTGTCGTAGGTGATTTGCAACTCGCCATCCCACTTGATGGCGTACTGGCGGTAGGTGTCGGTGGGCTGCTTGATCCAGTATTCGCCCAACTCACCAGCCCCCGGCAAGGCGGCTTCCTTGAGCTGGCTGCGAATGGCAAACAGGCCATACAAAGGCGAATCAAGCTTGCCCGCCATGTCGCCAAACACATAACTCACACCATGCAAGTCTTTGGTGAACAAAGGTTTGTCAATCACGCCGCGCTCGATCTGCACCAGCTCGGACAACGGCACCATCTGGCCGTTGGCAGCACGCAACGGGATCGCCAGCAAGGTGTCGAGCCCGACCTGGGACGCCTGCGGCAACTGCAAGCGCACCGGCACCGGGTATTTGGACTGGCCATCGTGCAGGAAAGCCGCGTCCGAGCCCGACAAGGCCATGGCCGCGCTTTGCGCCACCACGGCCACCGGAATGCCCAAGGACTCCGCGCGCTGACGGCGCACGCGCAAGAAGACCCGCGCCGCGTTTTCCTTGAGCGAGGTGTCGATGCCGACGATGTCGGGCGTGTCGCCAAACGCTTTCGCCACGCGGCTGGCCACGGCCTGCCGGCCGGCTTCGTCCGGGCCATAGACCTCGGCCATCAAAGGCGACATCACAGGTGGGCCGGGTGGCACTTCGACCACCTTGATGCGGGCGTGGTGCTTGATGCCGATTTTTTCCAACTCGGGGCGCAGGCGCTGCGCGATGACGTGGCTTTTTTCACTGCGCTGGTGCTTGTCGACCAGGTTCACCTGCAGATCGCCCTGATCGGCATCGGCGCGCAAATAGTATTGGCGCACCAAACCATTGAAGGTGATGGGCGAGGCGGTGCCGGCGTAGGCTTGCAGGTTCAGCACTTCAGGCTGTTGTGCCAGATAAGCGCCCAACTCGTGCAGCGTGGCAGCGGTGTTCTCCAGCGGCGTGCCAGCAGGCATTTCGACCACCACCTGAAACTCGCTCTTGTTGTCAAACGGCAGCATCTTCATGACCACCCACTGCACCAAGGTCAGCCCGATCGAGAGCATCAGCGCGACCAAAATACCGCCCAACAGCAGCCAGCGCTTGCGGGCGCTGTCCAGGAATGGCGTCAACACGCGGGCAAACAGGTTTTGCAGCTTGGGGCCCAGGCCTGTCGGACTGCCGTGATCAGCCGGCGCGTGTCCTTGTTGTTTCATCAATTTCAGCGCCAGCCAAGGGGTGACGGTGAATGCAATAGCCAGCGAAATCGCCATGCCCAAGCTGGAGTTGATCGGAATCGGACTCATGTACGGGCCCATCAAACCGGACACAAATGCCATCGGCAACAAGGCGGCAATGACAGTCAGCGTGGCCAAAATAGTGGGGCCACCAACCTCGTCCACTGCGCGCGGAATGATGTCTTTCAACGTCGCCTCGGGCGTCAGTTGCTGGTGTCGGTGGATGTTTTCGACCACCACGATCGCATCGTCCACCAAAATGCCAATCGAGAAAATCAGCGCAAACAGCGACACCCGGTTCAGCGTGAAGCCCCAGGCCCAAGAGGCAAACAGTGTGGCCGTCAACGTCAAAATCACGGCGGCGCCCACAATCACCGCTTCGCGCCGACCCAAAGCAAAGCCGACCAGCAAGATCACCGAGCCGGTGGCAAACGCCAGTTTCTGGATAAGCTTGTTGGCCTTCTCGGCGGCGGTCTCGCCGTAGTCGCGCGTGATGGTGGTTTCAATGTTGCCCGGAATCACCGTGTTGCTCAGGTCCTTGATGCGTTGGCGCACCGCCTGTGCGACATCGACCGCGTTTTCACCCGGTTTTTTGGTAACCGTGATCGTCACGGCTGGGTAGACGCTACCCGCCTGCAAAGTCGGCACGGCGGGCGCAGAAGCTGCTTTTTCGCTCGCCACGGCAACGCCAGCCGAGGCCCCGCCGGGCGTAAACCAGACATAGTTTTGTGGCAGTTGAGCGCCGTCTTCAATGCGGGCCACTTCGCGCAAATACACCGGCAGCCCTTTGGAGACGCCCACCACGAGGTCGCCCACATCTTTGGCGTTGCGCAGGAATTCACCGGTCTCGATGCTGAGCATCTGCGCCGGTTGGCTGCTGGCATCCAGCACCGCACCCGAAGGCATGCCAAAGTTGGCCGCTGCCAGCGTCTGTTTGAGCCCCATCAGGTCAATACCGCGCTCGCGCAGACCGACCGGATCCAGCCAGACATTCACGGCTCGGCCGGGTCCACCGATGGTTTGCACTTCACGCGTACCCGGTACGCTCTTGAGTTCATTCTCGACCGCATGGGCGACCCGTTCCAACTCGAACGCAGGCAAGGCTTCGCGGCTCCACAGCGTGACGCCAAGCACCGGCACATCATCGATGCCTTTGGGTTTCACAATGGGCGTGAGCGTGCCCAATTCGCGCGGCAACCAGTTCTGGTTGGCGTTGAGCACATCGTACAAACGTACCAAGGCCTCGGTGCGCGGCACACCCACCTTGAACTGCACCGTGAGTACCGCCAATCCGGGACGTGCCACAGAATAGGTATGCTCAATGCCAGCAATCTGGCTCAGCACCTGCTCGGCCGGTCGGGCCACCATGTTTTGCACGTCGACACTGCTGGCCCCCGGGAACGGGAACAGCACGTTGGCCATCGTCACATTGATCTGCGGCTCTTCTTCGCGTGGGGTCACCAGGACCGCGAACAGACCCAGCAGCAAGGCCACCAGCGCCAACAAGGGCGTCAGCGCGTTGGTTTGAAAGGCAGCGGCAATGCGGCCGGAGATGCCCAGTTTGGGGTTGTCGTTCATCGCCATCTCACTTGGCCACAGCGGGTTGGGCACCGGCCAAACCGGCTTTCACCGGGTCGAGCGCCACGCGGTCGCCCGCCATCAGGCCGGCAACAACTTCGACACCTTCGAGTCCATGGTCAGCCCCGAGGCGAATGGCCTTGAGGGCAAAGCCTTTTCCAGACACTACATAGACCGCCGTCAATTCACCCCGACGCAACACGGCCGAGGTCGGCACGATCATTTGCGAAGCTTGGCCCCCCGTGAAGCGCACCCGCACCTGCTGCCCCGGCAACAAAGTCTTGGCTGCCTCGGTGGGCAACTCCAGCCGCCACTCGGTGGTTTGCGACACCGGATCGGCTGTGGGCACGCTGCTGACCGTTACCGGCTTGATCCAGCGCGCGCTGCCATCGTTGTTTTGCATCAACACCTCAACCGCACCGGCCGCGCGCGCCACGCCAGCGCGGGACACCGGCACTTGCACCACGGCCCGAATCGGCAAGGGCGCGTACAGCGTGAGCAGTGGCTTGCCAGGCACGGCCAGATCACCGGCTTCTACCTGCGTTTGCAGCACCCAGCCGTCAAACGGCGCGGTGACACGGGTAAAACCCTGCGCCAACGCTGACTGTTGCGCACCGGCGCCGGCCGAGTCGCGCCCGGCCATGGCACCCTTGAGTTGGGCGTCGGCGGTATCAAGTGCCGCTTTGCTGACAAAGCCTTTGGATTGCAAATCGCGCGTGCGCTCGAAATTGGCTTGGGCATTGCGCAAGTCGGCTTGCGCCTGCGCCACCTGCGCCTGGCTGCGTTGCACGCCGGTTTGCGTTTCGCGGTCGTCAATGGTGGCCAGCACTTGCCCGGCGCGGACCTTGTCCCCGGCCTTGACGACCAGCGTGGCGATACGGCCACTGGCCTGCGCCGAAACCGTGCTTTGCTTGACTGGCTGTATCACCCCATCCAATTCAAACCCGGTGCCCACCGACTTGAGTTGAGCGGGTGTCACTGGCACCTGAATCGCCACCTGTGCATGAACGCAAGGCAGGGCCAGCGCCCCCATCAGCGGCAAGGAGTAGCGAATAGAACGAACCATATCGGGGAAAGCACGGAAATTCATAAGACACCTTAAAAATACTGGTTGGAGTATATCTGCATACCCCCCACAGTACAAGAATCCATGAAAAAAGCCCTCGCAGCCATGAAGCAGCGAGGGCTTAAATAGGGGTAACTATTTCAACTTTTATTGAAAACGTACCATTTAGAACGGGATGTCATCGTCCATATCGTCAAACCCACTGGCAGGTTTGGACGCTGCGGGCGCCTGGCGCTGGGCCGGGGCGGGTGCCTGCGGACGCGAGGCCGGTGCCGGACGGGAATAACCACCGCTCCCGCCGCTGTTACCACCGCCACCGTAACTGCTACCACCACCGCCATAACCCTCATCCTGGCCAGAGGGTTCGCCCATGCCTTGGCGGCTACCCAGCATCTGCATCTGATCGGCGCGGATTTCGGTGGTGTACTTTTCCTGACCGTCTTTATCGGTCCATTTGCGCGTGCGCAGGCTACCTTCCACGTACACCTGCGAGCCCTTGCGCAGGTACTGTTCCACAATTTCGGCCAACCGGCCATTGAACACAATGCGGTGCCACTCGGTGGCTTCCTTCATTTCATTGGTTTGCTTGTCTTTCCATTTGTCGGTGGTGGCGATGGTGATGTTGGCCACGCGGTCGCCATTGGGAAAGGAGCGCACCTCGGGGTCGCGCCCCAGGTTGCCGACCAAAATGACTTTATTGACTGATGCCATGATTTTCCTTCTTTAAGTGTTGAGGACAGAGCTGGCCCGCTTACGCCTGGCTGCGGCCTGTCCCGCAATGTATCGGGCTTGATTATCCCGCCTTTGGTGCCAGACCGGCTACTTTAGCGGCCGGCGCCGTCATGGGCCAGGCCACCAGCAGCCACAACAGCATGACACCCGCGCAGACGGCGAACAAACCTTGCGCTCCCTGGTGTTTCATCAGCCAGCCGCCCATGACGCCGCCGGCAAAAAACCCCAGCGACTGCAAGGTGTTGTAAACGCCCATGGCGGCACCCCGGGCGTGTGCCGGTGCGACGCGCGACGCCATACTGGGTTGGCTGGCTTCCAGCACATTGAAGCCGCAAAAGAACAAAAACAGCAAGACCGACAACGCCCCCAAGCTAGGCGAGCTGGTGGCCACCGCCCAAAATCCCAACTGAACCACGGTGATCAGCCCCACGGCCATCAAGAACACGGCCCGCAAGTAGCCGCGTTTTTCCATTGGGAACATGCCCCCCATCACCAAAAATGACCCCATCACGGCCGGCAGGTAGACCCACCAGTGGTGCTCATGCGACAAACCGGCCTGCTCCAGCATCTTGGGCACCGCCATCCACATCGCCAACTGAACAGCGTGCAAGACAAACACGCCAAAGTTCAAACGCAACAAAGCTGGCAATTGCAACACTTCGATCAGGCTGCCACGCGGCTGGTTTTTATGCTGCAACGGCTCGGCCGGCACCCACCAGATCACCACGGCCACGCCAACCAGGGCCAACGTGGCAGTCATGGTGAACAAGCCGACCAGTCCGATGTATTCCACCAGCAAAGGGGCCACCACCAGGGAGAGTGCAAACATCAGGCCGATGCTGGCCCCGACCAGCGCCATGGATTTGGTGCGCACCTCGTCGCGCGTCTGGTCTGCCAGCAAGGCCGTCACGGCAGCGGAAACTGCGCCCGCACCCTGCACCGCACGACCAATCGTTAACCAGACCAGGCTCGGTGCCAGTGCCGCCACCCCGCTGCCCACCGCAAACACCAACAAACCGAAAATAATGACGCGCTTGCGGCCCAATCGATCAGAGGCCAGACCAAACGGAAATTGCAACAGCGCCTGCGTCAAGCCATAAATCCCCATGGCCAGACCAATCAGGGCCGGATCGTCGCCGCCAGGGTATTTACCCGCTTCGAGGGCAAACACTGGCAGGATCAGGAACAAACCCAGCATGCGCAGGGAAAAAATGGTGGCCAGAGAGAAACTGGCGCGGCGCTCAACAGGCGTCATCTTGTTGCTGGCAACAGCGCCTTTTCCGGCTAACGGGGCATCAACTTTAGACAAAACAGGGTTCTCCAACGCTCTCGCCGTGAAAAGCCACGGCAGCACAATTCGTGAATTGTCTCCGATCTAAGCAAGAACTCAGCCCAGCTGCGTGCCAAGGTGCCCAACTTTCACTATCATGCTAGGTTTCGCCGAGCACATTTCACCTTGAACACCCCCACCGACGGTACTTTTCCCGAACCCCAGCCTGAGGGCAAGTACCTCGCCCACGCCTTGCAACTGCAGACCATCAGCATTCGCGGGGCGCGCACGCACAACCTCAAGAATATTGACCTTGATATTCCGCGCAACCAACTGGTCGTCATCACCGGCTTGAGCGGGTCGGGCAAGTCGAGTCTGGCGTTTGACACGCTGTACGCCGAGGGCCAGCGCCGTTATGTTGAAAGCCTCTCAACCTACGCCCGCCAGTTTTTGCAACTGATGGACAAGCCCGATGTGGATGTGATCGAGGGCCTCTCGCCGGCGATTTCGATTGAGCAAAAGGCGACCTCGCACAACCCGCGCTCCACGGTAGGCACCGTGACCGAGATTCATGATTACCTGCGCCTGCTGTTTGCCCGTGCTGGTACGCCGTTTTGCCCCGAACACGACTTGCCACTGCAGTCCCAGACCGTGAGCCAGATGGTGGATGCCGTGCTGGCCCTGCCCTTGGATACCCGACTGATGATTTTGGCGCCCATTGCGCGTGAGAAAAAGGGCGAGTTTCTGGACGTGTTTGCCGACATGCAGGCACAGGGCTACGTGCGCTTTCGCATCAACGGCCAGGCGTATGAGGTGGAGAACCTGCCCGCCCTCAAGAAAACCGAAAAGCACGACATTGATGTGGTGATTGACCGCGTCAAGGTGCGCTCCGACAGTGAGCCGCTGGCGCGCGACCAGTTGCGCCAGCGCCTGGCCGAGAGTTTTGAGGCCGCGCTGCGGGTCGCCAGCGGTCGCGCCATCGCTCTAGAAATTGATAGCACGCCACGCACGAATGACGGGGGCTTGACGCCTAAAGAGCACTTATTCAACGCCAAGTTTTCCTGCCCGACCTGCAACTACTCGATCAGCGAACTGGAGCCGCGCCTGTTCTCGTTCAACTCTCCGGTGGGGGCTTGCCCGTCGTGCGATGGCTTGGGCATGCAGGAGTTCTTTGACCCGGCTCGGGTAGTGGCGTTTCCCTCGCTCAGCCTGGCCAGCGGCGCCATCAAGGGTTGGGACCGCCGCAACGGCTACTACTTTGCCATGCTGGAGAGCCTGGCCAAACACTACAAGTTTGACATCGACCACGCCTTTGAGTCGCTGCCGGTCGAGATTCAGCAAGCCATCCTGCACGGCTCGGGCGAGGAAGACATCAAGTTCAGTTACATGATGGATTCAGGGGTATCGCAAGGCAAGAAGGTCAGCAAAAAGCACCCTTTTGAGGGCATCATCCCCAATATGCAGCGGCGCTACAAAGAGACCGACTCGTCTTTGGTGCGCGAAGACCTGGCTCGCTACCGCAGCACCCAGCCCTGCACCGAATGTGGCGGCTCCCGGCTGCGACGTGAAGCACGCCACGTCAAGATTGGCGAGGGCGCGCAAGCGCGGGCTATTTTTGAGATCAGCCACGCCACCCTGCGCGATGCGTTCGCCTATTTCAATACCTTGAAGATGAGTGGTGCCAAAGGTGAAATTGCCGATAAGGTGGTGCGTGAAATCGGCCTGCGCCTGAAGTTTCTCAACGACGTGGGCCTGAACTACCTGAGCCTGGACCGCAGCGCCGAGACCCTCAGCGGCGGCGAGTCACAGCGCATT
>SESB01000526.1_pt1 | contig 27374 bp, 21 predicted proteins | sample 3171441 | NCBI WGS metagenome assembly SESB01 (sample SAMN06051867, study PRJNA518727) | freshwater metagenome | biome: subpolar coniferous forest; feature: holomictic lake; material: water; isolation source: holomictic Lake 227, 6 m depth | place: Canada: near Kenora, Ontario | collected... | reverse complement strand
GCTTGGAGTTATTTAAGAAATAGAAAACTTCAAGAAGAAGACGAAGGTTATGATTTTCTAGGGGTCAACAAACCTGGCAAAAGATATGCCTCTAAGGATAAGAAATCAGCGTCTGTTTCTTTAGATGATGATGATGTGGGTCCAGCCCACACCCTTCATCAAGACGAAGATTTTTATGATAGTGATGATGATGTTCAACACTCACCACGGATATCTGCTCCAGCCATTATCCAATTTAGCCTTATAGCCAATGCCGATGAAGGTTTTAATGGGATTGATTTAGTCAATGCCTTTGGCATTGTTGGACTTGAGTACGGCAGTTTAAAAATTTATGAACGCCTGGATGCTAAGCGATTAGTTGATTATGGTGTTGCCAGCATGGTTGGAACAGGGATCTTTCCTGATGAAGACATAGAAGCCTTTTACACACCTGGCATAATCTTTTTTATGCAGCCAGGCGTTCTGGATAATGCCCAAGCTATTTTTGATGACTACATTGAAACCTTACAGCTATTGGCTATAGAATTAGATGGAACTATCCTTGATCATCATAAACGTAAACTAACCGATGCCACTATCCAGGCACTTCGCTTAAGTTTATAACAATCGTGTAAACGGTTTAATCCTCCCCCTTTTAAACCGTTTACTCCACTAAATCTGAAAATCACCCTCTTGAACACCGACTATACCGATTTAATCAATAAAATAAATCAATGGGATCATGCCTATTATGTGCTGGATAATCCCATTGTTCCTGATGCTGAATACGATCGCATTTTTAAAGAACTGCTATCCATAGAAGCCGATCACCCTGAACTGATCACTGCGGATTCACCTTCTCAGAGAGTCGGTGCAAAACCAATAGATGATTACACCAAGATAGAACATCAAGTTCGCATGCTCTCCTTGGCTAATGCCTTTAGCCTTGAAGAAACCTATGCTTTTTTTGAAAAAGCAGCTAAAGACCTGGAGACAGATTCATCAAACCTGACTATTTTTAGCGAGCCTAAACTGGATGGCTTAGCGATTACTATCCATTATGAAAATGGCCATTTAAGCTATGCCGCAACACGAGGTGATGGTCAGGTAGGTGAAGAGGTTACTCACACGATTAAAACCATCAAATCTATTCCGCTTAAATTAGCCACTGCAAATCCCCCGAAACAATTGGACGTGCGGGGCGAAGCATTTATGCCTAAAGCAGCCTTTGAAAAACTAAATAAGCTAGCGCTAGAAAATGATCGCAAGACCTTTGTAAATCCAAGAAATGCAGCGGCAGGTAGTATCAGGCAAATGAATCCTAAAATAGCGGCTGAAAGGGATTTACAATTTATTCCTTACGGGATAGGAGCTTATGAAGGTGACACCCACTTTACGTTACATTCTGAAATCCTCGGCTATTTACAGCAACTCGGCTTTAGAAGAAACCCACATTGTTATACTTTTCAAGGAAGCTTTGAAAACTTTGAGAGCAATTATAAAATCATGGAAGCTGCCAGAGCACAGCTACCCATGGACATTGATGGCATCGTTTATAAAGTCGATGAACTAAACCTACAAACCCACCTAGGTTTTATTGCCCGTTCCCCAAAATGGGCAGTAGCCAGAAAGTTTCCCGCTCAAAACGATATCACTCAATTACTGGCTGTTGATTTTCAGGTCGGTCGCACCGGTGTGTTAACACCCGTCGCCCGTTTAACACCCGTCTTTGTCGGTGGCGTTACCGTCAGCAATGCCACCTTACACAATATGGATGAAATCGAGCGTCTAGGTCTGTGTATTGGTGACGATATAGAAATACAAAGAGCCGGAGACGTGATTCCCAAAGTGGTAAAAGTGATAACCCAAGGCACTCAAAGACTGCCTATTATCATGCCAGAACAGTGTCCCGTCTGTCAGGCTCCGGTTGAACGACTGCCTGGACAAGCCGCCTTCCGTTGCACAGCAGGCTTAACCTGCCCTGCTCAAGGTGCTGAGCGTATTAAGCATTACGCTTCACGCAAGTTTATGAATATTAATAACCTGGGCACCAAGCTCATTGAAGTGCTCTATAATAATGGCACACTCAAAACAATTGCCGATATTTACACACTCAGCCTTAATGATATAGCTACGTTGGACGGCCAAGGTGAGAAAAGCGCCCAAAATGTTTTAGATTCAATAGAAGTATCCAAAACGACCCGGCTTGCTACCTTTATAGGCGCTTTAGGTATTCACGAAATAGGTGAAGAGGGCGCTAAATACCTCGCTAAATACTTCAAAACCCTAGACGCGATAACTCATGCTTCGCTTGAAGAACTCCTGCAAGTTCCAGATATTGGCCCGGTAATGGCTCAAAATGTCGTGAACTTTTTTAATGATGAAAAAAATCAGCACATCATTTCAGCGATTATAAACGCCGGCGTGAACTGGCCTGATGAAATTTCAGAAGCTGTTAATGAACTACCCTTATCTGGACAAACCTGGGTATTAACAGGCACACTTGAGCAATTAACCCGCAGTGAAGCGAAGGCATTGCTAGAGAGCTTAGGGGCTAAAGTAGCGGGTTCGGTATCAAAAAAAACCAGCTGTGTAGTTGCAGGCAAAGACGCTGGCTCTAAACTAACCAACGCCCAAGCCTTAGGGATTACAGTCCTTGATGAAGCTGAATTTTTGACCCGATTTAAAGACAATACAACACAACCGGTCAAATAACGTTCCCTGCTGATAAAAGCCCTATTTCTTAAACAACGCGATAGACTCAACATGCCCGGTCTGAGGAAACATATCCATCACACCGGCTTTAACCAGCTTATAGCCAAGTTCATTGACTAGAATCCCGGCATCACGGGCCAATGTTGATGGATTACAGGACACATACACAATCTGCTCAGGCTGCCACTTTTTAAAATACTTTAAAACCTCAGAGGCTCCTGCTCTGGAAGGATCTAACATGATTTTGTTATATTTCCGGTTTGCCCAAGGCTCGTCACTGATATCTTTACTTAAGTCAGCCGCATAAAACTCAACATTGCTAATATTGTTATAGCGGGCATTTTCTTTAGCATGATTAACCAGCGGTTGATCGCCTTCAATACCCACCACGAGTCCGGCAAACTTCGCCATGGGCAAGGTAAAGTTGCCTAAGCCACAAAACAGATCCAGAACGGTATCATTTTCATTTAAATCCAAAGTTTCCAGAACCCGGTTAATCATTTGTTTGTTAATTTCGTAATTAACCTGAGTAAACATGGCCGGTCTAAACTTAAACTCAATACCTTGATCAGGTAAAGCATAGGTTGGAATGACTTCAGGTTCACCGTTTAAAGGCACAATGGTATCCGGGCCTTTCGATTGCACACATAAACTCATGTTATGTTGCTGTCCAAAAAGACGCATCTTCTCTTGATCTTCAGCCGTCTCAGGCTCAAGCACCCGAAAAGATAACACACACTGCTCATCGCCAATGGCGACTTCTATTTGCGGGATTTTGTCTCTGATAGTCAAACCCGCAATCATTTCACCCAATGCTACCAGCTTGGTACCGACGATAGGATGCATCACCACACAACTATCGATTTCCGCTAAATAAGGATGCCGCCTTTCTCTAAAGCCAACTAAAACTCGGTTTTTCTTGGCGACATACTTAACACCCATCCGGGCTTTACGACGATAGCCCCAATGTGGCCCCTCCAACGGTTGCCAGAGTTCAGGTATTTCAACCTTACCAATACGTTTAAACTGCTCGTTCAGTAATTCCTGCTTGATTCTGATTTGCGCTGCAGATTCAACATGCTGAAAACTACAGCCACCGCAAACACCGTAATGCGGACATAACGATTCAGTCCTGTCAGCCGCTCGGCTTAACAGACTAACCACTTTTCCTTCTGCGTAATCCTTTCGGCTGTCTGTATAGACAAACTCGACTTCTTCACCCGGCAACGCTTCATCAATGAAAATGACTTTGCCTTCAACATGGGCAACACCACGACCATCATGTGCAAGCGACTCGATGGTCACTTTAACGGGCGTTTCAGGGAGTTGTTTTTTTCTTGGTCTTCTTTTTGACATGCAATCGATATTATTTAATTTATAGAGAATGATTAAGCCGGGAATATGCCCGTAGATAAGTAGCGATCGCCTCGATCACAGATAATGACCACGATGATTGAATTTTCGACTTCTTCAGATAGTTTTAAGGCAGCAGCCACCGCACCGCCCGAGGAAACGCCTGCAAAGATACCCTCTTCTGAAGCTAAAGCCCGCGTGGTGTTTTCTGCGGTCAGTTGATTAATATCTATAATTCTATCAACGCGCTCAGGCTGATATATCTTAGGCAGATATTCTTTGGGCCAACGTCTGATACCAGGAATTTTAGAATTACCTTCGGGCTGAACACCGACAATTTGAATCGCGGGATTCTGCTCTTTAAGATATCGTGAGGTGCCCATAATAGTCCCGGTGGTTCCCATTGAGCTAACAAAATGAGTGACCTTGCCGTGCGTATCTTGCCATATTTCTGGCCCGGTACTTTCATAATGAGCCAGTGGATTATCAGGATTAGAGAATTGATCCAGTATGCGCCCTTGTCCAGCAGCTTCCATTTCTCTGGCTAAATCAATCGCGGCCTCCATGCTACCAGAAGCAGGCGTAAGAATAATCTCAGCACCGTAGGCTTTCATTGATGCCTTACGCTCATCACTCATATTATCGGGCATGATTAAGGTCATTTTATAGCCTTTGATAGCTGCTACCATCGCCAAAGCAATCCCTGTGTTTCCGCTGGTAGCTTCTATTAAACGATCACCCGGTTTAATCTCACCTCTGGCCTCAGCGTGTTTAATCATACTCAGTGCGGGTAAGTCTTTAACCGAACCCGCTGGATTATTACCCTCCATCTTGGCCAGGATAACATTGCTGGTATTTCCGGGTAAGCGTTGCAACCTGGCTAAAGGTGCGTTACGTACGAAAGATTCAATCGTTGGGAAAGTCATGGTAGTCAATCCATATTTAGTAAAGATGGTTTGGATTATCCCATAAAAACAAAAAACAACACACACCAGAAACGAGATAACATTAGGGTTGGACGTATATATTTCTTAGTGACATCAAGGCCCGATCGCTTACTTTTTGGCCCATAAGCTCAATCTCACTGTTAAAAAAGTGAGGTCTCAGCACTTGAACAGTGATATCACATTGTTTTGAAGTGATATCGCATTGTTTTGAAGGTGATGTCACATTACTTTGAAGTGATATCGCATTGCTTTGAAGGTGATAGCACATTGCGTTGAAGTGCTATCGCATTGCTTTAAAAGTGCTATCACATTACTTTGAAGTGCTATCGCATTGTTTTAAAAGTGATAGCACATGCCTTGAAAGTGATAGCACTTCACTTTGAATGTGATGGCGCATTATTTTGAAGTGCTTGTCAGTTGGCCATCGTCGCAATCCCTTTTTTGGCAATGTGCCATAGCATATTCCTAACGACTGGTACTTTATGCTCAGGATAAACCGCCAATCTACTCGATAGTGTTAATTTAGGGTATCATGCTAGCTCTGGTTTTCTTGAATACTGACAATAGAATTACAACCGAGCTACCATGAATAATGACGACATTAATAAAGTAAAAGATTATCTACTTAACTTGCAGGATCAAATTTGTTTGGCACTGGAAAATGAAGATGGAACAGCCAAATTTGCTGAGGATCCCTGGGAACGTGCCGAGGGAGGCGGCGGAAGAAGCCGTATCCTGGAAAATGGTCAGGTTTTTGAACAGGCAGGTGTTAACTTCTCTTATGTCAGAGGCATCAACTTACCCGCTTCAGCAACCGCTAAACGTCCTGAACTCGTTAATCGTCAGTTTCATGCGATGGGGGTATCGCTGGTGATTCACCCTAAAAACCCTTATGTCCCGACTTCACATGCCAATGTCCGCTTTTTAATTGCAGAAAAAGAAGATTCCCCTGCTATCTGGTGGTTTGGTGGTGGGTTTGATTTAACGCCCTTTTATCCATTTAATGAAGATGTTATCCATTGGCATACCACAGCCCTTAATGCATGCGAGCGGTTTGGTCAGGATGTCTACCCAACTTATAAGAAATGGTGTGATGATTATTTTTATCTCCCTCACAGACACGAAACCCGTGGCGTTGGCGGTTTGTTTTTTGACGATTTAAATGAATGGGGATTTGAGCAAAGTTTTGCTTTTATGCAAAGCGTAGGCAATCATTATACAAAAGCTTATATACCCATTGTACAAAAGCGAAAAGACACACCTTATAGTGAAAGAGAGCGTCAATTTCAGCTTTACCGCAGAGGCCGCTATGTTGAATTTAATCTGGTCTATGATCGAGGTACTTTATTTGGCTTGCAGTCCAACGGCAGAACTGAATCTATTTTGATGTCTATGCCGCCTTTAGCTCGATGGCAATATAACTGGAGTCCTGAGCTTGGAAGTCCTGAGGCTGTTCTCTATGAACGTTATTTAAAACCCCAAAATTGGCTGGATCTATAATCCCGACAGCGACTATTATCCTTATGACTCAATCAATGCAAGGCACTCTAGAAAAAATGCACACGCAACTGGACACTGTTGTTCAGTATGAATTACCTGTTGGTAATGAACGTATCCCTTTAAATGCCTTGCTGGGTAAAACAATTACATTGCGTTTTACCGGCCAGATATCATGCGTGCACTGCAATAGATCCATTAAGAAAAGTTATAATCAAGGCTACTGCTATCCCTGTTTTATTTCGCTTGCACAATGCGACATGTGTATTATGAAGCCAGAAACCTGTCATTATGATGCCGGTACTTGTAGAGAACCTCAGTGGGGAGAAACATTTTGCTTTCAGCCTCATATCGTTTATTTGGCTAATTCCAGCGGCATTAAAATAGGCATTACCCGGCTAACACAAACCCCAACGCGCTGGATTGACCAGGGTGCCGTTCAGGCCTTACCCATTTTTAAAGTTCAATCCCGATTTCAGTCAGGATTAATAGAAGTGGCCTTTGCTAAACATGTCAGTGATAAAACCAGTTGGCAGCAAATGCTTAAGAATCATGTACAACCCATCGATTTATTTGAAAAACGAGATAGCTTGATCAAACTGTGTCAAGCTGAATTAACTGAAATTTCTAAACGCTTCTCAGAAAATGATATTACCTCTTTATCCCATGAACCTATCGTGGATATTCACTACCCTATTGACACCTATCCTAAAAAAATAACATCCTTTAATTTTGATAAGAATCCCCAAGTATCTGGAATTTTACAAGGCATTAAAGGTCAGTACCTTTTACTGGATACTGGCGTTATTAATATAAGGAAGTTTACTGGCTACGAAGTAGAATTCTCCGCATAGACAAATCAAAACTATCGTTATTATTTGTTATAATTAATACATCATTATTATCTTTCTGGAACCAGGCGATTTTTTGTATCATCCCTATCCTGGAAAACTTAAATTACACTGCAAAGTATTGCTATCAATGTTGAAGATTAAATTTCTGAACTACAGTAAGCGATTGTTTTTATTTCTCGATACAAAAAGCTAATCATGACAAGACGTCAAACATCTAAAGATCGAAGAACTAACAATGGCCTTCAAAGATTTTTATTACTTTATATTGTTGTAATATTGATTTTAGTTTGTTTCGTCGTTGTTAAGCTCGTGCGCGACGAAGTTAAAACATCAAAGTTTCAGGCTAAGTATCTATCGGCAATAAGCCAACAATTAGGTTTCAAGCTTGCATCAGGTCCTAGCTCATCAATCCGATACCCTGAATATGGCCCCTATGACCAAAGAATGGGCTATACCTTATTGCCTGATATTATAAATCGTTTAGATCAGTCAGGTTATCGCATTACCTCGCAAGCCTCTTTTTCACCTATGATGACAGAGCTGGCTAATTACGGTTTTTTTAATATCTATCATGAAAAAACTCAGGCTGGACTTCAGATAACGGATAAAACTAATCAAGTCATTTTTAGTGCCATTTATCCTGCTTATGGCTACCCGGATTTTAAATCAATACCCCCTGTTATTCTTAACACACTGCTTTTTATAGAAAATAGAGAGCTCCTTAACGATGAAAACGTGACCATTAATCCAGCAATAGAATGGGATAGGTTAGGGTTTGCGACCTTACAATTAATGGCAAACAAATTAGGCGCCACAAGTGCTGTGCCGGGTGGAAGTACGCTAGCAACTCAAATAGAAAAGTATCGTCATTCAAAGAATGGTTTTACTAATTCAGTTGTTGATAAATTCAGGCAAATGGGCACTGCCTCTTTAAGGGCTTATATGATGGGCCCCAATACCCTGGAAATGAGACAAGAAATTGCCTTATCTTATTTAAATTCAATGCCTTTAGCCGCCACACCCAAATTAGGCGAGGTGCATGGTTTGGGTGATGGCTTATCGGCATGGTTTGGCACTGATTTTAATCTGATTAATCGGTTACTCAGTCAAGATGCTTTAAAAGCACCTAAAAAGATAACACCCCAACAAGCAAAAGCCTATCGACAGGTGCTAAACATTTTATTATCTCAAAGACGTCCCTCGTATTTATTAGGTCGAGGCTTCGAAGCTTTGCAGACCCTGACTGACCGCTATTTACGGATAATGACAGAGCAAGGCGTCATTTCAACAGCACTTAGAGATGCGGCATTACAGATTCATACTAGTCGCCCTTCTAAAATAGAGCCCGCTGAACCTCAATTCTTTACAGAAAAAAAGACCCAAAATGTGTTAAGGGCGCGACTGGCGACTACCTTAGGCGTCAAATCTAACTATGACCTTGATCGACTCGATTTAACCGTTAAAACTACGCTGGACTTTAAAACCCAACAAGCGGTTACTCACGCACTTAAACAATTGAGTCAACCCAATGAAGCTCGTGCTGCGGGAATTTTGGGCTTTAGATTGCTCAACGAAAAAACAGATCTTAAACCCATTGTTTATAGTTTGATGCTGTTTGAGAAAGATAAGTCGGGCAATCTTTTACGCATTCAAACCGATAACTACGACCAACCACTGGATATTAATGAAGGTATTCGAATCGACTTAGGCTCGACTTCCAAGTTTCGAACAATGGTTCATTATCTTGAACTGGTAACCGATACTTATCAGCAATATAAAAACTTTTCAACACTCGCACTAAATCAGGTCACATTGCATCCTCGTGATTATATATCGGCTTGGGTTGTAGATCAGTTAAAAAAATCACCGAAAATTAGCTTGGAATCTTTGCTTAACCTTGCTCTTGATCGACGTTTTTCAGGAAGCCCGGGTGAATACTTCTTTACTGGGGGTGGACTTCATCACTTTAATAATTTTACTAAAGATGAAGATTATAAAATCATGTCAGTGCGGGATGCTTTACGTGATTCCGTTAACCTGGTATTTATTCGCTTGATGCGTGAAGTTGTTTATCATCATCTTTATAAACCCGAGGGTATCGCGAGATGGCTTGATACCCCAGACAGCCCCAAACGTAAAGAGTATCTAGAGCGTTTTGCCAATAACGAAGGCCAGGTTTATTTACAGAAGTTCTTAAATCGTTATGAAGGTAAATCACCAGAAGAAGCAATGGACATGCTCGTTAAAAGAGTATTTCCAACTGCTTCACGCCTAACCATGTTGTATCGGGCCGTTTATCCCAACAATGACGAAATGGCGCTCAATGCTTTTCTTAATAAACAATTAGATAAAGCAACATTAGCCAAGGAAGATATTTATGACCTTTACGATAAATATTCTGTAGAGAAGTTTGATTTACAGGATCAAGGTTATATTACCAAAATTCATCCCTTAGAATTGTGGCTAGTTGGCTACTTGGCTCAACACCCTAATGCTACGAAAAAAGAGGTTATTGAAGCGAGCTATGAGCCACGACAAGTCGTTTACCGCTGGTTATTTAATAATCACCGAGTCAATGCCCAGCAACAAAGAATCATGACGCTTTTGGAAGAAGATGCGTTTAATGAAATTCACGCTGCCTGGAAACGGGTAGGCTATCCATTTGAAGAATTAACACCATCCTATGCTACATCTATAGGTGCTTCAGGCGACAGGCCGGCTGCATTGGCCGAACTTATGGGTATTATTGTTAATGACGGGGTAAAACTACCGGTGGTAAGGTTCCAAAGCTTGCATTACGCGGAAGGAACACCCTATGAAACAGTATTGAACAAAGCCCCTGATGAAGGTGAGCGTATATTTGCCCCTGAAATTGCTAAAGCTTCCCGTGGTGCTCTTATAGGTGTTGTGACCGGAGGAACTGCGTCACGTCTCAATGGAGTTTATACTGATGCAAATAATAACTTGCTTGCGGTCGGTGGAAAAACGGGGACAGGTGATCACCGTAAACAGGTATGGGGAGCAGGAGGCGTGTTGCTTGATTCGAAGTTTATCAGTCGTGCGGCTACTTTTACTTTCTTTATTGGAGACCGTTTTTTCGGCGTTATTACCGCTTATATTGAAGGCGATAACTCAGAGCTTTATCATTTTACCAGCGCATTACCGGTACAAATAGTTAAGTATTTAAAGCCCATATTATCTCCATTGATTAATAATACTGCGTCAATACAAAGCACTGTATCAAACCAAAATCCTGTTTCACCAACGACTATTCCAATGTCTGATGACACTATTAAGCCCATCTTTAGTCCAGGAAACGTTATTACCCCCCCCTCTTTGATTGAAAAGGCAGCCGTTAAAGTTGCTGAGCCTTTGCTTGAAAAACCGAGTGTTAAAGTACCTCAGCCTTCGGTTGAAAAAACTGTCGTTAAAGTTGCTGAGCCTTCTGCAGTAAAGCCGGCGGTTAAAATACCTCAACCTTTACCTGTAAAACCGACTGTTAAACCCACTCAGTCTTTAGTTGAAAAAACTGCTGTTAAAGCTGCAGGGCCTTCGCTTGAAAAACCGACTCTTAAACCAACTCAACCGTTGGTTGAAAAAGCTGTCGCTAAAATTGCAGAGCCCTCGCTTGTAAAACCAGTGGTTAAGATTCCTCAACCTTTACCTGATAAACCAACGGTTAAACCCACACTGCCTTTGGTTGAAAAACCGGCCATTACCTCCATAAATCCGCCACTCAAAAAGCCACCCGCTAAAGAGCTGAAGCAAATTACTCCAACACCAGCGCCTAAAGCGACCAAAGCAACAGTGGCGGAGAAAAGCACATCTAAAGACAAGAATGATAGTAAAACAAGATATTACAGATATCCAGTCCCCCCTATTATTAGCCCATTAAATGGACCGCCTAAAACAGTTAATTAGTGGTTAGTCTATTTCCAAATATATTGATTTGGCATTTGGAGGACATTTAATTTTTATTATCCTTAATTTAAAGCTTCAAGTGCCTCTAAGTCTGTTAATGTATTAATGTTTCTGAAGACATTGGGTTGATCACTGAAATCGACTGTCACCATGCCATGTTGTTTTAGCCATTGCTCAACCTTACGTTGACCACTCGCCAAATAGTTTTGTAAACTAGACTTTAATGATGTTTTTATGGCTAAAAAAACTGGATGCAATCGTTCACCGTCAAATGCAACTGCCACATCAGCATTAGTTTCGGCAAGAGACGTTAATAATTTTTGCAAATGTTCAGCCTTAATCAACGGTGAGTCACAAGGAACAACAACCAGCACATCGGCAGATGTAAATATCATTGCACTCAATATTCCTGCCAAAGGGCCTTGAAAATCGGCCGATTGATCAACAACTACGGGTAAACCAAAAGCTTTATAATCTTCTAGATTTCTATTTGCATTAATCAGTATTAGATTGGTGACCCCAGTTAGCGCTTTTATAGCATAGCTAACCATTGGGCTCCCCTTATACAATACTAAGCCCTTATCTTGATTCCTCATTCGTCTGGCCAGCCCACCTGCTAAAATAACGCCAGCCACCACTTTTTGATTATCCAATTATTGACTCCGGCAAATTGTTTTACTAGTGGTACTAAGTTATAGAGTATAAAATCATTTTTCAGTTAAAATGATAGTTATTCTAATATAAATGGGATTAGCATTGTTTACCCAACAATCTTTTTACTTTCTGAATTATGGACTCTATATTACCCATGAAAACTAAATACATCACTTATCCATTAGGGATTTTCTTAAGTGCACTCTTAATCAGTTGTTCAACAACACCTGAAAAAACTATTGAACAAACTCCTGTTGAAGCACCAAATGTAGTCAATGATTACCCGACTCGTGATCGAGTTGAATATGTTTTAAACTGCGTTGCTCAGCATGGGGGCCTTACTTATATCAATCAATACGCTTGTGGCTGTAAAATAGACAAAATTGCTGAAAAACTGACCTTTACTGAGTTTGAGTCTGCAAAGACTTTTACCTATCTAAGCAAAGGTCAAACAGGCGATGCCGGAGCTGTTTTCCGTGACCCTGCTCAATCTAAAGATTTAAGAACTCGCCTGAAGGAAGCAGAGGCTTCTGCTGAAAAAAACTGTTTCATAAAATAATATACTCACTGCCCGCGTTGTTAATCTCTCTTAAATCGCAACAACGTGGGTGCATACTCTATTCAAAATCCATTGTATTTTATAACTTCGCTCTTATGGAAAATTTGCAGTATCGATTTGCAACAGTACATCAACATTATTCTGAGCACTTGAAATCTTCATTTTTTCCCACATTTTAAATTTATACCATGTAAAATCAACACCCTGTTTTTTTATATTGATAGGATATTAAAGTGTTTAGAGGAACAACCATACTTTCTGTTCGCCGAGGCAACAAAGTAGTCATTGGGGGTGATGGCCAAGTCACCCTTGGCAACACCGTTATGAAAGGTAATGCGCGGAAAGTACGCCGCCTGTATCATGATAAAGTCATAGCTGGATTTGCCGGAGCAACGGCAGATGCCTTTACATTATTTGAGCATTTTGAAAGTAAGCTTGAAAAGCATCGTGGCAACTTAACACGTGCCGCTGTAGAAATGGCCAAGGATTGGCGCACAGATCGTGCGCTACGTAAATTAGAGGCATTGCTAACCATCGCAGACGCCAAAACGTCTTTAATCATTTCTGGTACTGGCGATGTCATTGAGCCGGAATATGATTTAATGGCAATTGGTTCGGGTGGTGCTTTTGCTCAAGCGGCCGCAAGGGCATTATTAGAAAATACCAACTTAAGCGCACGCGAGATTGTTGAACGGTCATTAAATATAGCCGCAGATATTTGTATATATACCAACCATAATCTCCGAATTGAAGAACTAGATGCTGAACCCAATGAGTAACCGCATGACACAGATGACCCCTAAAGAAATTGTAAATGAACTTGATAAACACATTGTTGGTCAAGCCAGCGCTAAACGTTCAGTTGCAATCGCCTTAAGAAATCGCTGGCGCCGTCAACAAGTTGATTCTTCTTTACGTGATGAAATCACCCCCAAAAACATTTTAATGATTGGTCCAACGGGGGTTGGCAAAACTGAAATCGCTCGCAGACTTGCACGCTTAGCAAATGCACCCTTTATTAAAATTGAAGCAACAAAATTTACAGAAGTAGGTTATGTTGGCAGAGACGTTGAATCCATTATCCGAGATCTAGTTGATACCGCTGTCAAAATGACTCGGACAGCAGAAATGGAAAAAGTTGAAAACAAAGCTTACGACGCTGCAGAAGAAAAAGTTTTGGATATTTTATTACCCCGAGCTGGAAGTGGTATGCTCTCCGAAACTGAAGAATCAACCCGCCAGAAAATGCGTAAAAAGTTACGTGAAGGGGATCTGGATACAAAAGAGATTGAAATTGACATTCAAGTTTCCTCAATGGGCGTTGAAATTATGGCGCCTCCCGGCATGGAAGAAATGACTAACCAATTGCAGAGCATGTTTCAAAATATGGGCTCTAACAAAACCAAGTCGCGTAAAATGCCTATTAAAAAAGCCTTAAAAGCGATTCAAGAAGAAGAAGCATCAAAACTTGTCAATGAAGATGACATTCGATTTCGTGCAGTCGAGTCAGTGGAACAAAATGGCATTGTCTTTCTTGATGAAATAGACAAAATATGTAAACGCTCTGAACATGGTGGTGGCGGAGGCGAGGTATCCCGTGAAGGCGTACAACGGGATTTATTACCTTTAGTTGAAGGCAGTACTGTCAGCACTAAGTATGGCGCAATTAAAACAGATCATATTCTATTTATTGCTTCAGGTGCATTCCATGTAGCAAAACCTTCTGACCTGATTCCTGAGTTACAAGGTCGCTTTCCAATCCGGGTCGAACTCAGTGCATTGACAGCAGATGATTTTGTGCGCATTTTAACTGAACCCAATGCGTCTTTAACCGAACAATATACAGCCTTACTATCAACCGAAGGTGTTTCTTTAACATTTGCTATTGATGGCATTCAACGTATTGCCGAACTCGGCTGGCAGGTTAATGAACGCACTGAAAATATAGGCGCAAGACGACTTCACACCATGTTGGAACGATTGCTTGAAGAAATCTCTTACAATGCACCGGATCTTAAAGATCAAACCGTTGTTATTGATGCTGCTTATGTTGATCAACACTTAACAGAGTTTGCAGATGACGAAGATTTAAGTCGTTACATTTTGTAATAGTATCTCATCATTGAATCATATTTTATAAAATCCTATGCGCCTAACTGTTCAACCCTGCAATACCTGGCCTACTGAAATCAAACACCATCAGGTTTCGAATATTCTCGAAATTAGTTTTGATGACGGCAGTGTTTTTCAATTACCCTGTGAATATCTGCGTGTCTATACTCCCTCTGCTGAAGCAATAGGGCATGCACCAGGCCAAGAGATTTTACAGTTAAATAAAGAAGACGTAACGATTAAAGAAATTAAACCCATTGGAAATTATGCCATATCCCCTGTCTTTAGCGATGGTCATAATAGTGGCATTTACACATGGGATTTACTGTACAAATTAGGCGCTGAATATCAAATCTTATGGGCTAATTACCTTAATAATCTGAAAGCGACTGGCCATAAGCGTAAAGAAACATTACAAAATTAGGCATCAATATGACAAACGAAAAAACCACTCATTTTGGTTTCAAACAAGTTGCAACTGAAGACAAAGTTAATCTGGTACGTGGTGTATTTGATTCGGTTGCGGGCCAATACGATATCATGAATGATTTAATGTCACTTGGCATCCACCGCATCTGGAAGCGTGTTGCCGTGCAATTAAGTAATGTCCGTAAGGGCGAACAAGTTCTGGATTTAGCCGGTGGCACTGGCGATTTAACCGTACTCTTTGAGCAACGCGTAGGCAAAGACGGCCAAGTTGTGCTTGCGGATATTAACTCAGAAATGCTACGCACAGGCCGTAATAGACTCATAGACAAAGGTTTGACGGGTAACATTCGCTACGTCCAGGTTAATGCTGAATGCCTTCCATTTGAGGATAATACTTTTGATTGTGTCTGCATTGCTTTTGGCCTTCGAAATGTCACTGATAAAGACTCCGCATTACGCTCTATGTATCGGGTGTTAAAACCGGGTGGGCGTGTGATTGTGCTGGAGTTTTCACACCCTATCGATAAGATCACTGAAAAAATGTACGACTTCTACTCATTTAAATTGCTCCCAAAGATCGGTAAAGTGGTTGCCAAAGATGAAGACAGTTATCGCTATCTGGCAGAATCTATACGTATGCACCCAAAGCAAGAAGAACTTAAAAATATGATGATAGCGGCGGGCCTAGAGCGCTGCGAATATTTTAATATGACACAGGGAATTGTTGCTGTTCATAGAGGTTATAAAATCTAGCATGGCCATCAAACCATTGCTTATGAGCGCCTTTGAAAAAGCGCTCAACACCTTTATTAATTTAGATCAGAACAGCGCTATTTATTTAGAGCCTTTGAACGGGAAGCTAATAGCAATTACCCTTCAACCATTTAATGAAACCTTTTACCTATGTCCAACTGCTAATTCGATTCAACTTCTTGATTACAGCACTGATACGGTAGACACTACATTAACTGGCTCGGTACTTGCCTTTAGCTTGATGGGACTTAGCTCAAAACCGATGCGCTCAATTTTCTCAGGTCAGGTAAAAATTGAAGGTGATTCACACACAGGCAGAAAGTTTCAAGAATTATTTGCTAAACTAGACCTTAATCTAGAACAACTCCTGGCTCCTTACACTGGCGACTCTATTGCCTATTCCATTACCCAGTTTCTTAGCGCGGGGCGGAGTTGGAGCAATGAATCCATTGAGACGTTCAGACTTAACTGCTCAGAATTTCTCCAGGAAGAAACTCGTCAACTGCCTCCAGCTCCTGAACTGGATATTTTTTTCGCTCAGGTTGATGACTTACGCACTGACTCTGATCGTTTACAAAGCCGAATTGAACGTCTAGAAAAAATAATCAACATAGGTAACTCGTGATCCGACCTAAATTAATCTTACGCCTGATCCATATTAATTGGGTTCTGGTTTACCATGGCCTAGACGAAATCGTTTTAAAGACACATCTATTCCGTCCCATACGTTATTTAGCCTTTATTACACCCAGTTTTTGGCTAAAGTCCAGAACAGAATCTCACGCTGTTAGAATAAGGCGCGCATTGGAAGATCTTGGGCCTATTTACGTCAAATTTGGTCAGGCGCTATCTACACGCAAAGATATTCTCCCTGATGATATAGCGGATGAATTAGTCAAACTTCAAGATCGTGTTCCACCCTTTGCAAATGAAATTGCTCGTAGCATTATCGAAAAGGAACTCGATATGACTATTGAAGAAGCTTTTGCAGAGTTTGATCCTTTTCCATTAGCTTCTGCTTCCGTTGCTCAAGTTCATACGGCTATTTTACATAGCGGAGAAAGTGTCATCGTTAAAGTTTTGCGTCCTGATATCGAAACTAGAATACGTTCTGACATTGGCTTGCTTTATGAACTAGCCCGTTTTGCTGAAAAATTCTGGCCGGATGCAAAAAGATTACGCGCCATGGATGTGGTAACAGAATTCGAAAAAACGACTCTTGATGAACTCGATCTCTTAAGAGAAGCCTCTAACGCAGCAAAACTCCGCAGTAATTTTGAAAACTCAGAGTTAATTTACATTCCAGAAATTCATTGGCCATTAACGCGTAAAAAAGTCATGGTCATGGAAAGAATTCATGGCATTCCTGTAGGTGAAATCGAAAAGCTTAAAGAAGGGGGAGCCAACTTTAAAGTACTGGCTGAACGAGGTGTTGAAATTTTCTTTACCCAGGTTTTTAGAGACAACTTCTTCCATGCTGACATGCACCCGGGCAATATTTTTGTTGATCTTCCTGATAAGTATATAGCGGTCGATTTTGGAATTGTTGGCACCTTATCATTATCTGATCAACGCTACTTGGCAGAAAACTTTTTAGCCTTTTTTAACCGTGATTATCGCAAAGTCGCAGAAATGCATGTTGAATCTGGTTGGGTACCTAGCACGACTCGTGTAGAAGAATTTGAATCTGCTATTCGCAGTGTTTGTGAACCCATCTTTGAAAAACCGCTAAAAGACATTTCATTTGGTCAACTTTTGCTTCGCCTGTTTCAAACAGCACGACGTTTTGATATGCGTGTTCAGCCACAGTTGGTGTTACTGCAAAAAACACTGCTGAATATCGAGGGTTTAGGAAGACAACTTTATCCTGATTTAGATTTATGGCAAACTGCCAAACCTTATCTTGAAAAATGGTTTCATGACCGAATGAGTCCTAAAGCCAAGATAAACAAAATCATTAAACAATTTCCTGAGTTTGCAGAGCAATTCCCTGAAGTACCCTCTCTAATCTACAAGGCTCTCAACAATGCAGCTCAAGCCCAACAACAGGCTGAAGCACAGCAAAGAGAACTTAACCTGATGCGCCAACAGCTAAATGATAACCATAAAACCACAATATGGACCATGATTATTAGCACGACAGTCATCAGTTTAATTATTTTGTTTCAATAGAACTAACTAAAACCAGCTTCATCATCCAACTGAACAGTCATCGATAAAGAACACGATGACTGCTTAAAGAATTAAACGAATAAAATACTATCTTGATACTTTAACTATTTTTTCTAATTCTTCTTGACCCAAATGACGCACATCTTCGCCTTTAATCATATAAACAAGATGCTCACAAATATAACAGGCATGATCTCCAATTCTTTCCAAAGCTCGCACCGTCCAGAGTATATCTAACGTTCTAGTTATATTTCTTGGATCTTCCATCATTCGGGTAATTAACTGCCTAAGAATACTGTCGTATTCCCTATCAACGTTAATATCTAACGCTGTAATAGCAGGCACGTCTTCCACTGACATTCTCGCAAAAGAATCAAGAGCATCATGCATCATACCTTTAACTAGTTGAGCCATGTGCTCCAACTCATGATGTGATATTCTTATCTCAGAATTGGCTAATTGTATTGCCATTTCAGCAATTCGCTCTGCCTTATCGCCTACTCTTTCAATCTCATGAATTATTTTAATGACTGCAATCAATAGCCTTAAATCAAATGCAGTCGGTTGTCTCAACGCTAAAATCTGAGTACATTCCTGATCAATAGCAATCTCAAGCAAATCAACATCATTATCCTGTTTAATGACTTGCTCAGCTAGCTCCATATTGCCTGTAGTATAAGCTTCTATTGCTAGTTCTATTTGGCGCTCAACCAGACCGCCCATTACTAAAACTTTATTACGAATATCTTCCAGTTCTTTATTAAACTGTTCAGAAATGTGGTGCCCAATTTTGCTGTTGTCCATTGTCGACTCCTAATTATCCATACCGACCGGTAATATAATCTTCTGTTTGTTTTTTGACAGGATTAGTAAATAGTTCGCTAGTACTTCCCATTTCAATCAACTCACCCATATACATAAATGCAGTGTAGTCAGAAACACGCGCAGCCTGCTGCATATTATGTGTCACTATCACTATAGTGTATTTTTCTTTAAGCTCATTAATCAACTCTTCAATTTTTAAAGTTGAAATAGGATCTAACGCAGAAGCCGGCTCGTCAAGCAGTAATACTTCAGGCTCAATAGCAATCGCTCTGGCAATCACTAATCTTTGCTGTTGTCCACCTGACATACCTAAGGCATTGTCATTCAAACGGTCTTTCATTTCATCCCAAAGTGCGGCGCCTCGCAAAGAATTTTCGACTGTTTCTTCCAGGATACGCTTATCATTAATACCTTGAATTCTCAGCCCATAAGCAACGTTTTCGAAAATTGATTTTGGGAATGGATTAGGCTTTTGAAAAACCATACCTACTCGTCTTCGTAAAGCGGCTACATTGACTGATTTATCATAGATATTTTCACCGTCCAACAGAATTTTACCTTCGATTCTTGCACTATCAACCAAATCGTTCATTCTGTTAATACAGCGCAATAAGGTCGACTTACCACACCCACTAGGACCAATATAAGCAGTCACTTTTTTCTTGGGCATTTCCAGGTTAATGTTATGCAATGCCTGCTTTTGACCATAAAAAAGGTTTAAATTCTCCACCTTGATACACGTCTCATTAATCTCACCCTGATCACCTTTATTACGTAGAACAGAACTCATATCGATTGCGTGTGTACGTACTTGTTGTGTTGCCATTTATTTAACCTTCCAGTGCCCGATATTTTTCTCTTAAATTATTTCTTATAATAATTGCTGCTAGATTCAAACCTACAATTACTAATACCAACAATAATGCCGTTGCATAAACTAAAGGTCTCGCAGCTTCGACATTCGGGCTTTGAAAGCCAACATCATAAATATGAAAACCCAAATGCATAAACTTTCTTTCTAAATGCAAAAATGGAAAGTTTCCATCTAATGGTAAAGTGGGCGCTAACTTAACAACACCCACCAACATTAATGGCGCTACTTCTCCCGCTGCTCTTGCCACCGCAAGAATTAAACCTGTCATCATTGCTGGACTCGCCATTGGCAATACGGTCAACCACAGAGTCTCAAGCTTGGTAGCGCCCAAAGCTAAACTGCCTTCCCTTATAGAACTGGGAATACGCGCCAATCCTTCTTCAGTAGATACAATCACTACAGGTAAGGTTAACAATGCTAACGTAATTGAAGCCCACAACAAACCGGGGGTCCCAAAAACAGGTGCAGGTAGAGATTCCGGGAAAAACAGTTGATCAATGTTCCCGCCTAGAATATAGACAAAAAAGCCTAAACCAAACACACCATAAACCACCGAGGGCACCCCAGCAAGATTATTAACCGCGATTCTAATTAATCGGGTCACAAAGCCCTGCTTAGCATACTCACGTAAATAGACTGCAGCAATAACACCAAAAGGTGTCACTATGACCGACATCATCATAACCATCATAATGGTACCAAATATAGCCGGAAAAATACCGCCTTCAGTATTGGCTTCACGAGGATCTTCTGTTAAAAACTCAACGACTTTAACAACGTAGTGAATTATTTTATCGCCTATTGACATGGAATTAGGCTGAAAAACTCTAACCACTTTATTCAACGGAATCTTTACTTGTGCACCACTTTCTGTTTCAGCAACTAACGTATGACGTCTTATTTGCTGATATAAGGTCGCAAGCTGTGCTTGATATTCTTTGTATTTAACATCATAAGCCGCTGTTTCTGAGGCTATTTGTTGTTTAGCGGCTTCATCCCATTGATTATCTAACTGCAATCTTCTCTGTTTAAGCCTTAAACGCTCAAGACCATAGTTAATGGCGCCAATTTCTTTTTTCTCTAAATGCGCTATTTGCTTATAGATAGTCAACGCTTCTACTATCTTTGCTTGTAGCACTGGCCAAGCGTCAGCACCTGAGGCGAGCGTATTTCCTGCTTCTTTAACTTCCAGCAGGCGACCATAGAAATTTCCCCACTCTCTACGCTCAATAACAATCAAGTCAAGGGGCTCGCTTCGTTCTAAAATTTTTCGCTCTTCTATCCAACGAAAATCAGTTCCTGTGACATCGCGATTACCCACTTTAATCAAATATTGAATTAAAGTTTCTTCATCGTCGGCCATTTTATGGCCTGCCGATTTAGCCATTAAAGCGGGCATCACACTCGAATCCACTTTTTCGCCAATAATTGTCTGTGGTTGCTTGCCTTCTTCCTGGTAACTAAACTGAATGACTTGAGAAGGCCAAAAGTGGCCGACGCCTCTTACCATTACCAAGCCTAATACACCCACAACCATTAGCATACAGGTACTTACTGCTGCTGCATTAAGCCATATCCAAGGCGATCCACTTTTAAACCATAATTTAATCATAATAGGTTATACTTTTATAAGTTATATCTTTCGCGTAAACACTCATTATTAACGTTGTCCAACGCAGTTAAAACTAAGCCATCAGCAGGTATTCAACAAACTTTATACAAATCATAATGAACTATATTTTTCGCGTAAACGCTGACGAATAATTTCAGCTAGGGTATTAAAGATAAAGGTAAACATAAATAACACGAGAGCAGCTAAAAATAATACTCGATAGTGTGTACTATCAACAGCTGACTCTGGCATTTCTACAGCGATATTAGCCGCTAAAGTACGTAGCCCTTGAAAGACACTCAAATCCATAACCGGGGTGTTTCCTGTTGCCATTAACACAATCATCGTTTCTCCAACCGCACGTCCAAGCCCAATCATTACTGCCGAAAAAATACCCGGACTAGCCGTCAATAAGACAACCTTAGTCATTGTTTGCCATGTGGTAGCTCCCAATGCCAAGGAACCAACAGTTAAATGTTTTGGCACACTAAAAATAGCATCTTCAGCAATTGAATATATTGTGGGGATCACCGCAAAACCCATCGCAATACCTACGACTAAAGCATTTCGCTGGTCATAACCGATACCCAATTCGGTTTTAAACCAGTCACGCAGAGTTCCGTTAAAAAGGAATGCCTCCAAAGGCACACTCACGGTAAACGCAAACCAGGCACTTAATATAATAACGGGGATTAATATGGCCGATTCCCAGCCTTCTGGTATCTTTTGCAACGTTGATTTTGGTAAAAACTGCCACGCAAATGCAAATGCTATTACACACAGTGGAACTATTATGATGAGTGCAAATAATCCGGCAAGATATTCTTCAATAATAGGAGCTAACCACAATCCGGCAAGAAACCCTAAAATAACAGTTGGTAATGCGCCCATTAATTCAATAGATGGCTTTACATATTGACGCATTTTTGACGTCATAAAATAAGCCGTGTAGATTGCACCCATTAATGCTAATGGCATCGCCACTAACATCGCGTAAAAAGCAGCCTTAAGGGTACCAAAAACTAAAGGTGTCAAGCTGTATTTTGGCTCAAAATCGCTATTGGCAGAAGAGGATTGCCATACATAATCCGGCTTAGGATAACTTTCGTACCAGACCTCTTGCCATAAAGATCGTATTGATACCTCAGGATGCTTGTTATCTAGCGTCCAAAAGCTAATTTTACCATTCTCAGCTTCGACTAATAAAGCATTGGCTCTGGGTGATATTGCAGCTGCAACAGGCGCTGAGTCAACCACACGCTCCTTAATCATTTCTCGTTCAGAGGTAGTATGATAAACACCGACATCCCCAGAAGCATCCACGGTCATAAAGCCTTTACGACGTTGTTCTGGGTTAATGGCAAGAACCGCTTTATCTGACACTTTAAAGACCCGGATCTTTTGCATTGCAAAGTGATTCAGTTTATCTCTCACTTTACTCCATTGTGAGACTAATCCATTAGAATCACCAATCAATAATGAAAGATCACCATTTAAAAAAGCGCTACTTGTTACAGCTTGACCCGCTTCAATTACATTTTGCTCGTAAATTAAAGTTGGGCTGCTTTTATCCGCAATATCAAACAAACCTAATTGACCGTTCTTATTTAACAAATAGAGATTACGTCCTTCCTTGTCAATTAAGATATCTGCAACATCTAAAGCAGAATAATCTAAAACAGTGTCTGTACGTGTTAATTTAGCTTCATCAGCAAACAAGGATTTTTCTTTTTCAAAAGAACTTAAGTGAATTTTATCTGCTGTTTTTGCTACGATTGCACTTGTCTTCTCACCGATTATAACAGCAATTTTATCCAGAGCGGCACCCGACTCATTGACGACTATTGGCTCTTCTCCCATTGGATAATCAATTGAGGGAGTAATTAATCTAACATTATCCGGATAGGTAATTTTATATTGGTGCTTAACAATGACAGCTTTACCATTCGATAGACCATAAACCACAGCACCCTCACTCACAGGACTTCCCTGAGAGAAACTCACAATCTTAGCTCCTTCTGGGATCTTAATCGATTGATTCAGGATGGTTTTACCCGTCTGTACAGAAAAGAATATAACTTCTCCGTTATCTGTATATCTGACACCCACTTCATTTTGCTCTTCTATACCCAAAAATAGCGTTTTACCCTTTGATGAATCGGGCACACTATATTGATTTACGGCTTGAGCTGTTGCCGAAATGAACAATGGATAGACCACATACAATAAATAAAGGAATATCACTGCAATAGCAAAGATAACGCCAAGCCCCCCCACTACAATGCCATATCGCCCCACTGAATCTTTTATCAGTCGCCAGCGTTCGTGAACCCCTCCAGCAGAATTATTCAGGGCTAAAGATGATTTTGTTTGTATGTTTATTTTAGACATGAAGCGATTCTAAAGTTGAATTGTAGCAATGATATAACTCTCACAAAAAAGTGGCCAAGATCTATGAATCCAAATCTTGGCCACTTCTGACTATATTAACTTTGACTTAGGTGAAAAATGGTATGTTAATACAGAATAATTTACCTATCTATACATCGTTATAAAACGATTAAACCCATTAAGTCGAACTACTTTAAAGTAGTCAAAACTTTTTCAACCACCTTAGCGGGTAATGGGATATAACCATCTTTAATAACAACTTGTTGACCTGATTTGGATAAAACCAATTTTAAGAATTCATTTTCCAAAGGTGCTAAAGGTTGATTTGGTTTTTTATTAACGTAAACATACAAATATCTGGTTAATGGATAGGTTCCGTTTAAAGCATTCTCAGGTTTTGCTTCAACAAATGGTTGACCTTCTTTTTTTGCTAAAGGAACCATCCGCACTCCAGAAGTCGTGTAACCCATACCGGAATAACCTACACCATTTTGAGATGAGGTAACAGATTGAACGACTGAAGCTGAACCTGGTTGTTCATTGACGTTGCTTTTGAAATCACCCTTACATAAGGCATTTTCTTTAAAGTATCCGTAAGTTCCTGATACTGAATTGCGTCCATATAGCTGAATGCTTTTTGAGCCCCATACAGCAACGCCCGCTTCACCCCAAGTTGTAATATCAGCAGGATGTCCACACTTTAAAGTAGACGAAAATATTGCGTCAACCTGAGGGATTGTCAAACCTTTAATTGGGTTATCTTTATTAACCAACACTGCCAAAGCATCTATTGCAACCGGCACTGCAGTCGGCTTATAACCATATTTATCTTCAAATGCTTCTAACTCATCATCCTTCATCTCGCGACTCATAGGCCCAAGATTGGAAGTACCTTCTGTTAAAGCTGGTGGCGCTGTTGAAGATCCAGCCGCTTGAATTTGTATATTAACATTTGGATATTCACGGTTAAACTCTTCTGCCCAAAGCGTCATCAGGTTTGCCAAAGTATCCGATCCTACACTAGACAGGTTTCCAGCGATACCCGCTGCTTTTTGATAAGCGGGTAAATTGGCATCAACGGTTTGCACTGCACTTGCAGTTCCACTTGCCAATGTAACCACTGCAAATCCCATTGCAGATATGAGCGATTTTACTTTATAAGAAAATTTCATTATTCAGTCTCTAGTTAATTATTTTGAAGCCATTATGTATATATTACGTAACAAGAATATGAACATTATATGACAGCATTATGACAGCCACACAATCAAGCCTTACTTTTTGTAAAAAAAAACTATTTATCGATTATCCAACCTCTTTGGGAAGCAATTTAGCGTAAGTAATGGATGATAGCGTGGCACAACCCGCATCCAAGTCAACCCAATCCTCTGGCATTTTTAATCTAATTAAGGCTGAGGTTGGCAATAACTTATCTGTATCCGGCAAATTACTTGCACCTACCAGATAAATCAGTAAATCCGTCAACTCAGGGTTATGTCCAACCAGTAATACCTGCTTATTTTCTTTTGGACACTCAGCTAATACCGTTTTTAAACGCTCAAAACCTTCTTGATATATTCTCTTGTCTTGAAAAATGGGCAACGCATCATTAGCAAAAATTTTATGAATTATTTTTGCTGTCGAAATTGCTCGTTTTGCTGGTGAACTTAGAAAACAGTCTGGAATAAGATTCTCTTTTAGTAGCCAAATTGCCACTCTTTCTAAATCTTGCTTCCCCCTTTTTTTCAATGGCCTATCAAAATCGTCGACGGCAAGATCACGATCAGATTTGCCATGCCTAAGTAACCACAACTCTCTACTCATTCTAATACCATCCTTTATTATTCTTCAAAAACCTCAATAAAAGGTGTTAACATAAACACTTATTGTTACACTGTCATTAAATATTAATACTTAATATCTACACTCTTAAGGTTTATTAATTCCCCCTGTCTATCCATCTATACATATGTCATTACAATTTGATTTTCCAACAAATTTAAATGCTGAAAAGTTTATTGCAAAATTAAGTGGGAAAGTAGACATAGAATTTGTTTCAAAACAGTTTACACTTAAAACCTATTACGATAGTTTTGACTGGAGACTATATAAAAACAATTTGACCTGTGAGTTCAATCGTTCAAAATCCGAATCGTTACTCATCGTAAGAAACATCGAAAATAATCTTGTTATTGCTAGCACAGATATCAAAGAAATTCCGAAATTCACGAAAGAAATAAATTCAGAATCTATTAACCAGATACTTAATCCATTATTGGATATGCGCGCATTATTGCCGATGTGCAATCTTGATTATGTAACCTTTTATCTCAACATCCTAAATAAAGACAAAAAAACCTTACTTCGTCTGCTTGTTGAGGAACATGAACTCCTAAATAACAGAGTCACCTTACTACCCATTAAGGGCTACGAAAAAGCCACAGAACACCTCGTTTCGATTATAACCACAAAATTAGAATTAACACCGACCAATAAATCGCTGATGAATAGTGCGTTAAGGTTACAGGGTAGAAAACCTAACGACTATTCATCAAAAATCAATATCAATCTTGATCCTGAGATGCGGGCTGATATAGCTATTAAATATATCTATAGCCACCTTTTAAAAGCCATTAAGGATAATGAACAAGGGGCTATTGCCGATATCGACAGTGAATTTCTTCATGATTTTAGAGTGGCTGTTCGTAGAACACGGTCAGGACTCAGTCAACTTAAAGGCGTTATTCCTGAAAAAATAAACACCCATTATGCAGACTTCTTTTCGTGGTTAGGACAAATAACGGGGCCCACTCGGGACTTGGATGTTTATTTATTAAATTTTGCTCACTACAAAAATAGTCTTCCAGTAACCATCCGCGATGATCTTGATCCACTGTACGAATTTCTTCTAATCAAACAACGAAAAGCACAAAAAGAACTCGCAAAAAAACTATGCTCAGCCCAATATTTAACGATTCTATCTGAGTGGAAATCTTTTCTGAAAGAACAGGCACCTGTTAAACCCATTGAACCTAATGCCAATCTAACCATAGAGCAATTTGCCAATAGTAGAATCTTAAAAAACTATAATCGTGTTTTAAAACAAGGCAATAAAATCGATGAAAACTCCCCCCCCGAAGCACTGCATGATTTAAGAAAGTCTTGTAAAAAACTACGTTACTTAATGGAGTTTTTTCAAAGCCTTTATGCTGAACAACAAGTTAAACTATTTATTAAAAATCTAAAAGCTCTACAGCAGGTTTTGGGTGATTTCCAGGATTACGCCGTTCAAGAAAGCACACTAAAATTATTCAGTGAAGAAATGCTAATTAAAAACACCTCTGCCAATACACTTATGGCGATGGGCGTATTGATTCAAAACTTACACGCTTTTAAAGAAAAAGCCCGGAAGGATTTTTCTGACAAATTTCATACTTTCAGTCACATAGAAAATCAATTTGCCATCAAAAGACTTTTGACTATTAAAGATTAATGACTCCCATTTTCACGATCAAACGCGCCAACACTGCAGGTTGATTATAAAGCCACCCATAAGGAACGCTGTTTAGTTTTTACTATGGGGGGTTATTTTTATACCTTAATATTAATAGTCAATTAAACGAAGTCAGTCATGGCTAAAGTAAACCCCATTGTGCAGACAAATAATACTTCAGTTTAAGATAGAACCCGGTTTACATTCCTGCTGAAAGAAAGGGTTATTGCTTAA
>SESB01000521.1_pt1 | contig 27461 bp, 26 predicted proteins | sample 3171441 | NCBI WGS metagenome assembly SESB01 (sample SAMN06051867, study PRJNA518727) | freshwater metagenome | biome: subpolar coniferous forest; feature: holomictic lake; material: water; isolation source: holomictic Lake 227, 6 m depth | place: Canada: near Kenora, Ontario | collected... | reverse complement strand
TTGTAATTCCGCCCCAATCCCATTCCTTGGAGCCGTTGAGTGTTAATTGAGGAAGTCTTTCATAGGCATAGGAAACATTATCCAGAGTTTGATATTTTTGTGCCAATGCACCAAATTGCCATATGGGTCCTGAATAGTTAATGTTTGCTTGTTGTAATAAGTTCACCTGACTAGTCGTGATAATATGGGTTGAAAGATCTGAAAAGTATTGGCTATCTGAGACCCTTGCAACATCAATTCCCCCAGTCCACCCGCTTCCAAAGTTTTGCTGATGTTTAATTCTTGCAAAATAACGATCTTTTTGTGTCATGTCATCGGACGGAAGGAATTCAATATTGTCTAAACCGGAAAAGTTTTCTTCCAAGTATCGAAACTCCCCAGCATACTGTATTCCACGTTTACTTAACTCCCGAGTCGAAACAGTGGCATCCATGTTAGGTGAGATATTCCAGTAAAACGGAAGAAGCACCTCAAATCCGCTCTTGGTTGTTGTTCCCCAAGTTGGCGCTAGCAAACCTGATTTACGCTGGTTGGCATAGGGAAAGTTAATCCAAGGAGTATATAAAATAGGAACGCCTTTAAATTCAACAGTCGCGTTAGTTGCAACTGCCGTTTTGGTTTCATCATCGATTTTTAGCTGTCCAGATTTGATATACCAGTCATCTGAATCTGCTTCACAAGTGGTATAGCGAGATTTTAACAATCTTTTTTTAGACTGCCCCTCAAAAAATAACATTTGAGCGTCACCGCGAGAGCTTACTTTTTTTGGTTCAACGAAGTCTTTGTTGTCGTTAGGTATTAAGGGTTGCATTTCACCATTGATCGGCTTCATATTTCTGTCAATAACGCCAGATAAAAGATCGTTATTGATTTCAGGCTTTTGACCGTAGATTCTTTCACCTAAATTTCCTAATGGGGATAGATTGATCAGCGGTTTATACATAAAGAAGGTTGCATTTGGCATTTCGCCAGTGCTTTCATCAATATTTAGGTGGAATGAGGGACCCTTGACGAGACTGTCATTACTCTCAATTGATGCGTTGCCTGATGAATGCGTCATTCGATTCTGTTCATCAAACTCAATGCGATCCCCAAGTATGATATTGCCGCCAGCTTTAAGGGATGCGTTTCCCAAAGAGGTTAAGCTTCGGTCCAATTGAATCTCTAATCTGTCCCCCTCAATGATGACGGCGCCATTAGCGACCAATAAATTTTCGGCATCAGCTTCTTTTTTAAAGGCAAGAGGATCAATTTTTTGATTTTCGGTTGTCGGAGCATTAAGTGCATCAAAGTCTGTAATGCTCTTACTCATTCGAAGTCTGATCCGGACTTCTGCTTTCTGAGATTGATCATTATCATTTTGTATGTCACTTGTGGGAAGTGGGGCGGTGGGCACCATTTCATGGTCAAGTGCTAGCTCAATAGGATTGTTATTCCCCTCGTTGCTTGCAGGCGTGATCGTATCGTCTGCAAAAGCAACTTCCATCCCTGAAATAACAAGGAGTAAACTAAAAATAAAAGAGGTAAATTTCAATATCAGTATTCGCGAGTATTAAAGTGAGCGCGTGATTGTTTTATGGGTGATAAAATTGCATATTCGATATGACTTTATTCACCTTTTTAACCATCTCAGTATGATAGCTTAAAGATGTGTTTTTAGATTTTTTTTAAACAATAAAATGGCAGTTGCGCCCTAATAACTGATTAGATGGATGTGTAAATTGGAACGATTGCAGCAATTAAATATTTGGTTGTCAGACGTGTTAAAAAAAGCACCTTATCAAATCGAGCCTGCTTCATCTGATGCTAGCTTTCGACGTTATTTTAGGGTGTCTGTGAATGAATTAACTTATATCGCCATGGATGCGCCACCTTCCCAGGAAGACTGCAAGCCATTCGTGCATGTCGCGGAAGTTTTTGCGCATGCTGGATTGAATGTCCCAAGAATTATTGCGCAAGATATTTCAAGCGGTTTTTTACTCCTTACGGATTTGGGTAACACTACTTTTTTGAGTGCCCTTCAAGCGCCGAATGGTTTGAAAGTCGCAGCAGATTTATATCGTGATGCTAGTCATGCGCTCATTAAGATGCAATTAGCTAGCAAAGCCAGTGTGTTTCCTGAATACAACGAAGCATTATTGATGAGAGAGATGGAGCTCTTTCCTGATTGGTATGTAAATAAGCGTTTGCAAGTGGTCTTGACCGATGTCCAGCAACAAACCATGAAAAAAACTTTCAATTTGTTAAATGCCAATATTTTGGCCCAAGCAAAAGTTTACGTGCATCGGGATTATCATTCACGCAATCTCATGGTGCAGGATGGTTCTCATGATTTGGGTATTTTGGACTTTCAAGACGCTGTATATGGGCCGATTACCTATGACCTCGTCTCCTTACTAAAAGATGCTTATATTAGCTGGGAAGAGGATCAAATCCTGGATTGGGCTGTGCGCTATTGGCAATCTGCAAGAAAAGCTGGATTGCCAGTTCCGCAGGATGTCGCAGACTTCTACCGAGACTTTGAGTGGATGGGCGCGCAGCGTCATATTAAAGTACTTGGTATTTTTGCAAGGCTTTACCATCGAGATGGAAAAGATGGATATTTGAAAGATATGCCATTGGTGATGGATTATTTGCGAAGAGTTTGTGATCGATACATAGAGCTCAAGCCCATGTTACGTTTGCTTGATCAATTGGCGGGTGTTGAGCTAAAAGCAGGGTACACATTTTAATGAAAGCCATGATTTTGGCGGCTGGTAGAGGTGAGCGAATGCGCCCACTTACTGATGATACTCCCAAACCTTTATTGCTGATAGGATCTAAGCCTTTAATTGTTTGGCATTTAGAGCGATTAGCGATTGCAGGAATAAAAGAGGTTGTCATTAATCATGCATACCTTGGTGAAAAGATTGTAAATGCCTTGGGAGATGGAAGTGCTTGGGGAATGAAGATTCAATATAGCCAAGAAGAAAACGCATTAGAAACGGCTGGTGGAATTGCCAATGCACTGCCTTTTTTAGGGGATGCCCCGTTCCTAGTGGTGAATGGGGATATTTTTACTGAGATTAATTTTGCGACATTGCGTTTGCAGCCCCCCAATTTAGCGCATTTGGTAATGGTTGATAATCCAACACAACACCCCGATGGGGATTTTTCTATTCTTTCAGGGAGTCTGAGTAATGAGGGGCTTACTAAGCTCACTTTTTCAGGCATTGGGGTTTATCACCCAAGCTTGTTTGCCAATATCAAAAGAGGGCAGCCTGCAAAATTAGCTCCTTTGCTAAGAGAGGCGATGGCAAAAGGACTCGTTGGTGGTGAGTATTATGAGGGTGTTTGGCATGATATAGGCACGCCAGAACGTTTGGCCGTGTTAAATGAGCAGATCTCTTGAACTTAAGTTATTTTCCAACGACAAAACTTAAATAACTTTATTAAGAAAATATATGGCAATCAATTTTGATGAGTTTAGCTTAAGACGTCAGCGTTTGATTAAAGTAATGGGTGAGGGTGTGGCTATTATTCCTACGTCGCCCGAGCTTATTCGCAATCGTGACAGTCATTACCCTTATCGTTTTGATAGTTACTTTTACTATCTTTCAGCTTTCAAAGAGCCAGAATCTGTTTTATTCATTATTGCCGGCGCTCACCCTAAAACAGTCTTATTTTGTCGCGATAAGGATATGGAGCGCGAGATTTGGGATGGCTTTCGTTATGGGCCTGCCGGAGCAGTGGCCGAATTTGGTTTTGATGAGGCTTATTCTATTGCTAAGTTAGATGAAATTGCCCCTAAATTACTTGCTAATCAAGAAAAGCTTTTTTATAGCTTTGGAGCAGAACCCGGCTGGGATTTGCGAGTAAATAGCTGGCTTAATCATTTACGCTCACAGGCAAGAACTGGGACTAGTGTTCCAGACGAAGTGGTCGACGTGCGCAAGCACCTTGATGAAATGCGCTTGTATAAATCTGCTTACGAAATTGAGACTATGCGTCATTCCTCGGCTATTGCGGCTGGAGCGCATCAACGTGCCATGAAATTCGTTAAGCCGGGGTTGATGGAATATGAAGTAGAGGCAGAGTTTTTACATGAATTTTATCGTTGTGGCGCACAATCACCGGCCTATGCCAGCATTGTTGCTGGAGGGCGTAATGCCTGTACATTGCACTACAATCTGAATAACGCCAAATTATGTGATGGCGACTTACTTTTGATTGATGCCGGTTGTGAGTTAGATGGATACGCCTCTGATATAACGCGTACTTTTCCTATTAGCGGTAAATTTAGTAGTGCTCAAAAGGATTTATACGAGATGGTCTTGGCTTCACAGGCGGCGGCAATTGCTAAAGTGCTACCTGATGAACATTGGAATGCGCCTCATGAGGCTGCTTTGGATGTGTTAATTCGTGGCTTTATTGATTTTGGACTGTGCAAAGGAAGTCCTGAAGAGGTTTTAGAAAGCGGGAGTTATCGTCAGTTTTATATGCATCGTACAGGCCATTGGTTAGGCTTGGATGTTCATGACGCTGGGGAATATAAAGATAAGCAGGGAAATTGGCGTATCTTTAAGAAAGACATGGCTTTGACGGTTGAACCTGGCTGTTACGTTGTTCCTTCAGATAAGGTTCCTAAACACTTCTGGAACATCGGTATTCGTATTGAAGATGATGTAGTGGTCACCGAAAGTGGCTGTGAAGTTATTACAAAAGGGGCGCCCAAGACGGTTTTTGAGATTGAGGAATTGATGCAAGATGCCTGAGACAGTAATCATTGTTGGGGGTGGGCCAGTTGGGGCAACTTTAGCGCTAACCCTGCAGCACAAGGGTGTTGCAGTGACGATGCTGGAAGCACGCGCTAAAGGCGCGGCTTATCAAGACCAACGTGCTTTGGCACTCTCATATGGTAGCCGTGTCATTTTAGAAAAATTAGGGGTTTGGGAAAAGTTAGATCATCAAGCAACAGGGATTAATGCGATACATATTTCACAGCGTGGTAGTTTTGGGCGCAGTATATTAAAAGCAAAAGACCATGATTTGCCCGATTTGGGATACGTACTTTCTTATGGTGCTTTGACGCAAGCCTTAGATGAGACGCTTGCTGCTTTTAATGGAATAAATATTATCTACGAAGCAGAAGCTCAGCATATTGAACCAGCTTTGGATAAAGCAACGGTTACGTTTAATTATGAAGCTAACATTCAACAGTTAAGTAGTTCATTACTTGTTCTTGCTGATGGTGGTCGAAGCCTAGGCGATATTTCAGGGATTGCGCGTGAAACTAAAATGTACGGTCATGATGCACTGGTAAGCAAAGTGGAGTGTGAATTGCCTCACAACAATGTTGCATATGAACGCTTTACACCAATGGGCCCGGTTGCATTGTTGCCCAATGGAGCTAGAAGCTTTTCCTTGGTGTGGACAGGTAAACAAGAACAAGTTGCTCAAGTGATGGCACTTGAAGATGCTGATTTTTTAAATCAGTTGCACCGTCATTTTGGGGATCGTGTTGGCCGTTTTCTAAGTGTTGGTAAGCGACTGACTTTTCCACTGAAATTATCCTATCTCAATCCCGTGACCGCGTCACATTTAGTGGTCATAGGAAACGCAGCGCAAACTATGCACCCTGTTGCTGGACAAGGTTTTAATGTTGGTCTTCGCGACGCCTATGAGTTAGCTCAACAAATTTCCTCAACAGATCCAGCGGATTGGGGACAGGATTTTATGTTACAGGCTTATCAACAAGGACGTAAAAAAGATACTAAACGTGGTTTAATATTTACTGACTTTCTGGTTAATTTATTCTCAAATGACATTATCGCAGTCTCAGGTGTTCGTGGGATGAGTTTGGGCATGATTGATTTAATTAAGCCCCTTAAATCTAGCTTGGTTAGAAAAATGAGTTTTGGAAGTCGCGGCTAAAATGCGTCTATCAAGCAAACATTACGATATTCTTATTATAGGCGCAGCTTTAGTTGGCGCGTCGGCAGCAGTCGCCTTAACAAAACAAGGTTTTAAGGTTGGTCTAGTTGATAAAAAATCGCCAATAAGTCAAGAAGCAAATAGTGATGTTTGGGATAGTCGCATTTATGCAATTAGTCCAGGTAATGCTGATTGGCTCAAAGAATTAGGGGTTTGGCAGAAATTAGATGTCACAAGAATTAGCTCAATTGAATCGATGGAAATTTGGAGTGATGCGAATCTAGAGCCATTGGCGTTTAATGCCGAAGATGATTTTGAGAGTCATCTTGGCTACATTCTTGAAAACAGTGCTCTACAAGAAGCGCTTTGGGCAGAGTTACAAGTTTTGGATGTAGATGTCTTGATCGGTGCTGAAGCTTTTGCACTTGCATTGACAGAGAATTTGGTTATTTTGACTCTAGCTGATGGGACGCAGATAACTGCTAATTTGATGGTTGCTGCCGATGGCGGTAACTCATGGGTCCGGGATCAAGCAGGGCTAAGTCAACAAAAAACGATTTATGAACAAGTCGGTGTCGTGGCAAATTTTGAAGTTGAACTATCACATCGAAATGTGGCAAGGCAATGGTTTTTAGAAGACGGGATTTTGGCTTGGTTACCTCTGCCTGGGAATCGAATTTCGATGGTGTTTTCTTCCAAGCACTCACAAGACTTAATGGAATTAAGTTCAGAGACTTTGTCCCTATATGTTGCCAAAATTGGCGGGAATATTTTAGGTCAACTACAATGCATCACCCCTGCAGTTGCTTTTCCATTGGTTAGACAGAATGCAAGTGCTTTGATTGCCAATAGACTTGTATTGGTTGGTGATGCGGCGCATCAAGTGCATCCTATGGCAGGGCAGGGCGTGAATTTAGGATTCCGCGATGTGATTGAATTGGTCAAGGTTCTAGCTCAACGAAATCCATTGGCAGATATTGGCGACAAATTTGTTTTGCGACGATATGAGCGATCAAGAAAAGCGGATGTTCTCTCTATGCAAGGTTTAACGCATGGTTTATATGGCATATTTGATAGTAAAGATAGCCGTGTTAAAGGATTACGTAATTGGGGCTTGAATCTACCAAATCGTTATCCAACACTTAAACGGGCTTTAATGAAAAGAGCCCTCAGCTAAGTAATTGGTGAAATTAATAAAATTTTAGGAAATTCATGTTAAAAAAATTACTATTTGTAGCATTCCTTTCAATTAAGGTTACAAGCGCTTTTGCAGATGAGGCTTCATTGCATAAATTGGTTGAAGCTGCATACCCAAAGATTGCGGTCGAAAGCGTTGTTAAGACCCCATATGCTGGACTTTATGAAGTCTATATGAATGGTCAAATTGTTTATACGGATGAGAAGTTTAGTTTTTTAATTGCTGAGGGGCATTTGGTTGATCCAAAAACAAAAAAAGACTTAACCGGTGATCGAATTGCTGATTTATCAAAAATTGATTTTTCATCGCTACCATTAGATCAAGCGATTAAAGTTGTCAAAGGTAATGGGAATAGAAAGATGGCTGTTTTTTCAGATCCCGACTGCCCTTTTTGTAAGCGGCTTGAGCAAAATGAATTGACGAGCATTACTGATGTTACCGTTTATACATTTTTGTACCCTTTGGAGCAATTGCATCCAGACTCTGCCAATAAAGCTAGGGCGATTTGGTGCGCTGCAGATAGAAGTAAAGCTTGGCAAGATTGGGCGCTGAATAATCAGTTGATTAAAAAAACGGCCAATTGTGATGCGCCGATTGAGAAAAATATTGCTTTAGCAAAGAAATTAGGGGTAACAAGTACGCCGACAATATTTTTTATAGATGGGAAGCGGATGTTAGGGGCGTATCCATCGGCTGAAATTGAAAAGGCGTTGGGAGCAAGTCTGGTTAAGAAATAAAAAAGGCCTAAAGTTGTTAAGTTTTAGGCCTTTTCTAAGATATGAATATTAGCTAATTACATTTGGCTAATAATTTCATTGCCGAATTGGGCGCTACCAACTTGTGTTGCTCCATCCATTTGGGATGAAAAATCATGAGTAACGCGTTTTGCACCGATTGCTTTTCCAACGCCTTTGATTACCAAGTCTGCAGCTTCAATCCAGCCCAAGTGACGCAACATCATTTCAGCAGATAAGATCAGCGAGCTTGGGTTCGCGATATCCTTTCCAGCAATCTTAGGCGCTGTGCCGTGCGTTGCTTCAAACATTGCTACAGTGTCAGACAAGTTAGCCCCTGGTGCAATACCAATACCACCAACCTGGGCTGCAAGGGCATCAGACATGTAGTCGCCATTTAGGTTAAGGGCAGCAACGATGTCGTAATCACTTGGATGCAGTAAAATTTCTTGTAAGAATGCGTCAGCAATACAATCTTTAATAATGATGCCATTAGGGAGTTTGCACCATGGGCCATCATCAATTTCTACTGCCCCAAATTCCTGCTTAGCAATTTCATAGCCCCAGTCTCTAAATCCACCCTCGGTGAACTTCATGATGTTGCCTTTGTGGGTAATGGTGACTGATTTTCGGTTGTTATCAATTGCGTATTGAATCGCTTTTCGTATTAGGCGTTTGCTGCCATCTATCGAAACAGGTTTAATTCCAATGGCTGAGGTCTCCGGGAAGCGGATTTTTTTTCGCATGCCCATGTCGCTGATAAAGTTGATGATTTTCTCAGCTTCTGGACTTCCAGCAGCCCACTCAATTCCAGCGTAAATATCTTCAGTGTTTTCACGGAAAATCACCATGTCGGTTTTTTCGGGATGTTTAACTGGGCTAGGAACGCCCGTGAAATATTGAATGGGTCGCAAGCAAACGTATAAGTCTAATTCTTGGCGTAAGCTTACGTTAAGTGAGCGGATGCCCCCGCCAACGGGTGTTGTTAAAGGACCCTTGATAGAAATCACGTAGTCACGCACTGCCTGCATTGTTTCACTAGGTAGCCACGTGTCTTTGTCATAAATCTTTGTTGCTTTTTCACCGGCGTAGACTTCCATCCAAGCAATTTTCTTTTTACCGCCATAAGCTTTTTCTACTGCTGTATTAACCACCTTCATCATCGGTGGTGTAATGTCTACGCCAATGCCATCACCCTCAATAAATGGGATAATGGGCTGGTCAGGCACGTTCAATGTGTTATCTGAATTAACGGTGATTTTTTCACCAAAGCTTGGAACCACGATTTTGGATGACATACTTAATAGACCTTATGTATTAAAACTTAAAAAATAAAAAGAGATTTATGTTAATCCTGTTTAATAAACCTTATGGTGTCGTGTGTCAGTTTAGTCAACATGAAAAACACGAAACATTAGCCGATTATATTGCTATTCCAAACGTTTATGCCGCAGGCAGACTGGATACAGATAGTGAAGGTCTGCTTATTTTAACCGATGATGGCGAACTTCAACATCGTGTTTCACACCCAAAGTATAAAGAAACCAAAACTTATTGGGTACAAGTAGAGGGCGCTCCAACACTAGCAGATTTAATGCCACTTTTGAGTGGCGTTGATTTGGGAGATTTTTTTAGTGCGCCAGCGGAAGTAAGAATTATGCAAGAACCATTAATGTTGTGGCCGCGCAATCCTCCTATTCGAGAACGCAAAGCTATTCCAACTACTTGGCTTGAGATTAAAATATCTGAGGGGAAGAACCGTCAAGTCAGGCGTATGACCGCAAAAGTTGGGTTCCCAACTCTACGATTAATTCGGTATGCCATTGGGCAATATACTTTAGACGATTTGCCATTGGGAACTTTAAGGAAAATCTAATTGAGCGTGTATGAAAACAGTGCAATTCTAATTGAGCTGCACTGTTTGAGCGCCGCAATCCTGATGCGGGCTTATGGTAAACTTACATCTAATTAATCTCGCTAACAAAAGAGAATATTCATGTCGGGTAATACTATTGGTACTTTATTTACGCTCACTTCATTTGGTGAATCTCACGGCGCTGCAATCGGGGGCATAGTTGATGGATGCCCTCCAGGCATGGAGTTAAGTGCTGAAGATTTACAGATTGATTTGAATAGACGTAAACCAGGCACGTCCCGCCACGTAACGCAGCGTAGTGAAGATGATCGCGTAGAAATTCTTTCTGGTGTCTTTGAAGGAAAAACAACGGGGGCACCAATTGGATTGTTGATTCGGAACACCGACCAGCGCAGCCAAGATTACAGCAAGATTATGGACACTTTCAGGCCAGGCCATGCTGATTACACGTATGCTCAAAAGTACGGCATACGTGATTACCGTGGGGGTGGGCGATCAAGTGCCAGAGAAACAGCTGTTCGTGTGGCTGCAGGTGCAATTGCTAAAAAGTGGTTGAAGCAGCGCTATGGGGTCGAAATTCGAGCGTACCTTAGCCAGCTTGGGGATTTCCAAATACCGTTTGTAAGCTGGGGCGACCTACAACATCCAGATAATAAAATTTTTACGCCCAATATGGCGATTATGCCCCAATTAGAGACTTATTTAGACAATGTGCGAGCTGAACGCGATTCAGTTGGGGCCAAAATTACAGTTGTAGCTGAGGGAGTTCCAGTCGGCTGGGGTGAACCAATTTTTGATCGCTTAGATGCGGAAATTGCTTACGCGATGATGGGGATTAACGCAGTGAAAGGCGTTGAAATTGGCGCTGGATTTGACTCTATTGCTCAGCGCGGCAGTGTTCATAGTGACGAATTAACTCCTAATGGCTTTGCAACTAATCATGCAGGGGGTGTTTTGGGGGGTATTTCTAGCGGGCAAGAAATCCGCGTTAATGTTGCATTTAAACCAACATCTAGTATTCCACAGGACCGTAATTCCATCGACAAAAATGGTCAGCCAGTATTGATGCAAACTACTGGTCGTCATGATCCCTGTGTTGGTATTCGCGCTACGCCAATCGTGGAGGCGATGTTAGCCTTGGTATTGATTGACCATGCTCTCCGTAATCGGGCACAGTGTGCTGATGTAAATTCAGGTCTTAAAGTCATCTAATACATTTTAATAGGCCTGATATGCAATTACCTTATTGGCGCCTTTCAGCGTTTTATTTCGCCTACTTTGCATTTGTAGGCTCTTTCACGCCTTATTGGAGTCTATATCTAAAATCGCTTGCTTTTGCACCTTTTCAAATTGCAGTACTCATGTCTTTATTCCAGGTGGCACGTATTTTTGCTCCTAGCTTATGGGGCTGGTTGGCAGATCATCTTGGCAAGAGAGTTTTTATCATACAATGGCTCGCGGCGCTGAGCTTAGTGTCTTATGTGGGTGTCTTTATTGGAACAAGTTATGCATGGCTTTTTGGAGTCATGCTTTTGCTTAGTTTCTTTTGGAGCGCATCCCTTCCCCTTATTGAAACGGTCACACTAGGGCATCTTGGGGACCGTTTTGATCAATATGGCCATATTCGTATGTGGGGCTCTATTGGTTTTATTGTTGCAGTGATAGGGCTTGGATTTTTACTGGATATATTCAATATTCACTTACTGCTTTGGGCTGTGCTTGGTATGTTGGTCGCAGTCTTGGTTTTTTCTCGTAATATTCCTGAGCCAAAAGTAATCCCGCATCATACGGATGATCGATCCATCTGGGCAATTATGCGTCAGCGTGAAGTGCTGGCCCTGTTAGCCGCGTGTTTCATGATGGCGGCCGCACATGGCGTTTATTACACGTTTTATTCTATTTACTTGGTGGACCATGGTTATAACAAAACCAATGTGGGCTTATTGTGGGCGCTAGGTGTAATTGCTGAAATTTTGATTTTTTTAATCATGCCAAAACTTACCAAGCGCTTTGGCCTTAAGAATATTTTATTGGTCAGTTTATTTATTGCCTTCATACGGTTTAATTTAATTGGATGGGCAGTGGATTGGTGGTGGATTGTACTTTTAGCTCAACTCCTGCATGCAGCCACTTTTGGTTCTTATCATGCTGCCGCTGTGGCAATGACCCATCAACACTTTAAGGGGCGTCATCAATCAAAAGGGCAGGGGCTATACACTAGCGTCTCATATGGAATGGGCGGTACATTCGGAGGTCTTTTTAGTGGCTATGCTTGGGGAGCCCTTGGCTCAAGCTGGACCTTTACGATTTCAGGCGTATTTGGCTTGTTGGGTTGTTTGTTTTTTGTTTGGGTGATGCCTAAAAAAGCTAATCAGACCTTCTGATCGGCCCAAAAAAGCATCTAATTTAGATGCTTTTTTTTAAACAATTAAGCTGTTTTAGATGCGCTTATCTTTTTCTATTAATGCATAAGCTGAATGATTATGAATGGATTCAAAGTTTTCAGACTCAACTACAAATTTATCGATACGTTTTTCATTATTTAATACAGCCGCAACATCCCTTACCATGTCTTCAACAAATTTAGGATTATCGTAAGCGCGTTCAGTAACAAATTTCTCATCTGGACGTTTTAGTAGGCCGTAAAGTTCGCAAGAGGCTTGAGTTTCTACCATTCGAATAATGTCTTCTACCCATATAAAATCATTAATGAGTGCTGTGACTGTGACGTGCGAGCGCTGGTTGTGAGCCCCATAGTCTGAAATCTTTTTTGAGCAAGGGCAAAGGCTGGTCACGGGGACTAAAACTTTAACCGTGATGTCGAATTTACCTTTTTTAATTTCTCCTATAAACGTGACTTCGTAATCAAGTAAACTTTCTACACCAGATATAGGGGCTGCTTTGTTGACGAAGTATGGAAAAGTCATCTGAACATAGCCTGATTCTGCTTCTAAGCGTTTGACCATTTCACGCAAGATGGTCTCAAACGACTCAATCGAAATCTCACGTTCGTTCATGTTGAGGATTTCAACAAAGCGCGACATGTGCGTGCCTTTGAAATTGTGCGGTAAATGCACATACATATCGAACATCGCCACAGTGTGCTGAATCCCGCCCGTTTTGTCTTTGACTTTAACGGGGTGGCGAATTGATTTAATCCCTACCTTATCAATAGCCAAATGACGAATGTCTGGCGTGTTTTGTACATCTTCGATAGGTAAGTTGTTATCTTTGCTCATGGGGTTCCTGAATTGATATTTGTCTAGCGCTAATACTTGAGTATATCACTTGGTTAATTTTTTCTCAATTGCGGTAATGATGCCTTCAACATCCAGACCGCAATTTGCCAACATGGTTTCATGTACGCCGTGCTCAATAAAGTTATCTGGTAATCCTAGACATAAGATTGGTGTTTCAAGATCGAGCGCTTGCATGGCTTCCATCACTGCTGCACCTGCGCCCCCCATGATGGAGTTTTCTTCAATAGTAATAATGACATCGTGGCTTTTTGCCAAATCCCTCACTAAATCCATGTCTAATGGCTTCACGAAGCGCATATTAGCGACACTAGCATTCAACCTCTCTCCGACCTCAAGTGCTGGGGTCAGCATGCTTCCAAAAGCCAGTATTCCAATTTTTTTACCTTGACGACGAATCTCGCCCTTGCCAATTGCTAATGTACTGAGGTCTTTTTGAACTGTTGCACCAGGGCCACCACCACGCGGATAACGCACCGCGCTAGGGCCATTATGATAGAAGGCAGTTGTCAGCATTTGACGACATTCTTGTTCGTCACTTGGCGTCATTACGATAAGGTTTGGAATGCAACGCAAAAAGCTTAAATCAAAACTGCCTGCATGGGTTGGTCCGTCAGCGCCTACCAAGCCAGCACGGTCAATTGCAAACATCACGGGCAGGTTTTGTAATGCGATGTCATGTATTAGTTGGTCATAAGCGCGTTGTAAAAATGTTGAGTAAATTGCCACAACGGGTTTTAACCCATCACATGCCATGCCAGCAGCAAACGTTAGTGCGTGTTGTTCAGCAATCCCAACGTCATAGAACCGATTAGGATAGTTTTCAGCGAATTCATTCATGCCTGAACCGTCACACATTGCTGGTGTAATGCCGATTAAGCATTCATTTGTTTCTGCCATATCCACAAGCCAATCGCTAAAGACTTGGGTGTAGGTTTTTTTATTTGAACTGTTTATTGCACGCCCATCTTCCGGATTAAATTTACCAACGCCATGAAATTTTCCTGGCTCATTTTCAGCGGGGGCGTAGCCACGTCCTTTTTCTGTGATGATGTGTAAAAATTGCGGGCCTTTAAGTTTTTTAATGTTGTTGAGTGTGACAATGAGCGTATCTAAATCATGGCCATCAATTGGCCCGATATAGTTAAAGCCAAACTCTTCAAAAAGCGTGCTAGGTGTGACCATGCCTTTGACATGTTCTTCAGCGCGTTTTGCAAACTCTAATACGGGAGGCATGACGCCTAACACTTTTTCGCCTGATTTTCTTACATTGGTATAAAGCTTTCCGGAGAGCAGTTTGGCTAAATAATTTTGAAGCGCACCGACATTCGGTGAAATTGACATATCGTTATCGTTCAGAATCACTAATAGGTTTGCATCCATGGCGCCAGCATTGTTGAGTGCTTCAAACGCCATGCCCGCAGTCATTGCCCCATCTCCAATGATTGCAACTGCTCGGCGGTCTGAGCCATGTTTTTGTGCTGCAACGGCCATGCCAAGAGCAGCAGAAATGGACGTGCTAGAGTGGCCTGTGCCAAAGGTATCAAATACGCTTTCATTGCGACGAGGAAAGCCAGCAATGCCTCCCGATTTGCGTAACTCGCTCATTGCATTCCGACGGCCTGTTAAAATTTTATGCGGATAAGTTTGGTGGCCGACATCCCATACCAACCTATCATCTGGCGTGTTAAAAACGTAATGTAAAGCGATGGTGAGTTCAACTACACCAAGGTTTGAAGATAAATGCCCACCTGTTTGTGAAACACTTTCTACTAAAAACTCACGTAACTCTTTAGCGAGATCAGGTAACTGTTTGCGTGACAAATGTCGCAATTGCTCAGGCATATGGACGCTGTCTAGTAAGGGATATTCAGCCGCCATTAAAAGCCTCGTTGGGTGATGAATTGAGCAAGTTGAACAAGGCGCAATGCTTCATTGTCATGTGCTTTAAGCGGCTCAATCGCGCTTTCATAAAGTTCTTGTGCTAGATCTTTTGCCCGAACTAAGCCCAGAATAGTCACGTAAGTAGGTTTGTTCCTATTTGCATCTTTGCCTGCCGTTTTACCTAAGGTCGCCGTGTCTGCTTCTGCATCTAGAATGTCATCAACGACTTGGAAGGCTAGTCCTATGGCCTGAGCGTAATGGTCTATTAGAGCAATGCGCGACCCATCAAAATTATTTCCGCTATAGCCACCTAGGAGAGCTGCGACGCGAATAAGTGCTCCTGTTTTGTGGATATGCATAAACTCCAGCTCTGTTTGGGATAAAGTCTCACCAACGCTTGCCAAGTCGATAGCTTGGCCGCCTGCCATGCCGCGTGACCCGCTTGCCACGGCTAATAGATTGATCATTTTGAGTTGATGTTGACTGTCTTTGTGTAAGTTTGCGGCTGACAAAATTTGAAATGCTAAGCTTTGTAACGCGTCTCCCACCAAAAGTGCAGTCGCCTCATCATATTGCTTATGGCAAGAAGCTTTGCCGCGGCGCAAATCATCATCATCCATACACGGCATATCATCATGTACCAATGAATATGCATGAATCAATTCAACGGCAATGGCTGATTGGTCAATTATATTGGCATTCGCTCCGCAAAACTCCCCAGCGGCATGTGCCAATAATGCACGTACACGCTTGCCACCTCCTAGTGTGGCATAGCGCATGGCTTCATGCAGCTTATTGGGAGCGATACTTGTGGCTGGAAGCATTTTATCTAGCGCCTGTTCGGTCCGCTGTTGTATGCTTTTGGCCCAACTTTGAAAATCGGTACTTAAGTCCATCTTATTCGTTGTCTTGGTAAGCCTGTAATTCTCCGGCTTTGCCTGTGCTGTCTGTATTTAAAATACGCACCTGTTGCTCAACTTCAGCTAAAGTTTTTTGGCAATGTTGCAACAACGATGTGCCACGTTTAAAAGCACTAAGCGTGTCTTGTAAAGCCAATTGTTTTGATTCCATTTGGTTAACAATGGTTTCAAGTTCGCTAACTGCATCTTCGAAAGTGATATTAAGTGATTCGGAGGTGGGTGGTATGTGATGTTTAGTCATGAGACATTTTAACCTATTCAGCTTGAAAAGCCTTCTTTAGAAACCGGGAAATATCATCAATCTCTTCGGGACAAACCGAATGTCCCATCGCATATTCGTGCCATTCGATAGAATAACTAAGGCCTTCAAGCAATTGGCGTGAAACTGAGCAAGTATCAAGTGTGATGACGCTATCGAAAATACCATGGGCCATAAAAATAGGCATATCCATATTCGCCGTGCTTGCTTCATCCGCTAATTTTTCTTTAAGTGATACATAGGTTGAGAGCGCTAGCACGCCAGCGAGCCTACCTGTGTGACGAAGGGCTGTAAATAATGCCATAGCACCACCTTGTGAAAATCCAGCAAGTACGATATTTCGTTCATTAATTCCTTGAGCGGTCTCATTGATAATTAATGATTCGATATTTTTTTGCATCTCACGCATGCCAGCTTCATCTTGCTGGTTTTGCAAATTTAAGCCAAACAAATCATACCAAGCACGCATTTCATAACCATTGTTCATGGTAATCGGTTTATAAGGCGCATGTGGAAAAATGAATCGTGTGTTTGGAATGTTCAGATCGGAGACGATGGGGGCAAAATCATGGCCGTCCGCCCCTAGGCCGTGGAGCCAAATCACGCTGTTTTTAATGGGGAGGGATGTTTCAATGATGAGGATTTCAAGTGCTGACATAAAGGCAAGAATGAGATGGTTGTGTAAAGCCTATATTTTGGCATTTTTATGAGCTGCTTGCACATTCAGTTTTTTACAGTGCAAAAAAAGCCCTGATATATCAGGGCTTTTTAGAGAATAGAACATTGAGTTAAATTTATTTAGCTTCAGCGACGGCTTTGAGTGCAGGTAGGCCGGCTTCAAATACACCCGTTACTGCACTGATGGCAGATTCATCATCTTGGCCGGCAGGGATAGGTGGATTGAGTTTATAAACACGGTAGAAGCGAGCCATCCAAGTTACTGTTGTCTCTCCAGCCCCAGGGCCAGCTTTAACGGTCATTTTTGAGTTGTAGTCAGCTACTGGTAATACACCAGAAATAATCTCATATTTTAATTGCATGTCTTTGTCGTCAGCGCTGCGAAGTTTTTCGTAAATAGTACCACCGCCTTTTAATGTTAATGTGCGGTAGGTTTGTGCATCGCCATTTTCATCTTTTTTCGTTTCTAACGTCGTGCTAGCTACTGCCGGATGCCATTTTTGCATGTTCCCAAAGTCTTTCACTAATCCCCAAACTTTGGCCGGGTCAGCTTTGATGACCACTTCTTTTTCTACTTTCTGTGGGCTAGGGCCGTGTGCCGCTGCTGTAAGCGGCAAAATAGCCATAACAATAAGTGCGAGTACTTTTTTCATGCGAATTTCTCCAAAATTAATGACGGGACCTACTTAGAATGAACAGCATTTTAAATGCTATAAAACGATTTTAATGGCTTATAAAATTCAACTCATAACTTTACCTAAATTTAGGAATTTTTACGATGATTTAATTCAAAATGGTTTTATTGGATGGGGACTCTAATATAAATTTTCCAAAAGCACGGCTTTTGTCACCCGTTTTTATTTGGGTGAGTATTTTCAGAGTTTGACTATCAATTACACTGACTTGGTTGCTCCCCCAGTTGGCAATGTAAATATTGCCTGTCTTGTCCTCCATGCTAATCCCTTCAGGCACTTCACCCACTTTAATGGTGGCTATCGATTGTTTTTGTGCTAAATCAATCACAGAAACGCTGTCATCTTGAGTGTTGGTGACAAATAAGAGCTGGCCATTTTTGCTAGGGGTAATGCAATAAGGATGCTCTCCAACTTTGATTGTTTGGATTTTTAGGTTAGTGGTATTTAGCACAGAAACATTATTGCTGATGACGTTGACGACATAAAGCTCGCTTCCGCTTCTATTAATCGCTAAGCCAAAAGGGTGTTTTCCAACGGATATTCTTTGGCTGATTTGTTGGGTGTTGGTATCAATAATGGAAACATCATCGCTATCACGATTCGCAACGTATAGCCTTTTGCCATCCGGGCTTATTGCCATTCCAGCTGGGGCTTTGCCATTTTTAATTTTGCTTTGAATTTTCATTGTAATAGCATCTATCTGATAGATAACGTCTTCAGTCCAATCTGCTACATAAAGCGTTTTATTATTCGGTGAAAGTAATAAGCCAACTGGAGAGCCTTTAATGGGGTAGGTGTTGACGAGTTGATTTTTGATGGTGTCGATGACAGAAATGCTTTGGCCATCCACATTTGAAATATAGGCCCGCTGATTGATTGCTGAAACAACAACCCCAACCGGAGCTAATCCAACTTTGACAGTCTCGATGACTCTATTGCTATCGGTATCGATCACTGAAACGGTATTATCGCCTTGGTTCGTAATGTATGCGCTTCCAGAGAAGCACGGAAGTGCGAAGCCTGACATCAAAAGGGTCACTGAGATTAGAGCAATTAGTGGAAGTGGGAATTTCAAAATAATAATTTGTTGGCTTTTGTTGGCTTTATTCTAACCTGCATTGAAATAGTTAACGCGACTGTTTTAATACCGTTGACTTATGAAGCGAAAATTAAATGATTGCGTCTTCGAATTACGAGCCTGTTATCTTTTTAAAAAGATGATATTGAAACGATACCTTTCAATATGTGTCGAAATGTGAAAAAATTACGGTAAATTATTTAGGTTTTTTTGTGATGATAGATCGCGATGGATATCGCCCGAATGTTGGTATTATTTTAAGTAATGCCAGCAATCAGGTTTTTTGGGGAAAGCGCATCCGCGAACACTCTTGGCAGTTCCCGCAAGGGGGCATAAAACAAGGCGAAAGCCCTGAAGAAGCCATGTATCGAGAGCTGATGGAAGAGGTCGGTTTGCGTCCCGAACATGTAAAAATTTTAGGGCGAACTCGTGATTGGTTGCGTTATGACGTTCCAACGACCTGGATTAAGCGCGAATGGCGAGGAAGTTATAAAGGCCAAAAACAAATTTGGTTTTTGTTACGATTGGTCGGTCGTGACAGCGATGTCTCTTTACGGGCTACCTCTCATCCTGAGTTTGATGCTTGGCGTTGGAGTGAATATTGGGTACCTATGGAAAGCGTGATTGAGTTCAAGCGCGATGTTTATCGTTTGGCGCTAAATGAGTTAGCCGTTCATTTAGGAAGCATGGAGCGAACCAAAAATAGGGAACAAACCTCGCCTCGAGTTCTAACAGAATAAAAAATGCCGCTTAACGCGGCTTTTTTATTCTGTTATTTTCATGAGGGAATGAAGCTTGCCATCTTTTCACCAAGTCTGACTGGTTTTGCTGCTTTCCAAGTTCTGTTGAATGATAGTTTTTTTTCTGGAAAAAGCATCACGACGGTAGAGCCAAGTAAAAAGCGCCCCATTTCTTCACCTTGCTTCAGTGATAAGTGTTGATCAGAAAAGTCCCACGTTTTGATTTTCCCAAGTCTAGGGTTGTTGATCGTGCCATGCCAAATGGTTGCCATGCTACCTACAATGGTTGCGCCAACTAGAATGAGCACAAATACTCCATGGCTTGATTGAAACTCACAAACTAGCCGTTCGTTTCTTGCAAATAAACCAGGAATGCCTTGGGCGGTAGTTGGGTTTACCGAGAACAAATCCCCTGGAACATAAGTCATGCTTTTAAGTTGACCGTCGCATGGCATGTGAATTCGATGATAATCTTTTGGGCTTAAGTATAAAGTGGCGAAGCTACCATTTTGGAAATTTTCTGCTAAGGTTCTGTTGCCCGCAAGTATTGCTAGCGTCGAGTAATGGTGGCCTTTGGCTTGGAAAATTTGGTCAGCTTTAATTGTACCAAATTGACTAATTGCTCCATCCACTGGGCTAATAAAATCAGCCTTGTTAATACGTCTTACCCCTTTTTTCAAAGGGCGGGTAAAAAACTCATTAAAACTTTCATAAGCCTCAATGTTGGGTTGAGCCGCTTCGGACATATTTACATGGTAGCGGTTTACAAACCAAGCGATCATCGTTGTCGTCAACTTGCCTGCTTTAGCGGAGGCGATTTTGCCAGCTAATAAAGTAATCGCTTGTTTTGGAATTAGATATTGAGGTAAAACCTTTAGTCGATCAATCACAAAAGTCTCGAATGTATAAAAGTAAAAAGGGCAGGGCGTTATGCGCCATGCCCTTCCATTTTAAGCGAACAAATGCTTAATTAGTTCTTAGATTGGTCAACTAATTTGTTTTTAGCAATCCATGGCATCATCGAACGCAATTGACCGCCCACTTTTTCAATTGGGTGCATTGCATTCAAGCGGCGACGCGCAGTCATCTCTGGATAGTTTGTGCGTCCCTCAAGGATGAACTTCTTAGCATATTCTCCGTTTTGGATATTTTCTAAAGCTTCTTTCATTGCCCAGCGAGATTCATCGTTAATCACTTTAGGCCCAGTGACGTATTCACCATACTCTGCATTATTGGAGATGGAGTAATTCATATTGGCGATGCCGCCTTCGTACATCAAGTCCACAATTAATTTCAATTCGTGCAAGCATTCAAAATATGCCATTTCAGGGGCATAGCCGGCTTCAACTAATGTTTCGAATCCAGCTTTAACTAATTCAACTGCACCGCCACACAAGACAGCTTGTTCGCCGAATAGGTCCGTTTCTGTTTCTTCACGAAAGTCAGTTTCAATCACCCCACCTTTAGTGCCGCCGTTTGCTGCAGCGTATGACAATGCGATATCTTTTGCTTTGCCAGATGCATCCTGATAAACAGCAATTAATGAAGGCACTCCGCCACCTTTTAGGTATTCAGAACGCACCGTGTGGCCAGGACCTTTAGGAGCAATCATAATGACGTCCATGTCTTTGCTTGGCACGATTTGGTTGTAGTGAATGTTGAATCCATGAGCGAATGCTAATGCAGCACCTTTTTTTAAATTAGGAGCTACTTCCGCTTCGTAAATAGATGCCATGCTTTCATCCGGCAACAATATCATGACAACGTCAGCAGCTTTTACTGCATCGGCAATTTCAGAGACATTGTGGCCTGCAGCTTGAGCCTTTGCCCATGAACTGCCAGCTTTTCGGATACCAACAGTGACATTAACACCTGAATCTTTTAGGTTTTGTGCATGTGCATGACCTTGTGAACCATAACCAACGATCGTTACTTTTAGGTTCTTGATGATTGATAGGTCAGCGTCTTTATCGTAATAAACTTTCATTTTTTTTGCCTTTCGGTGCTTTTTACTTAAGTGATATTAATAATTAAACTTTTAAAATTCGGTCTCCGCGACCAATGCCTGAAGCACCAGTGCGAACGGTTTCTAAAATTACTGTTTTATCTAGTGCCTCTAAGAACGCATCTAATTTTGATCCAGAGCCAGTAAGTTCGATGGTGTAGCTTCCATCAGCTACATCAATAATGCGACCACGGAAAATGTCGCTGATACGCTTCATTTCATCGCGCAATGCTCCAGTAGCCTTAACCTTGACCAACATCAGTTCGCGTTCGATATGGCGCCCATCGTTTAGGTCTAGGACTTTCACAACATCGACCAGCTTGTTGAGCTGTTTGATGATTTGTTCGATTACGTCATCCGATCCGGAAGTGACGATCGTCATACGTGACAAAGTGGCATCTTCAGTAGGAGCCACAGTCAGGGATTCAATATTGTATCCGCGTGCAGAAAACAAGCCCGCTACGCGAGAAAGTGCACCGGCTTCATTTTCCATGAGTAAAGAAATAATATGTTTCATCTTAGCCTTCAATCTCGTTCGCGGCGTCATCTTTATTAGGATCTGAACCTAAAATCATTTCAGATAAGCCTTTGCCATTAGGAATCATTGGAAAGACGTTCTCTTTTTGGTCAGTTAAGAAATTCATAAAGACAAACCTATCCTTCATTGCGAAAGCTTCTTTTAGCGCGCCTTCAACATCGGCTGGCTTTTCAATGTCCATGCCTACATGACCGTATGATTCAGCTAGTTTTACAAAGTCAGGCAAGCTGTCCATATAAGATTCTGAATAACGGTTCTCATAGAAAAATTCTTGCCACTGGCGCACCATGCCCAAGTAGCGATTGTTGAGCAAAATAACTTTAATCGGTAGATGAAATTGTTTGCATGTTGAAAGCTCTTGAATATTCATCTGAATGCTGCCTTCGCCCGTGACACAAGCGACTTGCGCTTTTGGGTCGGCTAACTGACACCCCATTGCATAAGGCAAGCCAACGCCCATTGTTCCCAATCCGCCGGAGTTAATCCAACGACGTGGTTTATCGAACTTATAATATTGGGCAGCCCACATTTGATGTTGGCCTACGTCAGAAGTAACGTAAGCATCACCTTTTGTTACTTCCCAAAGTTTTTCGATAACGTATTGTGGCTTAATAATGCTGGTGCTTGAATCGTCGTAGCTCAATGATTTTTTAGTGCGCCAGTCATCAATTCTAGCCCACCAAGACTTCAATGCCGAGGCGTCAGGTTTCTTACTTTCAGAAGCTAAAAGCTCATTCATTTCACTAAGCACGGATTGCACATGGCCCACAATAGGCACATCTACTTTGACACGTTTAGAGATTGAAGATGGATCTACGTCAATATGGATAATTGTGCGTGGAACACTTAAAAAATGCTCTGGATTGCCGATTACGCGATCATCAAATCGTGCGCCAACGGCTAATAAGACATCACATTCTTGCATGGCGTTATTAGCTTCATAGGTGCCGTGCATGCCGAGCATTCCCAAATTTTGTTTATCGGTTGCAGGATAGCCACCTAATCCCATTAGGGTGTTTGTAACGGGATAACCAAGCGTTCTTGCTAGCTTAACTAGCTCGTTTGAAGCGTCACCTAACACCAAACCGCCACCTGAGTAAATCATCGGACGCTTAGCGTCGAGTAAGATTTTTACTGCTTTTTTAATTTGGCCTGAGTGGCCTTTAATTACTGGGGTATAAGAGCGCATTTCTACGCTCTTAGGATAATTATATTCAGCAAATTCAGCAGTAATATCTTTTGGAATATCAACCACGACAGGCCCAGGGCGACCACTAGCTGCAATATAAAAAGCTTTTTTCATCGTCATAGCAATATCGCGAACGTCTTTTATTAAGAAGTTATGCTTAACGCATGGGCGTGTTACGCCAACCATATCAACTTCTTGAAAAGCGTCCATGCCGATGGCTGCTGTTGGTACTTGTCCGCTAATGACCACCATTGGAATCGAGTCCATATAAGCGGTTGCAATGCCAGTCACTGCATTAGTTGCGCCTGGCCCTGAAGTTACAAGTGCTACGCCAACTTCGCCAGTTGCCCGCGAAAAAGCATCAGCAGCGTGAACAGCAGCTTGCTCATGGCGAACGAGAATATGTTTAAAATCTTTTTGCTTGAATAGCGCGTCATAAATATGGAGTACAGCTCCGCCTGGATAGCCAAAAACGAATTTGACTTTCTCCTCATGAAGACATCGCATGATGATTTCTGCGCCAGAAATCTGACCTACTTTTTGCTGATTGCTTTGATCCATAAACGTACTTGTTTTTGCTGATAATCGGGTAACCCTGAACAGTAACTGTTTACAGCCCTTTGGTCAAGGCTGAGGTTCCAGAATATTTACTTGGGGGGATACAAAATAAACCATAAAACACATAGGCTTATTGTATTTTTTGAGCGGAAAATTTCTAATTGTTTGAAAAGCGCATGGAGAGGTCAATTGCGCGTATGTTTTTGGTTAGGTTTCCAATAGAAATTCTATCTACGCCAGTAAGTGCGATTTCTCTAACATTCGAAATATCTATTCCGCCAGAGGCCTCAATTATCGCGCGCTTAGCATTTAATGTTACTGCTGCTTTTATAGTGGGAATGTCGAAGTTATCCAACAAAATCAATTTAGCGCCTGCATTAAGTGCGATCTCTAATTCGTCCAAATTTTCAACCTCAATTTGAATGCTTAATTTATTATTGGTTTGCACACTTATTTTTGTAGCTGCTAACAAAACTGTTTCTATACTGCCGGTTGCAGCAATATGATTTTCTTTGATGAGAATACCATCGTATAGGCCATGACGTTGATTTAGCCCCCCCCCAATCGCTACTGCGTATTTTTGTGCGTCTCGTAAGCCTGGGATGGTTTTTCGGGTATCCATGATGCGGGCTTGTGTGTCGTGAATTTCATTGACATAACTTTTTGTCAGTGTTGCAGTTGCAGAAAGGGTTTGTAGAAAATTTAAAGCGCAGCGCTCAGCGCTTAGCATTTCATGCGCTAGGCCAGAGAGGGTGCAAAGTGTTTGATTTGATGTGACGCTTTGACCTTCTATAACGTGCCAAACAGTCTCGACACTTGGAGCAATTTGTTTGAAACATTCTTCTGCCCAGGGAATGCCGCAAATTACAGCCGGTTCTCTGGTGATGATGGTGGCATTGGCTAATTGCGTTTTGGAGATAAGTTGGGCGGTATAGTCTTTAGCTTTGATACCTAAGCCGCTTAAATCTTCAATGATGGCTGCTTGCACATTGGCTTTAATGGCCTCTGTGAGCTTTGCTGTGACTTGGTTGTTGATTAATTGATTCATGAATTCCATTATAATGACAATTGGCTTAGGATGTATCGATAGCATTTTTTATAAAAAAGCAGAATAGAGAAATGATGAAACTTTTGTATTCACTTACCAGCCCATACGCTCGCAAAGTTCGTATCGTTGCAGCTGAAAAAGGCATTCCACTTGAAATGCAGTTAGTTGTTCTGGCTGACCCAGACTGTCCAGTAAGTCTTTATAATCCTTTAGGAAAAATTCCCGTTTTAATTTTGGATGATAAAGAGAGTTTGTATGATTCGAGTGTGATAGTTGATTATTTAGATCAGCTGTCTTCAGGTTCAGTTTTGATCCCACAAGATACAAAATCCCAATACCAAGTAAAACGATGGGAAGCTTTAGCTGATGGTGTCTGTGATGCTGGCGTTGCCGTTTTATACGAGTCGCGACGTGCTGAAAATTTACAAGATCCTAGCTTTATTGCTAAACAAATGGGGAAGGTCGAGCGTGGATTAAAAGTCTTGAATAATGATCTTGGGGATCATTTATTCTGCGTAGGGCAAACATTTAGCATGGCAGATATAGCCTTGGGTTGTACCTTGGAGTTTTTGCAGCGTCGTTTCCCTGAAGTCAGTTTAGAGATGAACTATCCAAATCTAGCAAGGCTTTACGCATCATTAATGTTGCGAGATTCCTTTATTGAGACAACGCCACCTCAATCTTGAGTTAGTTAAATTGCACCAGTGATAATGCCTCCCCCTAAGCAGACGTTGCTTTCATAAACAACGGCTGATTGGCCTGGAGTGATTGCCCATTGTTTTTGACCGAACTTAATCTCAACAAAGTCTGTGTCTAACCTGTCAATTTCGCATGGCGCATCAGGTTGCCGATAGCGCGTTTTAGCCGCATAGACCCAGTTAGTTTTTGGGGCTTTTCCACTGATCCAATGGACTTGTCCTGCTTGTAATCCATCATTAAGTAGCAATGGATGCTCATGTCCTTGCACCACAATCAGTACATTATTTTTCATGTCTTTTTGTGCAACAAACCAAGGCTCACCATTGCTTTCTTTTGATCCGCCAATTTTCAAGCCTTGGCGCTGACCTAAGGTGTAATACATTAATCCATCGTGCACGCCGACGATTTTGCCATCTGGGGTTTTCATGTCGCCTGGTTCACGGGGTAAATAGCGGCTTAAAAACTCTTGGAATGGCCGTTCACCTATAAAGCAAATGCCAGTGGAGTCTTTCTTTTCGCTTGTCACAAGTCCCTCTGTTCGGGCTATTTCGCGCACTTCACTTTTAAGTAAATGCCCAAGTGGGAATAGCGTTTTTGATAACTGAGCTTGGTTGAGCCGGTGTAAAAAGTAGCTTTGGTCTTTGCTGCCATCTTCGGCTTTTAGCAATTGGTACTCACCGGCTGCAAATGGGTTTTCACGTACTTGTGCATAATGGCCTGTGGCAATTAAGTCTGCACCCAAGCCCATGGCGTGATCTAAAAATGCTTTAAATTTAATTTCAGCATTACACAAAATGTCTGGGTTAGGGGTGCGGCCAGCTTGGTATTCATCCAAGAAGTTTTGGAACACGCGTTCTTTATATTCTTTGCTGAAATTAACAGCTTCGATTTCGATGCCAATTTTGTCAGCTACGGAAACTGCATCAATTAAATCTTGCTTAGATGAGCAGTATTCATCGGTGTCGTCGTCTTCCCAGTTTTTCATAAAAAGGCCGATCACGTCATAGCCTTGTTGCTTGAGCAATAATGCTGTGACTGAAGAATCAACCCCGCCTGATAGACCAACTACTATTCTTTTGTTTTTCATGAAAGCTTTTGTTTTATAAATGAGTGAGGATAGCTAAGGGAAAGCGCTGCCCTGCCAAATAATCTTCTACACATTTTAATACTTGTGGACTTCGGTGAATGGATTTACTGGCTTGTAACTCCCCCAGGGTCATCCAGACTGCTCGAATAATTCCATCATCCAAGGCTAGTTCAGGGTGATGTGCTCCTAGTTCACCGATAAAGGCAAAACGTAAGTAGGTGATGTCTTTAGCTGGGCGTTGCCAGTGGTAGATGCCTAATAATTGAGTTGGCGTGAAGTCATAGGCTGTTTCTTCAAGCGTCTCGCGAGCCGCCGCTTGCAAGATTGTTTCACCTTCATCTAAATGGCCAGCTGGCTGATTGATGCGTATGCCTTCAGCAGTGCTTTCTTCTACCATTAAAAAACGGCCATTTTGTTCGATAATGGCAGCAACGGTGGTATTGGGTTTCCAAATCATGAAAATAGGCTTGAAAGCTTAAAGCAACATTTTACCGCTAGCCGTCATACTAAACCAGCGTAGCTTTTATTCTAATTTGTTTGTTGGTAGATATCTCTGCTTCGGTTAGTATTCTTGAGATTAGAAAAATTATTCTCATAAGAAATGCTAGAAAATGCTCATCACAAAATGATTTATTTAGCCTCTCGCTCACCAAGGCGGGCTGAATTATTACAACAAATAGGCATCCAGTTTGTTGTCTTGCCATCAGATATTGATGAAACTCCACACTTGGATGAGCTGTCAGATGATTATGTATTGCGCCTTGCCGCTGAGAAAGCGCAAACTTGTTATGATTGCTTAATCGCTCAGTCAATGGCTATTTATCCTGTGTTGGCGGCGGACACGACCGTCAGCATTGATGGCAAAATCATAGGTAAGCCACAAGATGATGATGATGCATTTCAGATGCTATCTGCCATTTCAGGTCGTTGGCACGAAGTGCATACAGGGATTGCAGTAGCGACACGCGAGGGAGTGAAAGTAGCGATTTCGACAACTAATGTTGAGATGGCAAAACTATCGAATGAAATGATTTTGGCCTATGTTGCTTCAGGCGAGCCACGAGACAAGGCGGGCGCTTATGGTATACAAGGCTTAGCTGGAGCG
>SESB01000519.1_pt1 | contig 27499 bp, 29 predicted proteins | sample 3171441 | NCBI WGS metagenome assembly SESB01 (sample SAMN06051867, study PRJNA518727) | freshwater metagenome | biome: subpolar coniferous forest; feature: holomictic lake; material: water; isolation source: holomictic Lake 227, 6 m depth | place: Canada: near Kenora, Ontario | collected... | reverse complement strand
CAGCTCAGTTCGTTCTTTCTTTTCCATATCACTCAACTGAACAACCACAACCACCAAGATCTTCATCATGCCTTTTACCGGGAGTAACATCAGGTTTGTGCAAAAGTTTACGGCATGCCCAACACCAATATCCATCAGCATTGATCAAAAAACGTAATGCAGAAGCACCAGTTTGAACCGCTTCGGCTCTCATGTTCTGAAATGGCTTATGCTCATAATTATGCTGTAATGCTGCTTGAATAAGCTCTCCTGATTCTTCTGCAACTACTGCAGCCGCATGAATGAAGTCCTTCGGCCATTCCTTATGTAATTCACATGCACGATCATACTCTGCATATATCAATATCAGGTGCTTTTTAACTTCTGGAGGCAGCATGCACCAGATCCTGTCATAATAAATTTCGTTTTCCATTTTTGAAATAATTAATAATACGGTCCAAAATCATCACTTTTTACTGGTTTTTTTGTTGGCTTGAATTTGCGTGTCTCCTTACGCTTGGAAGGTTCAGTGATTTCTTTTTTTTTTGAATCTTTTGTTTCTGATTTTAACGCATGGGTTTCCAATTGTTCTGGTTCCGGAATCGATTCTGGTTCCGCAAATACAACCGGTTCCGGCTTTGGTTTGTGCGCATCATACCAGTCTGCCATGTAGCATTTCTTAGAGCAATGCCTTGTCTTCTTGGTTCTCGGATGAAACTCACTGCCGCAATAATGGCAATGGATTTTCACATCTTCAGGAATGGCATTATGAGGGCCAAAACTCTTTTCGGTATTACGTTCCCTTGAAGGCTTCTTTTGAATTGTTTCTGAAATTGTCTCTTGTTCAATTTCATTTTTAAGTAAATAATCAGGTCCTTCCGATATATTCGTATTATCCACCGGCAGGTCCTTCTCAGAGTAAGGGAACACATTGATGGTTCCTTTGATTACATATTTAGCATCCATGCTCATCCGGATGGCGCGCATGAAGCCTTCAATCTCCGTTAACTTTCCGATTACTTTGAAATCAATGTTCATGTTTTTAGTGTTAAAGTGTTCTGGTAGCGCTGACAGGATTCGAACCTGTGACCTGAGGATTATGAGCCCCCCGAGCTGACCGCTGCTCTACAGCGCATGTTTTTTTAAATGGAAGAGAAGTTCAGGTCAATCAACTGATAGCTGTTATCTTCACCCCGCTCCCATATCCGGAAGTAAGTCTTCGATCCCGGCTTGCGGATCCCATCCGTAAGGATGTTGATGGCCTCCTGGAACAGCGGGTGGCTGATCTTGGTGCGGTACTTCATCAGCTGCATGATCTTCTTGCTGTCAATCTTTCCGCGGCTTGTTGAGAAGGCATCGGTAACAAGATCTTTCACAAATTCGATCTTGCTGTCGATATTCTCGCTCAGGAAAGCATCGAGCTTTGACTTCGAAGCTTCGATTGCAAGGTCGTCGAAGTCGATCCGTTCTGAAATGGAAACTTCAATCTTGATAGACCGGTCGAAGTTGAACCAGGTGAAGTTGCCTTTACCGTCCGGCTTCGCCTTGTATTCTTCCATGGCCTTTTTATACACATCACCACAGAGTTTATCCATGAGCTGCTTGAATTCGTCAAGCCGCTTGCTGATCCTCTTAGCTTCGGTCATCAGCTGCGCTGCGCTGCGTTCCCTTAATCTCATACCAGGAGTGATATACTCGACCGGCACATCGGCACCGGATTCGTCTTTCCATGCGCCGTCTTTTACTTTCTGTGTCATTGAAATGGTGTTTAAATGTGAATTAATTGTTGTTTTTGGATCTGATTTTTTGTAGGATCTTCTGCCCGGCAACCTCATAGCTCGAATGGATCTTCTCATATACGATCTCATCGGGAAACTTGTCAATGGATGCGTGAAGTTTTTTGTACCTGTTCTGAAGCTCCATGATGACATCTTCCCGATCCATGTTACCGGCATACTTGTACCAGAAGGATTCGTCGATGAGTGACCACTGCTGCTTCCACCATCCCCAGAACAAAGGTTCCTTCAGCCAGATGGTTAGCCAGTCCTCGCTCATATGCATTCCCTTCATGTAATCGACGGCCATGTCGAATACCAGGGCATTCATCTGCGCTTCGTTGAACCCGGTGAGGCGCATAACCTTTTCACGCATGGATGCAGCACGGTTCAGGTTAACTGTTTTTATGGTCTCTTTAATCATTGGAGTCGGTTTTTGGATGTGTAAGCTTAAAGGCGCCTTCGTCCCAGATCATGTAAGGCTCTCCGCCGCCATATCGCGACGCAGCATATGCCTGGAACCCTTCAACCCATATTTTCACGTTGGCATCGAAACGGATGCTCCTGGCAACGCGGCCACTCGGCTGTGACCCCTCAGCATGACTGATAAGGATGAAGAGTTTGGAACGAAAGCGATCCTTCAGCAACTTGTATTCAGAATAGTTCATCCCGGTGTACTGGATGGAATCGATGATGATGATATCAGGGCTTTTCTTCTTGGAAAGCCGATCGATGAGATCTGCAATGGGTTCTTTGTCCAGGAGAATGAACCGGCGCGAAACCTCCTGCATGTTACAATCCTCAATTGCGTTGCGCAGTGATAGCGATACACCTTCCTCCAGGGAGTCATAGGCAACCCTTTTGTGAAAGGTTGTAAGGTACTTTGCCAATTGAAGCGCGAACCGGGTCTTTCCGTTACCGGAGTTTCCCCATACCAGCCACGTACCCGAAGGCTCCGGGCAGCCGATGGCCTCCAGCCATTCACCTGTGAATTCCAGGCTATGGATGGAGGTCCGGTATAGCTGTTGTATGGATATGGCGCGTTTGATCGACATTACATTGAAACTTTGCGCAGCTCATCAGCGATCCTGCGAAGTGAATAATCAGTGCGAACCACCATCTTCTGAACATCTACATCACTTGAACAGTTGGCCTTGATGATCAGCGCGGCGTGAACGGTCTTGAATCTTTTCAAATCCTCCGATGAATCAGGGCTGGCCTTCTGGTACCGGGAGCCATAACGGCTGAATAACTCGGTATAACCAACCTTTTTGCAATCAATTGACCTGCGGATCTTCTCGCGTAGGCCATCCGCTCCCATCATATACCATCCGGTGCAGCGTTCCGTGGCATTCCATAGGGCTTTCAGCTCCAGGAAGGCATCATAGGCCAGGTCACCGGCTTCGTCAAGGATTATTAACGGGGAGGGCAGGGAACGCAGATAAAACACCAAATCTGCATACACGTCACTGTATCTTCCCGTATGCCCTACCCCGAATTCCTTTGCGATGAACCTGACAAGCTTCTGCTTGCTCTTCACCTGGCTACAATCAACATAAATGGCGTTTTTGTTGGTCTTTACATATGCCTTGGCGGCGAAGGTCTTACCAATGTCAGCGATGTCGCACAACAGGCGACTGGATGCATTGGTCTGGCAGAATTGAAGCTGATCGGTGATGAATTCAAAAACTGGTGTCCTGGCAATATTCCAGGTCGGAGTGTTTCCGATGCTGATGTCGAACAGTCTGGCCAGTGACAGCCAGTTCTGATCGGAGATTACCCGTTCGAATTCTCCGGACTTGATCCTGGAGTAAGCGGCATTGTTCATTCCGATGGATACGGCGAACTTAGCGTCGGATCCTGCGAAGTTATTTCGGCGCTCCGACATTGCATTGATGACTTTTTGTTTGAGTTCAGTGTTGATCATGACGTTTTGGTGTTTTGGTTTATAATTGGTGTTTAAATGTTTTCAATTGAGCGTTCCCTGAATATTGGATTCTGGTATTCCTTTATCCATGATTCCACTTCTTCATTGCCTCCATTGGCTTCCGGATCCGGCATCTCTACAATTTCAGGAATGATATCATCGTAGTCGACCGGTTGGGTGATCAGTTCGATCTTGCGTGTAACCTTTTCAGCAATTCCATCCTTCTCAGTTTTGAAGAAGTGAGCCTGACGCTTGGCCTGATTGGTGCGGATCCGTTCATCATCGGCAGTGCGTTCCATCTTCGCTTCCTGGTACCGTTCTACCTTGGTGGCTTTCGTGACGAAAGTGTCACCCTGGTATAGATAAACCTCGCCGATCGTTCCATCAGTATCAGGAACATAGTAGGCTTCCACGTTGTAATTGTTCGGTTTCAACCGGCCAATGGCTCCCTGGTTATCTATGGCGTACTTTTCGTACATCACCGTGGCGAAGTCATTGTTGCGGATGGAAGTTTCGGTGCGAAGGCCCAGGTATTTGAAAAGCTTATGCTGCTGAGGCCGCGAAAGATTCGGACTCATATTATCAATGAGTACCTGCCAACGTGTCTTACCTGGGAACATCTTCTGATTGGGATGCATGCCATGATTGTACCGGTTTACGCTCTCAATATCTTCGGCGATAAGTGTTGCCAATGGAATTCGTGGCTCTTTATAGTCTTCATCCTTCTTTTCACTCTTGGTTTTATAGGCTCCCTTCTGGTTCCAGCGGCCAATGCCTACCTGAAACTTCTTCTCATCACCATACTTCTTGCTCCGTATCTTGTGTTCTGCTCTCTTTGACCGCGACAATCCAGGCGCACAATAAGTGACATAATTGAACATTGCATTCAGATCCTCCGAGAGTGCCGACATAAGGTGATTCTCAACTTCAACTTCACCCGGCCACATGAGACCATGTGTTTTCACCGTTCGATACATCTCTCTGAAACAATCCCATACCATGCTTACCGATGGAGAATCGGTACTATGAACACACGCCAGGATCACATCACTCAATACATCGAATGCCATGTATGCATTCAGCCACTTTCCATCCGATGTTTTCCGGCTGAGCGTCCTGTCATCCATGGATATCTTATTCAGGGAGTACTGCGGAAGCTTGCGGTGATTGTATGGAGCCTTTTGTGTTATGTGATCAATTCGATTGTTACGAAGTCTGTCAATGATGATGGCGTTGGCCGGGTTATTGAGAATGTTCCATACGGTTGATCTGCTGATGGTGATGTAAGTCCCTTTATCATGATCAAAGAAATCATCTCTGTCATACACACTGCCAGTTTCACCATCAACTATCATCAGGGTACCCGAAAGGAATTGAAGGTAGTTGTCATACACCCAGGATCCAAACGGAAGGTTCTGGCGGCAGTATAGGGAAATGATCAGCCGTTCAACTGCATCATTGGTCTTTTTCGCATTGATGTTCTTGTTTCCCTTGTGAATCAGGTGGAAATAACCATGCTGAAGGTAATTTTTGTACTTATCCTGGAGACGAAGTGGGTGCGATGGGAGCGAATGTGGGTACCTGGTCTGGTCAAGAGCATTGGTGGCGTCAGAAATAATATCCCAAATGCCAGTGGTTTTCTTGCTCAATCGTTTATTCCGGCCCTTTAGTTCTGTATAATACTGCCCGATTGCATTCAGAATAGTGGCATTGGCATTGTATTCTACCTGCCGTTCGTGCTTAATGTTGGTATCATCATCGAAAAGGAACTCTGCGAAGTACTTTGAAGCTTGCAGATCCGGTTCAATCAATTCCTGCAGTCGGTTTCTCCTGGAGTACTGGCGAACGTCACCATATTTTTCAAAGACGCGCTGCTTGATATCAGTGCGAAGCTGGTCAAAGTTCAGTAAGGCCGGACAACCAGGGCCGCCACCTTTGCGAACACGAACGTGAGGATATCTATGTAGATACATATGCAAAGAACCTTCACTCATAACCGGACGTTCCTTTAAACTATCGCTGTTGGGATCTCCATCAGTTAAGTCAGGCTTGGAAAGGCAGAATATGTTGTTATAGATTTCCAATTAGTTTTTTGCTTTCGGGTTGCGGATCATTCGTTGAATCTCACGGCGGATCTTATAAATTTCCACCATCGTAATCACCCAGGAAATGATTGATCTGATCAGGGTGATGATTAAAATGACTATGCCTATTTCAATGATGATCATGGTATCTTAATTGGAGGATGTATCGGATGATTGATTCAGTTTGCGCTGTTTGGCAATATTCAGCTTCATGATGCGACGTGCCCACTCCTCTATCCTCTTATTTTTGCGGGTACCACGGCACCATTCCCGCACATAATTAATAGTATATCCAGATCTGAAAGCAATTTGGGCTCTGTCATCAGCTACGAGATGCTTCGCAATCTCACGATTGGCGGGGTAGTCGTAGATATATTTGACTTTTGTCATTTTTGTTGTAGTTTTGTGGTGTTCTGATTTGCAAATATAATGCAACATATTCTTGCAATGCAAGTTTTTATTGCAATTTTTTAAAAATATTTTCAATGGTAGATTATGCTCTTAAAATAAAGGAGTTAAGGAAGTTTCTTTCCTTAACACAAGAGCAATTCTCTGTTGACACAGGGATTAGTAGGTCCAGAATATCACAGATTGAGATCGGAAAATTCAAACCTACTATAAAATCTCTTACTGATATTGCAAGAATATATAGCATTGATGTGAATTACTTTTTCAATGAAGAGTTCTTACTCTCAATTGGAACAAGTAAACCATCAAAAGAAATTGTTGAATGTTCTTTATGTAAGGAAAAGGAGAGATTGATTCGATCACTGGAAAATCAGATCGAAAATCAGAATAAAATGATTGAAATGCAAGACCGGTTGCTAAAGATTAAGGATCCTACCTATAAACAAAGTGCCTCAGGTTAATATGGGCATATTCTGCCCATGACGATAAATAGTTTCTTTTTTTTTCGTCCACACACGTCTAATTCAATAAGATTTTAGTTTTTATCTATGTCAACTATTGATATTCATCGTATTATGTAGTTAGGTGCGAGTATGTTTATAGTTTTATCATGGTAATAACACCCTTTTTAAAATGTTTTAATGCCATTTTTTGACACATTATGATAAGTATATCATATTTTTGAGTAGTTTATTTATCATATTTTGTAACTCCTCTTGTAACTCCTTTAGTAACTCCTTTGTGATTTTTACCTTAAATATACAACACAACTCTGCCAAACTATGTCATACGTTGGCATTAAAAAAGCCCCTGAGAATGGGGCCAGTACTGATACCATATCCAGATTGCTATAATTGCGCTAAATCATATGATATTAGCCTTTTTAGTGATATATTTGAGGACTATTAAACAAAAATGTAACGATGGTTAAACATCGTTTAAATCTCATCCTGTTATCCAGGGCGTTTATGAAAGGTGATCACAACCATATTAAACATTTCATTTTAAAAGGCCGTTTTTGGTTATTGCTCTGTATCCTTCATTCCTCTAAGGAAAATCGGCCAAAATATATTACTTATCCTTTTACCTTTTGATTTGACGCCCTTAAATTATCATTCACAGTTTGCATGAACGTTGTGCTTATGGCAATTTCATCTTAAAAAAGGTTGTGATGGACTGATTTTATATTTGATTTTGATTTATTCCATAATATTCAACAACTTGCCGTTGGATTTCAGGTAGTTGAGCTCCGACAGTTTCATCTGCACCAGCGCGTAGATATGGTTGGTCTGGGCATCGCTCAGGGCAGTCTCGGTATTGAGCAGGTCGGTGAGGGGGATCATCCCCTTCTGGTATTGCTCCTGGGAGATATTATAAACCCGTTCGGCCAGCAGCATGTTTTCCCGCTGGCGTTTCTCGGCTTCCACACTGTTCAGCAGTTTCCGGGAGGCATCTTCCGAGTTGATGCGAATGAGGGCGCGTGTATCCGCCTCACTGACCTTCAGTTTATCAAGTTCGATACGGGCCTGGGCAACCTTGTAATGCTTCTGCATCCCGCTGAAAACCGGGATGGAAAGCCTGATCCCCACCAGGCTGGTATTGAACCAGTCGGTGGGTTTACCGGCCAGGTACATGGTGTTGCTTTGGTTCATATAGCCAGTGCTGCCGATCAGCGAAAGGGTCGGATAATATAATGCCTGGTCCATCGTGATGGCCGTTCCGGTCAGCTGTTTTTGCATCCCGATCAGCCGGATGTCGATATGGCTGACGAGATCGCTTTCATTGCCGGGGGTGACAAAGGCGGTGGATACCGAGTCAACCATCGCGATATTCTCCTCCTGGCCAAGCCCCATAAAGTATTTCAGCATGGCCAGGTTCTGCAGGTAGATTACCTGCAGCCGTTCAATCTCCGTGATCATGTTGTTCTTCTGAACGGCGATACGGTCGAGGTCGATCTTTTTAATGATCCCGTTCTCGTACTGGCTGGCCGCAATTTTTTCAGCCTTCCCGATCTTCTCCAGGTTTGACTGCATGTTGCGGAGCTGCTGCCGGGTGATCTGGGCCAGGTAATAGGACTGTGCGACATCAAATACAACCTCAATCCGTGTCTTTTCAGTAACCAGGTCGTTTTGTTGCATCATCTGCCGGGCCATCGTCATTCCCACCAGCCATGACTGGTCATAGAGCAGCTGGCTGGCCTCCAGTGCCCCCGAAATGTTGAAACTGGTGCCGAATTGTACCGGGATCATCTCCGAAGGATTCGGGGGACTCGAAAAGATATTCGGGATCATCTGGGTCGGCAGGTGAAGATAATCATCGTAGGAACCCGAAAACCTCACCTGGGGCAATCCGGCCCCGGTCGTCGCCTTCAGGTTGTATCGTAACCTCGCCTGGTCGAGCCTGGCAATTTTCAGACTGGGGCTGTTGACCACCGACAGGGACAGGCATTCTTTGAGTGTAATTATCCTTGGAGAAGTTTCAGGGACTTTAACAGAAACACCGGCGGCAGGTGTATCAGTGCCGGCTGCCGGCCGCGAAGGAACCTGGCATGCAGCCCCTGCTCCCCGGATAGCAGTCAGGATCAGTAATCCAAAAAACAGTTGAATAGCTTTCATTTGATATCGGTTGTTTTTTCAGTCGACATGGAAAATCCACAAACGATCATTCATATTTTGCATGAAGGTGGTTTTATGGATATTATATGGATTTGTAAGGATTATTAGTTGTATTTTTAATTTTCCGGCAAGATGTATGACCCGATCATTTCCCGGATTAGTTGTAAACAGGGTTCAATTTCACCGTAAAGTTAATAAAATTAACTTTCACCATTCTAATCAACTCAACATCACGCGGATACCAATCTATTTTCTGTGTATCCTGTTCCCCGATCGACCACCTGCGCAGCCGGATTGTTATTCAATTCACAAAGCGCCGCAAAAATAACGGGTTGGGGCTTTTCCGTAAAATAAAAGTCGGTGAATAGCCGAATAGGTCCGACGAATGACGGGAAACCGGGGATGGTGGGTCAACGTCAACAACCTGGTACTGACAACCTGGCCATATCGCAACCATCATCATCCGGTCAACCGGGCAGCCGGATAAGGACCAATGGTTATTATCCCCAGATTAAAATGAAGAAAATAGAAAACCTGCAGGCAAGAGATGCTATCTGAAAAAGATATCATACCCGAACCGGATAATGGTTGCGGCAACCACGAAGAGGAAAAAAATACGGATAAACTTGTTGCCCTTGAGAATTGCCAGCCTTGCGCCGAGCAGCGACCCGCAGAAATTGCATAGGGCCATCGGGATGGCGTAATGGTAAAGGATATGCCCGCTGCCGGCAAAAAAGATGATCGAGCCGGTATTGGTCGCCACATTGACGAATTTGGCATGGGCGCTTGCCTTTAAAAAATCGAATCCAAGAAAGCTGATGAAGAACAATACCAGGAAACTCCCGGCCCCCGGGCCGATGAAGCCGTCGTAAAAACCGATGACAAGGGCAAAGAGTCCGCCGTAAAGCATCTCCTTTCCCGGCGTTTTTGGCGCGGTGGTCGCGGTTCCGAAATCCTTCCTGGTATAGGTATAAACCGCTACGACGATCAGCACCCCGAAAATGATGGGTTTCATGAAGGAGTTACTCACGATGGATACTGTTTTCGAGCCGGCCCAGGCTGCCACCAGGGCAACCAGGCATAGCAGCCCCAGCAGTTTCCATTGCAGGTTGACCTTTCGGGCATACTGGATCGCGGCCGACGATGTTCCTGAAAACGACGGGATCTTGGTGGTTCCCAGCAGGGTTGCCACGGAATGGTTCGGCAGGGTGATCAGCACGGCCGGGGTCTGGATAAGCCCGCCACCACCCACGATGGCATCGATGAAACCGGCTGCCAGGGCTGCAATGCACAAAATCAACATCTCCATCGGCAGCAAGGTATTTAGTGAGAATTCCAGCCGGCAAAAATAACATTATAACCGCACCCTGAAGCCATTTATCTTCCTCGTCCCGCGTGATTCATCATGGCAGGAGGATCTCTCCGGAAGCATACAAAACGGCTTCCCCGCCGATGATCACCCTCGGTGGGAGATACTCGCATTCCAACTGCCCCACCCGGGCGGAGACCTGGCGGGCAGCCAGTTTGCTTTTCCCCAGCCTTTTGGCCCAATAGGGGATCAGGGTGGTGTGGGCGGAGCCGGTCACCGGGTCTTCGTCAACCCCCGACTGGGGCCCGAAAAACCGGGAGACAAAATCTACCGTGTCGCCGGGTGCCGTGACAATCAGCCCCCTGGCATCCAGTTTCCCCACTGCCCGATAGTCGGGATAAATATTGCAAACCTCAGTTTCCGTGCCAACCACCGCCAAAAAGTCGGTCTTCCCGCGGTAAAACTCCAGCGGTGCCAGGCCGATACCATCCCGGATCTCTGCCGGGCAGTCGCAGGGTGCAAACACATCGGCGGGGAAATCCAGGAAAAGCATCTTCCCGCTTTTCCGTACCTTCAGCGCACCGCTGCGGGGAGAATGAAAAAGGATCTCCTCCCCGGGAAAGGCACACTGGTTGAATATCACCCAGGCTGAGGCAAGGGTGGCATGACCGCACAGGTCAACCTCAACCGTCGGGGTAAACCACCGGATGCCGTATCCCGTTTCATTTTTCACCACAAAGGCGGTTTCCGACAGGTTATTCTCCGCCGCCACCGACTGCATCAGCTCATCACCGGGCCACTGTTCAGGCAGGCATACGGCCGCAGGGTTCCCGCCAAACAACCGGTTGGTAAAGGCATCAACCTGGTAAAATTTAATCTTTTTCATAGTTTGTGTGTTTTAGTCCATCCAAAATATCGCATGTTGGCAGGCAACAGGGTCGCCACCACAATGGCAACCCCGACGAGCCCGAAAATTGTCTGCAGGATATCATAGCCGATCCAGCTGACCTCCAGGAGAATCCAGATGATCAGCATAATACCGAGGTAAAGGCTGCAGGTCCAGGACCAGTGGATTCCCCTGTAGATGTTCAGCATGGAGGCCGCTTCCCAGACAGGCCGGCGAAACAGGGCAAACACCAGGATCCCCGGTAAAATCCCGAGAACGATCAGCAAAATAAGTCCCGGGATCAGGAAGGTCGCAAACGGAGAACCTTTCAGCACTGTCAAAGGTATATGCAGGAGCTCTCCCGAGGGAGACAACACCAGTGAAAGTCCCCCGAAAAGGGCTCCCAGCGCCTGGATGGCAAGCAGGAACACCAGCAGGTAAAAGGCAAATGGTCTCTTTTCCATCATTATTGTAGTTAAATCCAGGTTATAATCCTCTGCCTCCTGTGAGCACTCCGTACATTGCCGGCCAGAGCCTGCGCAGCAGGGCCCCTGTGCCAACCGCAAAGGCCACAATCGTCAATGGCAGCAGGATATAGGTGATCATCCGGTAACAGGGCACCTGGCTGACCACGGCAAACACCGCCTCGGTAGCATAGGCCACCAGCGGCGCATGAACGGCATAGATCATAAAGGAAAAGGCGGAAAGCCATACGAACCAGCGGCGCTTCATAAACCAGTCAACCATGCCGTTACAGCCATACCAGGCGGCGACAAGCCCGCTGAGTACGACCAGCTTGTGCAGCGAGAGCAGTACCGGGCCAAAGGCCTGGCCAAACACCTCTTTTCCCTCGAAAGCAATCACAGTTTTTACAGCAGCCAGGAGAATAAAAGCAATGCCCCACCCGGCCGGTTTCAGCCAGCGCTTTGGCAGGTCGATATCGAAATTGCTCTTTTGAATCCACACCCCCAGGGAGAAAAACAGTAAACCCTCGCCTTCGAAGAACACAAATCCCAGCGTTGAAAACCAAATCAACACGGCAATGCCGAAGAACACCCACCGGGCGACGGGGTTGGTGACGCACCACCTGATGGCCGGGTATGCGATGTTGTAGATCAGCAGGACCCGGATAAACCAGAGCTGGTAGGGTACCGGGAGGATGATCCAGCGAAACAGCATCTCCTGCCAGCGATAATCATGGAGCAACAAACGGGTGTCGTCAAACTGTACAATATGCGAAGCCGAAACGATAGCGGCGGATCCGGTAAACATCTCCAGGATCCAGGTAAAGGCAAACCCGGCAGCGCTCCAGATCAGGTAGGGCAGCAGCAGCGTGCGGAGCCGCTTTTTCGTCCGCTGGCCGTAGGGTCGCTGGTCATGCAGGGCATAGAGGAAGCCCGAGATGATAAACAGCATGGGGATCCTGAACCTGAAGATGCCGTTTGCCAGGAAATATTCAGTAAAGGTGGTGAAGTTGAGCGCCTCTCCCGGCATGGTCCAGGGCTGCAGGTAACGCTCATGCAGGTTGTACCCATGCACAAAAACCAGCAGGAACATCGAGAGAAATGACCAGAATTTGAATTTCCGGCTGTTGAATTCCGATACAGCCAGGGGAGGTTGGGCAGGTTGGAACAGTTCCATATCAGGTTGTTTGGTTGATTCTCTTCCGGTGTGCCCGGGCAGCCTCGTCAAGAAGCTCTTTCAGGGCGGGATTGTCCAGATCACCGGCCGACCGGATCACCACAAAACGGTGAACCTTCCCGGTTCCTGTCAGCAGGCACTGAGGGTCGGGCAGCTCTCCTCCCCTGTTAAACCCAATTTTCACACCCTTCTTTGACAGGAGGATCACGCAGATCACATTTTTATAGCCTGGTCCATAGGAATAGCCCAGCAGGCTGGCCGATTGATCAACTTCTTCCGATATTCCGGGGAGATTCCATAACAAATACTCCCTGGTTTGCAGACCCAGTGCTGCAACCTTCCCGTCGTATTTCGATAAAATCGCTTCAGCAGTCATCTGTGGTTGGGTAATCCGATTGAGACCAGGCCAGTGGGTCATCTTTTGTTGCCGGGAGATCCGGCGACGGTTTTTATTACCCTGCAAATCTATTCGAAAGCGCGGTAATTGCCAAAAAATGATCAATAGTTTATACCTTTACCTCGTGAAATTTATCAAATCAACCATAACCTGATATACCATGATAACAGCCCGGATTCTTAAACACAGCCAAACTGGAAGCAGGATTGCCACAACTTTGGCCATCATGGTTCCCCTTATCGCGATCGCCCTGATGGTCCTGCCTGGATGCGCCAAAAAGTCGGATCCGGCCCCGGTGACGCCAAAGGTAACCATTTCGACCCCCACCCTTTTCACCACCGACGTGACGGCTGTCAGCCAGACCACGGCCACCTGTGGCGGGACCGTCTCCGCTGACGGCGGGGCCCCGGTAACCGCCCGCGGCGTATGCTGGGGTGTGGCCACGGCGCCGCTGCTTGCAGGCCTCCACACAACCGACGGGAGCGGTACCGGAACCTTTTCAAGCCAGCTCACGGGGCTCACTGCCAACACGCGCTACTATGTAAGGGCCTGGGCCACCAACAGCCAGGGAACAGTATACGGCAACGAGCTTTCCTTCACGACCCTTAAGGTCGTTATCGATTCGGTGACCGATGTCGAAGGCAATATCTATCATGTCGTGCCCATCGGCACGCAAAAGTGGCTCCGGGAAAACCTGCTGGTTACAAAGTACCGCAACGGCGAGGCGATTCCGAAAGTAACGCTGGATGCCCAGTGGAAGGTTGTGACCACGGGAGCCTATTGTACCTATGACAACCTTGCCGCCAACTTTACAACCTACGGGGCTCTTTATAATTTCCAGGCCCTGGCCGATGCCCGGGGACTCTGTCCCACCGGCTGGCATGTGCCTTCCGTTGCTGAATGGACGCAGCTGTCCACCTTCCTGGGTGGCAGCAGCAGCGCCGGCGGACCGATGAAATCGACAGGGACCATCGAACAGGGCACCGGTTTGTGGTATTCACCCAATACCGGGGCTACCAATAGCAGTGGTTTCACCGGAATCCCGGGCGGTTACAGGATCAATTACGGGACCTATTATTCGATCGGGAATGTCGGTTATTTCTGGTCATCTTCCGATACCGCCTCATTGAACGGATGGAACTATGTGCTGGATGCCAACAACGGGGAGCTGCTCAGGAATTTCAACCTGAAAAACAACGGATTCTCTGTTCGCTGCTGCAAGGACTGAGCCTGGTCAGGCCTGGGATGGACCCTCTTTCCGCCGCTCCTTTTTTTCCGACTGCCTCCGCTTGGTCTCCAGCCGCTCCTCCTTCGATGCCCTCGATGGCCGGGTAGCCTTGCGCTTTTTACGCGGGGTGAGTGCTTTGGTGACCAGGGCATAAAACTTTTCGGTGACCAGCTCCTTGTTCTTCAGCTGCGATCGCTCCGATTGCGCCACCAGCAGCAACTCCCCTGCGGCATTGATCCGCGAAGCCAGCTTTTCGGCGATCAGCGCTTTTTCAGCCTCCGTCAGCAGCTGGGAGGAGGCAACATGGAAGCGCAGCTCAACCTTCGTGCTGACCTTGTTCACATTCTGCCCGCCCGGGCCGCTGCTGCGCGAGGCGCTGTAGTGCAGCTCCCCGCTGAAATCGCGTTCATCCATTTACTGTCTCTCCCCTTAAATGCAATTCCTGCAAAATTACTACTTTCGCGATCAATTCAGCGCCTTTGCCCGGAACGGGACCTCCGGTCGGGAAAATGCAGAATTGTTTGATCTCACAGCATAATAACCAACCTCCAACATAACCTGATGAAACGAATAGGAATCATTGGCGGCGGATTTGCCGGAACGATGACGGCGGTGCACCTGATTGAGCAAGGCACCCGGCCGCTGGAGCTGATCCTGATTGACAACGGTGGGGCCCTGAACAAGGGGATTGCCTATCATCCTTACTCGCGCAGGCAACTGCTGAATGTCATCGCGGCGAAGATGAGCGCCTATCCCGGCAAACCTGACCATTTCCTTGACTGGCTCTGTACAAGGGATGGATTCGAAGACCATGACCGGTCGCTGGTAGCGCAGGCCTTTTTGCCACGATACCTCTATGGTGAATACCTGGCCCACATCTGGCGCGGTGCACTGGCAACCTGCAGGCAAAAAAACATCAGTGTCAGCGTTTTACAAGATACCGTTTGCGACCTGGATGTAACCGAATCGGGAGTTTCAATGCACCTTGCCGGCGGCGGGGTGATCCAGGCAGGCACCTGTATCCTTGCAACCGGCAACCAGCTGCCGGGAAATCCAGCCATTAAAGATGAATCCTTTTATAAGAGTCCCCTCTATTTTCAAAACCCCTGGGATATTGAATCGGTAACCGGGATTGCAGGCAGCCTGCCGGTCCTGATCATGGGCAACGGGTTAACCATGGTGGACACGGTGACCGGCCTGCTCGAAAACGGGTTTAACGGCACCATTCTTTCGGTTTCGCCCAATGGCTACAATATCCTGCCGCAACGGCACAGCTTGCTCAGGTACACAGAAATTTCCGGGGAACTTTCAGGGAATATCCCACTGTACGACCTGGTAAGGCTGGTGCACAAACATATTAAAAAGGTCAGGAGCCTGGGCATCTCGGCCGGGCCTGTAATCGATGCCATCCGCCCATTTACGCAGACCATCTGGGGCAATTTCACCATGGAGGAAAAACGGGTTTTTCTCTCACGGTTTCGCCACCTGTGGGGGGTTGCCCGCCACCGGGTCCCGTTAACGGTCCACGACAGGATCCAGCAATTGAGAATAGACGGAAAGCTCGTTGTGATTGCCGGGAAAATAGTGGATATCAGCGAATCGGCCAACTCGGCCATCGTGGAATATTACGACAAAAAAGCGGGGGTGATCCGTAAAACAGCGGTATCGCGGGTCATCAACTGTACCGGCCCCGAAACCGATTTCAGCAAGCTGGAACACCATCTCCTGAATAGCCTCCTTCGCAAAGGGGTTATCACCCAGGACCCCTTCCGGCTGGGGATCCGCACAAACACTGCAACTTTCGAGGTACTCAGCGCCGAAGGCAAACCGCAACCGGTTCTGCTTACTCTTGGGGGAAATTTAAAAGGAGAGTTGTGGGAAAGCACCGCCGTCCCTGAACTCAGGGTGCAGGCAGTAGCACTTGTCCGGTGGTTACTTTGAGATTTAATTTGAACACGGTTCATACCCGTCAGTAATTGTACGATAAACTGACGATGCTTATTTCGTCTCCTTCTTTGTGGTTGGATTCCCAATCTGCTTGTCAGATTTCTTTTCACGACCACCCTCGTATAACCCATGCTGAAAACAGCCTTGAAGGGTTCCTTCACCTCTTTCGCCTGGTAATCAAAATTGATGAAGGCGATGCAGTCATTATTCCTTAACTTCATTTCAATTTCAGGGGGTTGAAATGCATAAGCTGGTAACGCATTTTTGACCATCTGTTCCGATTTTCCGGTAAAGGGACCCATTTATTTCCGTTTTTTGCGATGTTTATCTTTTCCCCAGTTGGCGGGGTTTGCTTCGATATAATGGCTGATGCGCATATATTCCATTTCGTTTCTGATTATATGGTCATGAAACCGCGTTTGCCATCCGAACCCGGTAACTGTTTTCCGCATTTCAAATGCACATCGCCCTTTATACCAGCGTATAACGCGTGAAATATTTTCATTCAACATTGGATTTATATGACCCGTAATACCACCTGGTTTTGGGTTTGGTGGTGGCGGCGGCGGTGACGACGACGGCGGTGACGACGGCGGCGGCGGTGACGACGGCGGTGACGGCGGTGACGACGGCGGCGGCGGTGACGACGGCGGTGACGGCGGTGACGGCGGTGACGACGACGGCGGCGGGGGTAGAGACGCGATTAATCGCGTCTCTACGATTGGCGTTTCACCCATTCGCGATTCGCCCATTCGCGTATCGACCGACGGACCGTCAACGCCACCGTCAACGTTGATAATCAATACCCCGTGGATATGGTTGGGCATCACCACAAACGCCCCTAATTGAATGAAATTAAATTGATTGGGAATTTCATTCCATAATTTTTCTGCCAGTTTCCCCAATTCGGTAGGTTGTAACCTGTCAAAAACAATTTCACCAAAAAAACAATCACGATGCGCCGTACAAATGGTAATAAAATATGCCCCCGCACTGGAATAGTCCCACCATTGAGCCCGTGCCGGAGGTATACGATATTTGTTTTTAAATTTGTCCATCTCCATCCTGATTATTACTACCACACTATCCCAAAGCAATCAGCTGGAACACCTCGCTACACCTTTACCAAACTGGTGACCAAGACCTTCCCTGAGTCTTTGATGGCTGACATCTCTTTACAGGCTTTGGTTATGTTCAAAATTTTCGTATCTTCATTTGAGAATCCAACAGTTTCAATTTCTATTTCCGATGTTATAAGGAATCAAAAACTATAGAGGTAGACGGCATCAACCCTTACTTCAATCCGTGGATGGCATACCTGCGATCAAACAAATTACATTCATCATTCCATGCTCTCTTTCAAAGATAATAAAGTAAAATAATACCCTGATATGGCGTGCCGTGAATTCTGCAATTTGAAATCATTTCAATTAAATAATTAGCCTGAAAACCATGTAATCGATACCTTGTTTGACTTGCATGATCCCCGATACTCATTGCATACGGATTCACCGGAAACCAATAAAATAAACAACATTGAACCCATCTCAGTTTTAACACACAATAACCTTAGGAGCGCTACACATTGTATCGTCTTGAATATTCCGCGGGTAATCAAATCAACTTTTTTCCCAATCCCGGGCAACCCGTCAAAAAACTCTGCGTCTGGTTTAAAAACAGGAACTATACAGCGATCTCTACCTCCTTCTTCAACACCCAAATCCGGATGGACGCAAAGCCGCAATGCGATAATGGAGGCACCCCTTAAAACCAAATCTATATGAGACGAGCAATGTTTTTTATGCTGATTGCCCTTGCAACTGTAGTTAGTTCCTGCAACAAGACAAGCCAGACCAGCGCTACGACCCAAACGGTTAAAGCAACCGACCTGCCCCTGAAGGCAACCCAATACATCGACACCAATTATCCCGATGCCTCCGTTTTATACGTGGTTACCGTCACCAACAGCCCTGCCTCCTTTATCGTAACCCTGAACACCACCGAAGAGCTCGGGTTTTCAAAGGCCGGCGAATTCCTGGGTGATGGCGCCAACTTTCACGGCGGACACCATGGCGGCGATAGCACCCACCACGATTCGATCCACTGCGACACCATTCACGGGGGGCACCCGGGCGGCGGACATGGCGGTCCCCCACCCCACGGCAACGGCATCCCTCTCGACTCCCTCTCATCGCTGATTAAAAGCTATATCACCACCAACTATGCCGCCTTCACCATCCGGCACGCCGAACTCGATTCGATTTGTCCTGAGGGCGCTGTTACGGAAGTGGTTATCGCAATTGGCGGACAGGAACCGCTCAAGTTGTATTTTGATGCCGGCAATGCTTTCCTGATGCAGGATTCAAGGATAGTCTATTCGGCAGTCCCGCAGGCGGTCAAAGATTATATCACGGCAAATTACGCCACCTATAATGTCTGCAACCGGGCCACCAAGCTGACCCTGGCGAACAACAGCATTCAGTATATCGTTCATCTCAGATTAAACAAGGTACACCTCACGGTCCGTTTGCAGAACGACGGCACCCTGATTTGCGTCAAGTAGTCTTTTTTGGTTAATATGTTTACGAACGCCATTGTGCAAACCCGTGGGGGGTTTGATTAACAATGGCGTTCACTTTTTATATATTACCGATCTTGTTTTGTACTTTTGCAAAAAGGACTATTATGAAGAACCGTTCGCTGATCTTGCTTTGTCTTACGTTTTCCCTGCTGACAGCAATTGGTTTCGCCCAGGAAAAAAAGCAGGAAAAGCCAGTCGAGGTCATCCTCCTCCATGCAAACGACATGCACGCCAAAATCGACAACATGGCGAAGCTGGCCTACCTGGCCGACAGCCTGAAGCGGTTCCACGACAATGTTTTCCTGTTGGCGGCCGGAGACAATTTCACCGGAAATCCTATCGTGGACATGGCCCCCGACAAGGGTTCCCCCATGATCGACCTGATGAACCGCTGCGGCTTCAGCGTCAGCGCCATGGGTAACCATGAATTCGACATGGGGCAGGAATTCCTGCATAAAAGATTCCTGCAGGCGACATTCCCCTTTATCTGCAGCAATCTCAACGCCTCCGGTGCGGTGATCGGCCCGGTGAAACCCTATCTCATCCTGGGAACCAAATCGGGCGATTCCATTGCCCTGCTGGGGTTGCTGCAACTCGACGACAACGGTCTTCCCAGCTCCATCCCGACCCATATGATGGGGATCAGCTTTGTGAACGGACTGTCGAAAGCCAGGGAATATGCCTGGCTGAAAACCCGCTATGGCAACCTGATCGCCCTGTCGCACCTGGGAATCGAAGATGATACCCGGCTTGCCGATTCACTCCCTCAACTCGACCTTATCATCGGCGGCCATTCCCATACCCTGCTTGAAAAACCCAGGATGGAAAACGGCGTGATGATCGTCCAGGCAGGTTCGTACCTCAAATATATAGGAAAGACCACCCTCATGGTAAGCCAGGGACATATCGTCGACCGCCGCGACGAGGTGATCGCCATGGAATCACTGCACCAGGAAAAGAAGGAGATCAGGAACCTCATCGATCAGTATAACAGCAATACCGAATTTGACAAGGTCGTTGGCCTTGCCGACCAGCCACTTGAAGGCGTTGACGAACTGGGCAGCCTGATGACCGATGCCGTTGTCAGCCAGAGCAAGGCCGATATCGCCTTCCAGAACAAGGGGGGCATCCGCTTGCCTTCGCTGCCTGCCGGGAAACTCACCCTGAGGGATGTCTACAAACTCGATCCTTTCAACAACCAGATCGTCCTCTTTAACATGAATGTTGCGGAGATCAAATCTCTTATCTGCTACGGTTACAAACACGAGAAGGCCATTGACCTGCAGGTCTCCGGGATAACCTATCTCCTCACAGGTAACGGGAATAACCAGTGCGCCCGTGTTGATCTTTTCGACAAGTCGGGCAAGCCCCTTGATCCGCAACGGGAGTTCAGCGTCGCCATGAACAGTTATATGGCCGCGGCCTATAAATTCGATCACAAGGATCCCGGGACCATCACCCAGTTTACCACGAACGAAGCCCTTGTACACTACCTCCATAAAGTGAAACGGGTAAACTACAGCGGTGTCAGGCGCGCCACACTTGGTAAATAGCGCATTTACATAATGTCAAAGCCACTATGGAAGATTTTATTAAAAGATCGTTAAGCCTGAAGGATGCTGAACGCATGGCGGCAGCGGCCATCGCCAAGGCCGGGGAGTTGGGTATGTCCATCGCCGTTACGATTGTCGATGAAAGCGGCATTACCAAACTCTTCCTGCGGATGGACCATGCCCCGCTTATCGCGGTGGATGCCTTCAGGAAAAAAGCTGTTACCGCCGTGGGATTCGGTTTGCCAACCGGCGAATCCTGGTTTAAATTCATCAGCCAGGATCCCATCCTGCGGGAAGGGGCACATGATTTTACCGACTTTATGCTGATGGGCGGGGGCATTCCCGTCTTTTCTGAAAACCGGATCATCGGCGCCATCGGCATCAGCGGCGGACACTATGTCAAAGACCAGGAATGTGCAATGGCAGCGCTGGAGTCAATTTTATAACAGGAGGTTATGACAAAAATTAAAAATCAGACAGAGGTCCTCAGCCGGTTGAACCGCTTTGCAATGTGCTACGGCAAAGTCACCACGATTGAAGAACTCGCTGCTGACGTCAGTGAGGTACTGGATGATCTGCTGGATATTGAATCCTCCGGACTATATCTTTATGATTTTAAAGAAAAAAGACTCAAACTACTGGTTGCCAAAGGCTTTACCGACGAAGAACGTAAGAATGCAGAGCTGACCGCTATGGATCGTCATCCCGGACACGTATTCAGAACAGGCCAGCCCATTGACATCCCTGACACCGAAAATGACCCCGCCCATCTTACCATCACCTCCAAACGAAGTTTCATTGTCAGGTCGAGGCTTTATGTTCCCGTTCTGAACGGGCTTCAGCCTGTCGGCGCCTTTGGCATCGTCAGTGCGAGACCAAACCGGTTTACAGAAGAAAATAAGATCATCCTCACCTTTATCTGCAACATAGCCGGCGGCATCTATGCCGCAATCCTGAACAACGCCGGTCAGAAAGAGGCGCATGACCGTATGGCAGCCATTACCATCAGGCTCGAAACCCTCATCAAAAACCTGCAAGCCGGCATCCTGGTCGAAGACCAGGACCGCAGGATCGCCCTGGTCAATAAAACCTTCTGTAACATGTTCGGCATCCCCGTCGAACCGGAATTGCTCTTTGGTTCCGACTGCTCCGATTCTGCGGAACAATCCAAAGGAATGTTCGCCGATCCCGGGCTGTTCGTTAGCCGCATTGAGGTCATCCTCAGGGAGAAACTTTCCGTCACCGGGGAGGAGCTGGAACTGGTTGACGGAAGGATCTTTGAACGCGATTATATCCCGATCTTCCTGGAGGGTCGTTTCCTGGGAAACCTATGGCAATACAGGGACATCACCGGCAGGGTGCAGATTGAAAACGACCTGCGGAAAGCCACGGAAGAAGCCCGTTCTGCCAACCTGGCCAAGAGTACATTCCTGGCCAACATGAGCCATGAGATCCGCACCCCGCTCAATGCAGTGATCGGCTTGTCGCGGCTTATGCAGGATACGCCCCTGAACAATCAACAGCAGCAGCTGAACGAAAAATTGCTGATTTCAGGGGAGAACCTGCTCGGGATTATCAACGAAATACTCGACTTTTCGAAGATCGAAGCCGGACGGGTCGAACTCGAAGCCATCCCCTTTACCCTGGACGATGTCCTTGCAAGGGTTTACTCCTTCCTCTCGCATGCCGCCGAGGAAAAGTCCATCACCCTCAACGCCGGCATTGACAAGCCTTTTCAGAAGGCTGTTATCGGCGATCCCATCAGGCTCCAGCAGATCCTGACAAACCTGGTGAACAACGCCATTAAATTCACCTCCAGCGGGGGGGTTGACATTGCCTGCACCCTGGTCAGCGAATCTGCCGGCAGGGCTGCCTTTAAATTCGTGGTCAGCGACACGGGGATCGGCATCAGCGAAGAAAATCTGAAAAATATCTTTGAAAAATTCAAGCAGGAGGATGAAAGCGTCACCCGGATCTATGGCGGAACCGGGCTCGGCCTGGCCATCAGCCGGCAGCTGGTCGGACTCATGGGGGGTGAACTCCATGTGGAAAGCGAAAAAGGGATCGGAAGCCGGTTCTTTTTCACCCTGGAATATGACACCACCGATGTTGCCATCCTGCGCGAGGCCAACCGTAAAATCTATATCGACCAGGAGGCGCTGAAAGGCAAAAAGATACTGGTTGTTGAGGACAATGAGTTCAACCAGTTCATCGCACATTCCATCCTTACCAAATGGAATATACAAACCGATATGGCCGCCAATGGCAAAGAGGCCATCGAGAAACTAACCGTGAAAAATTACGACCTGGTCCTGATGGACATGCAGATGCCGGTGATGGACGGATGTACCGCCACCCGCTTCATCCGCAACGAGATGGCCATTTCCACCCAGATCATCGCCTTAACCGCTTTTGCCACTAAGGATGCCATTGAAAAATCGATCGAGGCAGGCATGAACGGGTATATTACCAAACCCTTTGATGAAGAGACCCTCTTCAGCCAGCTCCTTTCAGCATTTAACATTACGCCCCGCTACATCACCGAACCAGATGCCCCCTCCCTGGCAGGGATTCCCGAAGCTACCGGGCTGGACCCCTGGTACGACCTCGAGAGTCTCAACGGTCTTTTTGGCGACGACAAGGCAGAGATCCTCGATATCATTGAGAAATTCATTGAACTTACCCCGGAGTATGCCGAAGCGCTATTCGCTGCTTTTGAAAAAAACAATATGGCGGAGGTTGCCAGTGCTGCCCATAAAATCAAATCGAGCCTTGAACTACTTGCTAACAGCCAGCTGCGCAATAATATCAGGCTTATCCACGACTACGCACAAACAAACCAGAACCTTGGCGAACTCCCTGGCCTGTTGAAATACCTTCGGAACAATATTCCACTGCTACTCCGGCAACTCACCCAAAAGGCCGGGGAACTGAGAGGCGAACCCGGCAAAACATAGCGCTTCACATCACTTCACCCACATCATATGGATTCCCTGGGCGATCTCGGAATTCTGGATATATGGGCCCCGAATGGTGTCGCGCTCATCGGCAAAATTGCGAAAAAGCTCGCTGCCGGCCCCCCTTGCGTAAAACGGGACCAGCGAGTTTGTAGGCTCTTTTGAATAAAAATTCATGAAGGGAAGTTTCCCTTTTCCCATATCCATCAGGGGTGATAAGGGTGCATCTCCCCACAGTAGGCCGGTTTCATGATCACTGGTGACAATCATCAGGGTTTCATTCCAGTTGCTGTGATGTTCGACCCATTCGATCACGGCGGCAATTGCCTCCGTAAAATCCTTCATCTCTTCCACAAACCTGCCCTTTTGATTTGCAAGCGATGCCCAATCGGTAGCGCCACCCTCGATCATCACAAAAAAACCATTCGGGTTGGCGCCAAGGACATTGAGCGCCCCGCCGGCCATTTCCGGCAATCCGGGAACCGTTTTGTTCAACGGGGTAAAAAAGGGCTGCGAATCCCCTGTTTCGCCTGCCTTCCTTGTCCTGGCCTGCTGAAGGGTGGAGTAGACCTCCGGGCAACCCAAAACCCTTTTGGGAGGCTTCCCCGTGAGCAGGGCACGGAAATCGCCCAGGCTCCTCACCACAGTCCAGGCGTCGGGCTTGCCGTCGCCATCAATGTCGGCCACCGTTTTCGTGATGCCATTGACCCGGAAACGGGTTTGTTTCCCGCTGCCTTTGACGAGCTGCTGCCAGAAGGAGCTGTCGCCCACATAACGGGCATCCTTCCATGGCGAAACCAGCTGGTTGCCATCATCATCGCAGGAAGGGCTGCCACATCCCATGATCACATCGCAACGGCTGTCAAGCAGCATTTCATAGGCAATCTGCGAATAATGGGTCCGGGTGACATTGTGCGCCACGAAAGCGGCAGGGGTGGCATTGCTGAATTCGACCGTGGTGACCACACCGGCCGATTTGCCCATTGACTTGGCCCACTCGACTAGGTTTACAAGGGTATCATGGTCAACCGACATCCCGATGGCATTGTTATAGGTCTTGAACCCGGTAGCCATCGCCGTGGCGGCCGCCGCCGACTCGGTAAAATTCTTTTTCAGGTAAGCGGTATCTTTCCAGGCAAGCACAGTATTGTAACCGGTGGCATAGTTGTTTGATGCCGGGTTGTTTGCCTCATATTCCCCTGCTTTGGCAGGATAATGTGCCATGGCCAAATGAACAGGGAACTGCTGGTAAACCTGCGCCTTCATTCCCTGGTAATATTCCGCCGCCTTGATATGATTATACCCGGCCCCGCCTGCAATCATGATGATGATGTTTTTCGGCCGGGGAAGCGAATTGGCCTCCTGGGCAAACATGTTCAGGGCGGGGATGCCTGCAATAGCCAGGGCGAGGATGAAAATACGGGTTGCTTGTACCATGGGTGTTTGGTTTGCTGTTATGTGATGCAAATATAATTGGATTCGCGCAACCCACGCAACCGGAAGTTTCGGGATTGCTGCCTGCCGGTTCAGCCCCCTGCCGCCGCCATTCAACCCCCTTTTTCCGGCAGTTCATAGAAAAGATATTTCCCTCGAGCCCCCTTGCAGTTAATTTTGGAGAAAATATTTCACCCATGGAAACGCTTCACCAATTGTTTGCATCCCTCGACATCTTTTCGGTTATCCTTCATGCCTTTCCTGCGATTTTCAACCCGCTTGTGCACGGCTTTCAAAGTCTTTTCATGCTGCTGTTTACCAGCCTGAAACACCTGGTTACCCTCAACCCCGGACTGATCAGCGGCACCATCTTTATGTCCCTTATCTATCTGCTCGTGGCCGGCATTTCCCGGCTCCGGAAAATCAGGGCTTAATATTTCATCCTGGTACGCTTTTTCAGAAAGTGTCGTACCTTAGATGAAAAATAATCCACTATGGAAACCTATGAAAAAATCCTGGTTTTAAACAATGAGTTTGAAGCCGGTTTACTGGAAGAAGTCCTGACTGACCGGAAGATCCCGCATGGCATTGTCACCTCCGACGACAGTGCCCTTGGTGGTATTGTGGAGATGGAAAATGGCTGGGGATATGTGGAGGCCCCGGAAAAGTACCGTGACGAAATCATGCGGATCTACGAAGAGATCACCAAAAAGTGATCGCACCGTGATAGAACATGTTAAGGCGTTTTTTGAGATCCTTTTTAACTCAGAAAAACTGATTCAGTACGGTGGCCTGGCCCTCCTGTTAATCGTGATATTTGCCGAAACAGGCGTGGTAATCGGATTTATCTTCCCCGGCGATGCCCTCCTTTTCACAGCCGGCCTGTTGTGCGGCAGCAACCTGCTGGTAAATGTATGGTTGTTGGTGTTCAGCGTAGCCCTGGCTGCCTTTGCAGGAAACATCCTGGGCTTCTATACCGGCAAACTACTGGGCCAGCGGTTGTTTCTTAAGAAGGATACCCTCTTCTTCAAACAGCGGCATCTTGAAAAGACGCATGCCTATTATGAAAAATACGGGGGTGTGGCCATTATCGGCGGAAGGTTTATCCCGGTGGTGCGGACCTTTGTCCCGATCCTGGCCGGGGCCATCAACCTTGAACTCTGGAAGTTCAGTATTTTCAACGTGGCGGGGGCCCTGCTCTGGGCAGGATCGCTGATACCCCTCGGATATTTTGTAGGAAGAAAAATTCCTGCCTCCATCAACAACATCGAATACTTCGTGCTCGGCATCACCACCATCACCATGACCATCCTGATCCGGGGTATCCTGCGGCTCAGGAAACAGGATAAACAAGACATGAAAAACCATCATCAATAAGCTTTGCCATTGATTTTCCCTCTGTTCTCTTTTCAAGCAGAAATCGGGTGATTTCCTGTGTCATCCCATCTTCAATATGCTTAGCCTTCAGCAATTCAAGAATTTCAAGGGCACAAAGCCAGTCGCCGGGGTGGTGGTTCTTCAACTCCAGCCAGATGGAGGGTAACAGGGCAAAGGAGCAGTTCTCCTCACGGATGTCGCGTACCTGTTGGTATAGGGAATGCAGTTTCCTTGCCTCTTCACCATGCTGGATCTTATGGGTTTTTTCAACCGGTGCCGGGTAGGTCAACCCGAATGCATCCGGGTCGGCGGGACCCGAAAATACCGAAACGATCCGTTTTCCGACCGCCATATCATAGGTTCCCCAGGATGGGTCGAAGAGTACCTGTCCCTCCAGGGTCACCAGGCAGCCTGTAAAGCTTATGACCACGGCATGTCCATCGCAAATGAGGATATGCTGCAAGGTGCCGCTGACATTGACTCCCGATTCAAATTCAAGGTTTACAGTCTCCCCTGCCGTCAGCCCGACCTGGTCAAGCTCCTCTTCCGAGAAATCTTCCAATGCTACCGAAAGGTTCTTCACCCTGCCCACCGGGGAACCAAAACCATGGGCGTGGTACTGCCGGTCATGCCCGGGCAATTCCTTCCCGCCAAAATTAAGGTTTGAAGGGCCGGTTGTTTTAAGATAGACCGGAACTCCGTTTCGTTCCATCACCTCCGTAAAGGTACCCGACACCTCCAGGCCCGAGCTGAACACGCAGGTCGCCGTATTGGCCGAGCGGATCGCCTGCCTGAGTCCGTAAAGGCCTCCCCTGCGAATGGCCAGCGTTTCGGTGAACTCATCGAGTACCCGGTTCAGGGTCTCAAAATCGGGGGTGACGAAAAGTTGCGGCTGCGGTTCTGTAATATCATAATTGTAGTTGGCCGCATCGATGGTGAGGGTGATTTTTTTCACGGAAGGTTGCAGGCACAGGTAGCTTTCCTCAATCGACGACAATAATCCCGCCCCGTAGATCTTCGGGTTATCCAGATCCCCAATCAGCCCGTATTCCACCGTCCACCAATGGAGGTTCCTGATACGTGCCAGCTCCGAAGGGTCGCCCATATTCCGGGAGATCTCATTTAGCTGTTGTTCAGCCTGGAGGATGGCATCTTCGGGGGAATAGGGGTCGGCCTTGATAATCGACAAGTGGCGGATCGCCTCGTACAGGGCATAGTCCTGGGGCGACAAAAATGCCTTCGCCCCTATTTCTCCGAACCGGCGCAGGAAATCGGCATATTCCGGATCGGCAATGATCGGGGCATGGCCTGCCGCCTCATGGATGATATCAGGCGCAGGGGTATAGCCGATCTGGTTGATGGGCCGGATATCGGCCGCAATGACCAGCACCTTGTATGCCT
>SESB01000518.1_pt1 | contig 27534 bp, 19 predicted proteins | sample 3171441 | NCBI WGS metagenome assembly SESB01 (sample SAMN06051867, study PRJNA518727) | freshwater metagenome | biome: subpolar coniferous forest; feature: holomictic lake; material: water; isolation source: holomictic Lake 227, 6 m depth | place: Canada: near Kenora, Ontario | collected... | reverse complement strand
GCGCATTAAGACATAAAACGTCTGCATTACATCATAAAATTGATGTTTTCTCAATGCTGGATTTTGTTGTCAATTAATATAATAAGGCTCAATAAAGAGCGATTCACAAACAATGAATCAATAATAATCAAGCAATATCAGCCAGATTACCTTTAGTTTCTAACCATATTTTCCTGTCAGGAGAACGTTTTTTAGCTAATAACAAATCCAACTGTCCAGTAGTGTCGTCATCTTCTTCAATGGTTAGCTGTACTAAACGACGAGTATCGGGATTCATTGTTGTTTCACGAAGTTGACTGGGATTCATTTCACCCAAGCCTTTAAAACGCTGGACATTGACTTGACCTTTTAATTTCTCAGCTTTGATTCTATCCAAAACGCCCAGTCGCTCAGCCTCATCTAAAGCATAAAAAACCCGCTTACCTACATCAATCCGATACAAAGGTGGCATCGCAACAAACACATGTCCTTCTCTAACTAAGGCCGTAAAATGCTGATAAAACAATGCACAAATTAATGTTGCAATATGATTACCATCAGAATCAGCATCTGCAAGTATGCACACTTTTCCATAACGAAGCCCCTGCAAGTCACTCGAACCCGGCTCTATCCCTAACGCGACAGCAATATCATGAACCTCCTGTGACGCCATCACCTGACTGGACTCGACTTCCCATGTATTAAGAATCTTTCCCCGCAGAGGCATAATAGCTTGAAAATCACGTTCACGTGCCTGCTTTGCAGACCCACCTGCGGAATCTCCTTCCACCAAAAACAACTCCGTGCGAGCAATATCCTGGGCCGAACAATCTGCCAGCTTGCCTGGCAAAGCAGGACCCGCTGTAATCCGTTTTCGAATAATTTTTTTATTGGAGCGCAAGCGCTTTTGCGCACTTGAAATAATGATCTCTGCTATTTTTTCACCTTCAGCTGGATGCTGATTCAGCCAAAGACTAAAACTATCTTTAGCAACTCCCGACACAAAGGCTACACATTCTCTTGAACTTAAACGTTCTTTCGTTTGACCTGAAAACTGAGGATCCTCTAACTTGACTGAAAGAACAAAATGACAGTTTTCCCAGACATCTTCAGGAGCGACTTTAACCCCACGCGGCAAAATTCCTCTGATATCACAAAACTCCCTCATCGCCTCTGTCAAACCTGCACGTAAGCCATTAACGTGGGTTCCTCCTTGAGCCGTAGGCACTAGATTGACATAACTCTCATTGAGAACTTCGGGTGGATTTTCAAGTGCCCAAACAATTCCCCACTCAACCGCCTCATGCTTTGCTGCAATATCACCCATAAACGGTTGCTCAGGAAAAAACTCAATATCTCCGATTCTATCCAGCAAATACTCTTTAAGACCGTTCTCGTAGCACCATAAAAACTCCTCATTACTCTGCTCGTCCTTTAGAGTAATCTTTAAGCCAGGACATAGCACTGCTTTAGCCCGAAGCACATGCTTTAATTTACTAACAGAAATTTTACTTGAATCAAAATACTTTTCGTTAGGCCAAAACTTGACTGAAGTCCCTGTGTTATTTCTACCGACAGTGCCCGTTTCAACTAAATCCGTTTGCTTTTCACCATCAGCAAAAGACATGGCATAAACTTTTCCATTTCGTTTAACCTCAATGTCCAATTTTGCTGATAAGGCATTAACGACCGATACACCTACCCCGTGTAAGCCCCCCGAAAACTGATAGTTTTTATTTGAGAACTTACCACCTGCATGCAACTGAGTAAGAATAACCTCAACGCCAGGAATACCTTGATCAGGATGAATATCCACAGGCATTCCACGACCATCATCACTGACCAAAACCGAGCCATCTTTATACAGAATGACACCGATCGTCTTAGCGTGGCCCGCCATTGCTTCATCGACACTATTATCAACAACCTCTTGCACTAAGTGATTAGGTCGGGTGGTATCCGTATACATACCGGGTCTTTTACGAACCGGCTCCAATCCGCTTAAAACTTCTATCGCGGCTGCATTATATTCATTACTCATTATTACAAAGAACTCATAAGCCAATTATGTTTACAACTTTATTTACAACGTTTATTTAACTGCATCTATAGTCCTTCAGAAATTAAAATTCCATAACATGAAGCTTTAGTTCGCAGGGATACCAACCTAAAGGTGGAGTAAATAGCTTAAGCTGTTTTTACAGGCAATAGCTGAAGCGATTTAACTCCTGTTTTTATTTATCTGAAAATCTATATCTAGGGCTTACGTTTCAAAACTACTTTTGCCTCATTCCAAAAAGCGTCTAATTCCGCTAACTCACAATCAACCAAGTTTCGTCCTGCCGCTTCGACCTGCTCTTCAATATAGTGAAAGCGTCTGGAAAACTTTTTAGTACTTTCCTTGAGTGCGATTTCAGGATTAACCTTCAAATGTCTCGCCAGATTAACGGCAACCAACAGCAAATCACCAATTTCTTCCTGAATATGCGCTTGGTCACCCGACTCCCACGCCTCTTTGACTTCACCCAATTCTTCCAACACCTTTTCAAATACAGGGGGAACATCAGGCCAATCAAAACCATACTGAGCGGCTCGATCCTGGATTTTTTCACACTCCATCAAGGCTGGCAGGCTCGCCGCAACACCGGCTAACACACTCGACTTCACTGGCGTTTTTTGCTTCTCTTCGCGCTCTTGAGCTTTGGCCTGCTCCCAAGCTTGATGGCGCTCAGCATCTGTAGTAAAAACCGCATCAGCGAAAACATGGGGGTGTCGACGTATCAACTTATCACTGATACCCGCAGAAACGTCTTCAAAACTAAACAGTCCCCGCTCTTGAGCAATTTGAGCATGAAAAACCACCTGTAATAACAGATCACCTAATTCAGCTCGTAAATCATCCAAATCATTACGCTCAATCGCATCAACAACTTCATAAGCCTCTTCAATAAGATAGGGGATTAAGGTAGTAAAGTCTTGCTTAATATCCCACGCACAACCATCGTCTGGTCGACGTAAACGGGACATAATATCTAATAGTTGTTGAGTGTTTTTTAGCATAAAAAAGGCTTGGCTTTAAAATGAAAAACCAAAGTTTTCATGAAAACGCTGTTTAAAATCCTCAAGGTAAATTGAATGATTTTGGGTGCCATGATGCTCAATCTTTATTGCACCCATCAACGAAGCAATTCTTCCTGTGATTTCCCAATCCAACTCATTCATCAGTCCAAAAAGTAACCCGGCACGATAAGCATCGCCACAACCGGTGGGATCAAACACGGCTTTTGGTTTTGCTGCAGGTATTGTGATAACCTGACCTTTTGTATAAATCTTTGAACCCTTAGCGCCTAAGGTAACAACTAAAGCCTCTACCCTGCCAGCAATTTCTTCTAAAGACAAACCCGTACGCTCTTGCATTAACTCAGATTCATAATCATTTAAGGTTATCCAAGTGGCTTGATCAATAAAAGTAAGCAGCTCCGCGCCATTGAACATAGGCATACCCTGACCTGGATCAAATATAAAAGGAATACCTAATTCTACAAACTGTTCAGCATGAAGAACCATGCCGTCTTTACCATCTGGAGACACAATACCTATGCTAATATCACGATTAATGGGTATTGAGTTTAAATGTGAAAAACTCATCGCACCCGGATGAAACGCGGTAATCTGATTACCCTCTTCATCAGTAGTGATGTAGGCCTGGCCGGTATATTGATTATCCAAAGCCTGAATAAACTCACTTGACAAACCATTTTGATTCATCCAACGGCCATAAGGCTCAAAATCATGACCAACCACAGCCATTGTCAACGCTTCTTCACCCAATAAATTGAGATTGTAAGCAATATTCCCTGCACACCCACCAAATTCGCGTCTCATGACAGGGACTAAAAACGATACGTTTAAAATATGCACCTTTTCTGGCAAGATGTGATTTTTAAATTTGTCATGAAACACCATGATAGTGTCGTAAGCCATAGATCCGCAGATTAATGCACTCATAAATAGTTTCCTTAAAGTAAAATTAATGCCCAGGTCGTTGCCGCCCAAGCCAATGACATCATAACTGCCGCTGAACCTATATCTTTTGCTCTACCGGATAGCTCATGATGCTCAAAACCTACCCTGTCAACGACTGCTTCTACCGCCGAATTTAATAACTCAACTAACATAACCAATACAATACTTCCTATTAGCAAAAGTTTTTCAATTGTAGATTGCCCCAACCAGATGGCTATGGGTGTCGCCACTACAAATAAAATAACTTCTTGCCTAAAAGCTTCTTCATGTGTCCATGTTGCCTTAAATCCGGCAACAGAAAAAATACACGCATTGATCAGGCGCTTAAGACCTTTCGCATTTTGATTTGCCATTACTGTATTTATTACCCTTTAAAAAGACAAAGAAGTGAATTGTACTTCAATTACATGAAAAAATGACGACAGGTTATCTTCCATATGCCTATTCTATATGGGCTTGATAAGCATCTGCGTCCATTAACTGATCCAATTCAGATAAATCATCTGATTTAATCCTGAATATCCATGTAACATAGGGATCTTCATTTATTTTTTCTGGCTCATTAGCTAAATCTAGATTAGTTTCAACAATTTCACCCGACACCGGACTATACAAATCCGAAGCTGTTTTAACCGATTCAACTACAGCACATTGTTCATTTGCTGTCACTTTACGGCCTATCTCTGGCAACTCTACAAAAACAAGATCACCCAATTCTTCCTGTGCAAAATTAGTTATTCCGACACGAACAATATTTTCTTCTTCAACCGCCACCCACTCATGGGACGGCGCATACTTCAAATTAACCGGCAAATCACTCATAGCTTGATCTCATAAAAAGAATACAAATAAGGTAACACAATTCAGCGTATTAGAAATAAAGGTTAATTTTGAACCTTGAACCTTCTACTATGAACCTTTAGACTACACTGTCTTAATTATAGTACCAAACATCAATAAAACATGCCTGAGATACTGATCTACACAACTAAAATTTGTCCCTATTGCATTATGGCCAAGCGTCTGCTTGATAAAAAGGGGGTCACCTATCATGAGATTAATGTTGACACCCAGGCGGGTTTAAGAGAAGAAATGATGCAAAAAACTAAACGTCGTACCGTGCCACAAATTTATATTGGTGATTTTCATGTGGGCGGTTTTGATGATTTATATGCACTTGATCAACAAAAAAAACTTGATCCTTTACTGCAAACCGCCTAATAACAATCTAATCAATCATGAGCATAAATCCGACACCTATTTCATCGCCCTGTATTGGTAAGTGTATGCTGGGTCCTGACAAAATTTGTATCGGCTGTTTTCGAACGATTAATGAAATTACTGTCTGGAGTCAAGTAAATGATGAAACACGCAAAGTTATTTTAGACACTATCGAGAATCGCAGAAATAGACGATAAATGGGTTGCTAAAAGCCTTTATACAAATGAGAGGGGGAAATATTCCGAATGAAACTATTACATAGAAAAGACTTATTTGGCTGGTCAGAATTTAACAAGGAACGGAATCTGGATTTTCACAGTGTACTATGGGTACGTGAAGAAGGAAATGTACTCATTGATCCACTGCCCATGTCAGAACATGATCATAGCCACTTACAACGTTTAGGGGGCGTTCATATTATTATCGTGACAAACAGTGATCACTGTCGTGATGCAGAACATTTGGCCCTGACCACTGGCGCACACATTTATGGCCCAGCAGGCGAAGAAGAAACCTTTCCTATTAGTTGCGATCGCTGGCTAATGGATAACGAAGAAGTTTGTCCTGGCTTGATTGCTTTCCAGCTTGAAGGATCAAAAACACACGGTGAATTAGCGTTACTTTTGGAACACACGACACTCATCACCGGTGATTTAATACGTAGCCATTTAGCCGGCGAATTGTGTCTGTTACCTGAAGATAAATTGACTGATCCTCATAAAGCTATTAAGTCACTTAAACGATTAGCCGACATTCCCAATATTAAAGCCGTACTGACCGGTGATGGCTGGCCAATATTCAATCATGGCAGTGAAGCGCTTCATCGTCTGGCAAGATCCTATTAAATTAACACAGCACACTAATTATAATAACTCAGGAGACCGACATGCTCTATCTCGACCCGAATCAACCCGACAGTAAGGTAAGCTTTAAACCCCGTTATGGTAACTTTATTGGCGGCCAATGGGTTGACCCCGTAAAAGGTCAATACTTTGATAACATAAGCCCGGTCAATGGCAAAGTCTTTTGCCAAATACCCCGATCATCCGCCGAAGATATAGAACTTGCTCTGGATGCCGCTCATGCTGCAAAAGCCGCTTGGGGGAAAACCTCAGTCACTGCCCGATCTAATGTATTATTAAAAATTGCTGATCGAATAGAAGCCCATCTTGAAACCTTAGCCGTTGCAGAAACCTGGGATAACGGCAAAGCTGTCAGAGAAACACTCGCAGCTGATATTCCCTTAGCGGCTGATCACTTTCGATACTTTGCTGGCTGTATTCGTGCACAGGAAGGTTCAATCGGTGAAATTGATGAAAACACCGTCGCCTATCACTTTCATGAACCGCTCGGCGTGGTTGGTCAAATTATTCCCTGGAACTTTCCATTATTAATGGCGTGCTGGAAACTAGCCCCGGCTTTAGCGGCAGGCAACTGTGTGGTTATGAAACCAGCTGAGCAAACCCCTGCTTCAATATTAGTTTTGATGGAATTAATCGGTGATTTAATACCGGCTGGCGTGATTAACATCGTGAACGGTTACGGTATAGAAGCCGGTCAAGCCTTAGCCACCAGTACTCGCATTGCAAAGATCGCATTTACTGGCTCAACCCCCATCGGTTCACACATATTAAAATGCGCCGCAGACAACATTATTCCTTCTACCGTTGAACTGGGTGGCAAGTCTCCGAACATCTTTTTTGAAGATGTCCTGGATCAAGAAGATTCTTACGTCAGTAAATGCATCGAAGGCGCTGTTCTGGCGTTTTTTAATCAAGGCGAAGTGTGTACCTGCCCTTCCCGGCTGTTAATACAAGAATCCATCTATGATGCGTTTATTGAAAAAGTGATTGCCCGCGCGAAACAAATCAAACGTGGCAATCCTTTAGATACTGAAACGATGGTAGGCGCACAAGCCTCTAAGCAACAGTTCGACAAGATTCTGGGCTATGTACAAATTGGTAAAGATGAAGGCGCTGAAGTATTAATCGGTGGTGAAATTGCTGCCATCGGCGCTGGCTTTGATGAAGGCTATTATATTGAACCCACCATCATGAAAGGCGGCAACAAAATGCGTATCTTTCAGGAAGAGATTTTTGGCCCCTTTATCTCAGTCACCACCTTTAAAGATGAAGCAGAAGCATTAGAAATTGCCAATGATACCCAGTTTGGCTTGGGTGCTGGACTCTGGACACGCGACATGAACCGCGCCTATCGTATGGGTCGTGGTATACAGGCCGGTCGGGTCTGGACAAACTGCTACCATAATTATCCTGCTCATGCTGCATTTGGAGGCTATAAGAAATCAGGCATAGGTCGTGAAAACCATAAGATGATGCTGGATCATTATCAGCAAACTAAAAATATCCTGGTGAGTTACGATACGAATCCATTGGGATTTTTTTAAGATTGAACTAATCTGGCGATAACTGGGTTATCCACACAAGCGTTTGATAACCCTGTCGTTAACCTACTATGCGTAACGATTACATACTGTAAATTTAAAGATATTGTTATTTTGTCTAACTACCGAAGCAAAGAGCGATGATAGTGAAGGTAAAATAAATGCTCCCTGGAAATCCAGCGCAAACACAAATCGGCATTTAAACTCAGTGTATTGCATTGATCCAGACTTAATCGGGTAGAGATAATGATCTTTCCAGTATCGTCAAAACTAATCAGACACCGGTCAAATAATGCATCCAGGTTAGCGCTGAGTAAAAATCCATTAAATACATCAAGACGTTCAGCATCGTTGTTGCAATCAGCCCATGGCTTTGCATGACTGGCTCGCAATATTTCAGAAACAGTTATTCCTGTCACTGCACAGGCCCCACCCCAATAATCCATCATGGCATTTCGAAAAGTATTTTGACCAATTCTTTGCCGCACCATACGTTCAATTTCTGTACCGTTAGTAGTATTGGAAGAAAAATTTGCTAATTCTTTCTGTACTTTCAATTCATAATCGCTAGCAGCTTGATTGGGTAATGCCTGAGCAAGGCTAGCCACTCTCCGTAGAAATTGAGCCAACATATCATGGTTCGGAATTACAAACTTACCATCTTTAAACTGTATTGCTACAAAACTGCGAATCAATTCTGACTGTAAACTGTTAATAGTTGAATTAACTTCAAGCAGATAATTATCGCCTTTCAATAAAATAGCAAGTTGAGCACTATGTCGAGCAGAACCCAGCACCACTTGATCATCAACACGTGACAAACTGTGTTCAAAGCCATTTTCATGGCCTGATTTTTCAATTAAGGTACGTTGTAAGATATTCATTTAGAACACACGCATAGTCCCGTTTATATTTTATTCCGCATCATTTGCCATTTCTTGCGTAACCAGTCTTCAATTAGATGCTCAACAAGAATACCCTTATCAGATAGAGCTTCAGCACAATCCAGCCAGTCCGTATCGCAAGCATTGGTTAAACGACACGAACTGACCTGTTCCCAACTGGCAATCACTGCTGCGACAATTTTACGATCTGCCAGATCTGTCACAGCAACAGTAAGGTCTGGTGGCAAAATCGCGTGACCATCTCCATCAAAATTAAGCTTGACCCAGATGACTTCATTACGGTCTATCTTAGCCATCAGTGCAAGCCAACCATAATCCTGATCGGTTAACTTGTTACAATACTCATTACATATTAGCCAATCTAAATCGAGTACTGCATGACGATTTGCATCATGCTCAAACTCAATCAGCCAATTTAATATTTGCTGTCTTAACTCGGCTTCTTCTATTGGCGTAGCTTCTGGGCGAAACGGAGAACCATCATCGGCGGCACTAGCAACGATAAGAACATTAGTATCAACAACTCGGGCCTCAACCATCAGCCTGTGCTCTTTGCCGATTGGCAATTGCCTGTGCTTGAGCTCTGCTTTCTCCAACGCTATCACCAAAGAACTTATCTGGCCAATTTCTGATTCTACCATTTGCATCAGCTTCAAGCATTTTCAGGCGTGCTTGAACTCCTTCCCGTTCGATAAAATACATCGCACAGTTTTGATTGGTAATCTCACCACGCGCCATCAAAGTTTGCATACGTCTGAACAAATGTTCAGAGTGAGTTTCAATAATAAACTGGACATTACGTTCGTGACTTACTTTCGCAAATAGTTCAGCAAGTTGGGATTGCGCCAGAGGATGAAGATGACTTTCAGGTTCTTCTACAATGACGATATGTCCTGGTTGAGCAAAAAGTGCTGCCACAATCACCGGTAAAACCTGAGAAACACCAACACCAACATCCTTAATATTAGAAGCCTCGCCTTGATTTTCTACCCATAATTCATAACGCGCTGAACTACCCAGCGCCTTAATGGAGAGGCTATCAGCCAAATTCATAGCTTTCAGCCAATAAATGGTTTGATTGAAAAGTTCGGCTTCGGGAGGCAAGGGTTTTCTTAGCTTTTCAGCTTGTTGCTTGGCGACACCACTGGCAATTAGAACATCCACGGCCTTGGCGCCATCATCACCGATATGCGCGGGCATTTGACCAGCCCAAACATAATCGCGCTGTGCCAAACGGCGCACGGGGCCAAGATAAATAATTCGGCTAAGTTCATCAAGTAATTCGGGGCCAATATCTTTGATGGCCTCACCCTTTTCACCCAAGGCTGCGATTGCAGAAGCAGAAAACGCAAAAGAGCGTTGCGGACGATAATCGGCGCTTTGCCCAACCGCTTTACGCTCTGTCCCGATTAATAACTGATAGATCCCCTGTTTACGGCGTTTTACAGTAAACCCCAAGGCATCTTTTCCTAGACGCAAATAATCCAGTTCGGCACTGCCTCCTGCCCCTTTATGATAACGAGCCGAGAAGATAGCTGAATTAACAGCTGCGCCCGTATCACTCCATCGAAACTCGATACCGACCTGATGACTCTTGGTTGATTCTGTATTAGTACCCTGTCGGCACAGTAGGTCTTTAAACTGACCCAGTGTTACGGAATCAAAAGCATCAGGATTACCCAGATTCAAATCCAGATTTGGATCATTGCCTTTGACAGTCTGACGAATGAGTAACAAACTCTGAATCAGACTTGATTTACCGGATGAATTCGTTCCCAATAACAAAGTTAAAAGCGCTATTCGCATCGTGCCGGTGTCACGCCATATTTTGAAATTATTGAGTTTCAGTTGTGTCAACATTTACTTTGCCTGATTTAATTCACCACGTTCAAGTTTATCCCATGCGTCTAGCACTAAACGCTGAGTACGGTACTCTCCGAACAGACGATGTTCATTGTTTTTTAATACGCGAAAGGTTTCGGAAGGATAATCGCTGCCCATGATGTCGGCTGGATCGAGTATGTAACGCAACTCATCACGGGTTAAGCCATACGCGCGGGCATACCATGCGTCCAGTTCAGCACGGAGTATGGCACGATGATCAGGGTCAAATTTAAAAGGAGGTCCATCATAACCTAAATCTTGCGCCCAAGATTGCAGATCGTAGGCTGTATAAGTCAGTTCGAGTACACGGGGCACAATGAAAGAAAAATCGATTTCACTGTAAAAACTGGATGATAGAATCGGAATCTGTTTAAATAAAAAATAATTCAGAGTTGTTCCACCAATTTTTTGTCTTGCTACAAAATCGAAGATTAAAGCAGATAAATTGCCTACTATTGCTGAGACTTGATAAACAGAATTCTTCTCACCCACTATAAGTAGCGGTGCTTTATTGCCCACCCCAACTCGAGGCATCAAACTTGCAATCACTGTTCTTTCGTCCGTTGAACGACAAATATCTCGAAATCCCAACAACCAGTTATAGTTCCAACTCTTTTCGCGCAAGCGTTGCACGACTTCAGCCTTATCCACCCAATAACGCGGAGTAACACAATATTCTGGATTCTGTTTATCTGCTACTGATACATCACCAGTTGTATCTTTACCATCTTCAACCGTGTAAGTCGCCCAACGATGATCAAACTGATGGATCATTTTTGCTTCATATAAGGGCAATCTATCGAATGCGGGACTATCCTTAAATAAATGACTGTCGTTGGACATGTGGAACATCGTCATAAACGAAACACCCCAAAGATTCTGTTCAGGCTCTTTGTTCCGTGCCTCACGAATTAGCACCGGTACTCGCTGATAAATTTTACGGGTCAGTTCGGCATCCATACGCGAACGGAAAACAGGACAAGTCAGTGTGTTGGGATTGATGCGATTAAAATCATCCGCACTCAAAGTAAAGCGGCGGCGTTGATCGGCAAGTTGCTGAGTATTGGTTAGAAAAAAAGCAAATTCTGCTTCTTCAGAAGCCCCCAACGTTAGTAGGCAAAACTTCATACGACTATCAACTGCTGCAAAAATCTTCTCACGATTTTCAAAATCGAACAGACTGATTAATTGTCTGCTTTGGGTTATATTACCAAAATAGGCTTTAGTCGAATCATCAGTGGCTATACCTGTTGGGACAATAAAACCAGCACGTCCTGATTTTGCGGTAATCTGACAGATAGTTTCGGCAAACAGTGCGTAAGTATTGACATCACCCACACCCGTTAAAGGATAGCGTCCCCCATCGCAACCGTTGACATGAGCAAAAATACTGGTTGCTTCCGCAGTGCGGCGGGCAATAATAAAATCCTGATAGAGTCGCTGTTCTGCTTCACACTCCTGAAGCGGATATTCCAGTTCAGGATAGATATTCCTGGCAAGCATACCTTGCGACAACCATTCGATACGTTGACCTCGCTCATATTTGTTTTTAGCTTCGGCAACAAAACGGTTACGGGTAGCAAAAAACTCTTCTTCCTGTAGTTTGATCCGCTCCCAGGGTGGGTTGCCTAATACACAATCGAACCCCCCTTTCGCATAGACCTGAGGAAAAGCTAAAGGCCAATGCAATACGCGGGCATTTTTACACGCTTGGCTGGCTAGCTCTACTCGATGACCTTGATTTACCGCTGTCAGTTCTTCAGCAGTATGGCTTGTAAACAGCTCAAGATAAAGATTATGGCTCGTAGGAGTGTTGAATTGAGCCGCTTCATCTGTTTTTGCAATTAAAAATGCACCGACTAAAAGGTTAGCGGCATTGCCTAAGCGACTTTGTTTGGCTTTTTGAGAAAAAGCATCATAAGCCGCCTCTTTGGTGGCAATATCAGAGGTAGTCATATAGGGTAAAGCTTCTAACGCTTCTAGCTCGGCAAGACCGTCCACCTCTTGCAATGGAAGATCCAGATTAGGATTTGATTGATGCTTGATAAAGGCTTTAAGCCCTTCTTTATTCGCTTTAGCAATATCTCTACAAACTGTTTTGTCATCACCGGACAACGGTTTAAAAGCGGCATCGGGTATGCCGTATCTCAATTGCTTAAGATCAGTCAGGCCGATTAAAGCATCACCGCATTGTAAATGGTGATCAAGAAATGATAGAGCTACACCCTCTTCAAAACCTTCTAGCCATAATGCCATGCGTGCCAGTTCTAATGCCATGGGATTACGGTCTACACCAAAAATACAACGACTGATAACTTCATGCAGCGCATGGCGATAATCTTGTGGCTTTACTGCCCCATCCGGCATCCGTAAGACGGCCAGCCGTTCTGCCAGGCGTCGAGCTGCAGCCAGCAAAAAGTGACCACTACCGCAAGCCGGATCAATGACGGTTATACTCAGTAATGCCTCAACAGGGTTAGCTGGATTGTTACCTAATCGTGCTTCAATGACTGGATCAAGGGCCGATTTAATGAGCTCCTGAACCAAGCCATCGGGTGTGTAATAGCTACCACTGGTTTTTCGGGCATTACCTTGAGTACTCCCCACCGACGTTAGTCCGACAAAGCCAAAATGACGGGTTATTAAATCTATTTCTGGTACCAGTTCCAACAAACTTTCATAAACAGAACCCAGTTCTTCCGGCCCCATATTACGGTAGTCAACCGGCGAGAGATGACCACTAAGGTTTGACCAGCGCATTTGCTGCATAACCATCAGTAAATTAGTATTACTAAGGATGGATGAATCTAAATCTGGGCATTGATGTTTTGAAAATAGACCACCCAACGCAGGCAAAGCCAAGCGCGGTTCGCCATTCGATAGCCCAAGAAAGACAATACGTAAACCCGTCCATAGGTCATCAAAACCATCACGAGCACGTCGCTGCAAACATCGGTCACGCAGGCGAGCCATAGCATAACCTTCAGCATAAGCTTTACGAGCCACTAAGGCTTGTTTGTCATTATCATCGGTATGCAATATTCCACGATCTTCAACAGTAAAAATAAATATAAGACGGTAAACCAAGCGTAGCAATTGTTGAAAATAGGCTTCTTTACTTAAATGACCTTCATGCAAATCGCGACGCAGGCTCTCATTAGCTGGATGTTGAATAAAACCGGTACCCAATGTTAACAAAGCATCCGTAACGCCCAGTCTTAAATTGTTACGAACGCGAGTACCTTCTTGTTGGCCTTCATTGCGCCAATTTTCCCAGATACATTCCCCACTGATACCTGCTCGGCTACCGTGCAGTAATCGCCAAGCCATTTCAAATTCTGCGAAGCGAAGACCGCCTAACATGTCTTGCAGATCAAATTCCAAAAAGCTGGGGCGTGTTAGCGTGGCAGCATTCCTTAGTATGCGTATTTGCTTACCATTACTGACCAGTGCCCAAAGATGTTGATCACTAGCATTTAGAAACTCTTGAGCCAACTGAAAAGCACTTTTCTTGCGGGTACCACTGCCGACAACTGCAAATCGGGCATCAGCTTCATCTAAGCCCAATGTATGGGGTGCGATCACGATTGGAATGGTTTGCCCTGCTAACGCTGTAATAGGGTATTGCCGTTCAGCGATGCTAAGGGTATTGATTAAGTTTAAACCGTTATAGCCCAAGGCATCCCGTAGCAAGTCCTGAACAAACTTAATGGTGATAGTGACAGCATCGACATCCTGACGCTCCAGATTGGGTGCAAAATATTTCCACTGGGCGGTGGCAATTTGAAAAGCACGACTGTATTCATCTTTTAGCTTTAGTCCGGTTGGGATTAAATAATCGTCTTCGGTTTGATAAGTCGCCTTACCCAGTGCGGCTTTATCGAGTTGATCGGGTAGGAATAACCCCCCTTCCAAATGTAAGGTGGGTAAGTTTAGAACGGTATGGTGATTTCTATTGACGCGCTTCATCTTTTAACCTTTACAGTGCATCAGGAAGTAAAACATAAATACCGATGATATCGACTGGTAAACAAGGGGTGACACTGTATTGACCCACATCACGGGCAGCTTCACGTACCCGTTTATGATCAATCAGTAAAGCCTCGGCTCTTTGCCTTGCAAGCTCTTCAATGCGGTCTGGATGAGACTGGATAAAGTCCAGTGCCATTTTGATTTCACGTTGCATGATATCAAGCGGTAAATTGCCACTAGGCAGGCATTCCAGGAGTGTACTTGCCTTTTCATCACTGAGCCATTCTGGTTGCGTGCGTCCACAAACAGCCAAAGTAACCGTTTCTTCAGCCATTAATTGATAGGGTTGTCTGCGTCTAATGTAGCTAAGTTGATGACGTACCCGCAGTAAGTACAAAGTAGTTACTTTATCAACAGCTTCTGTTACTGTTGCCGCACAACGTGCTGCCAACGGCTTTTCGCCCAGTAATGCGTCTTCGAGTAAGTGCTCGGCCAGCAAGCTAACGATGGGGTGACTACGGTGTAATTGTGTAAAATCAATGAGGGTGGGTTTTTCAATACCCTCATCAGCAAATCTTAGTTTTAAAGCTTCTGGAAAGTGTTGTGGCAACAACTTGAACCGATTACCTTTAAACAGTTCCAGAGGTGCATTTAATCTAGCACAAGCCGTTTGTACAAAGCGTTTAACATCCGCTTCTGATCCCAATGCACTTTGCTGTTTTTGCCATTCAGGGATAACTTCTTCCGGTTTAATTCTGCGTTGGGCAAACACGGTGCGGTTGGCCTTGGCTTTTTCCATGGCATTGTGCCATTCAGCTTGCAGCGGCTTAAGAATTTCTTCCTCATCAACATAATCAAATAAGCTCAGGTTTCGTTCACTTCGCTTCATTAAAGCGGCTTTAACAAGTGCTTGATTAATTCGTGATTCATCCTCAGGCATGGGTACCAACACCCCAAGTTCTTTACGAATAATATCGGCTTTTCTCAGGATTACATTTAATACGAAACCATCCACCGGGTTATCTTGCCCATAAAGCATAGTACAGCGGACTTCTGGGGCTTGTTGTCCAAAGCGATCTACCCTTCCTTCACGTTGTTCGTGACGCGTTGGATTCCATGCCAAATCATAATGAACGACTGCATTAAACAAATGTTGTAAGTTGATGCCTTCAGATAAGCAGTCAGTGGCTACCAGCAACCGCTGATCAGCTTCTTCCATATTTTGCACACGTATCTCGCGTTCTGTCGGTGTATATTCACCAGTCACCGCTTCAACAGTGACGGATGGAAACTGAACGCTTAAATGCTTTGCGACATAATGGGCTGTAGCGACATAGCGGCAGAAAATAACCGGATGAAAGCCTTCTTTCAGCAGGCTTTTAATATGTGTTATTAGTAAGGCCAACTTGGGATCACCCACACTACCACTCAATTTTTCTGCTTGTGAAATCAGATACTTTAATGTGGATGCATCTTGTAATTGCACCGGCGGTTCGAGGTCATTAGCCTCCAGGTCATCTGATTGCCCATCATATAATCGGTTATCAGTTAAGCAGGTTTCATTATCCAGCGTTCCTTCAAGTCGAGCAGTTAATGCTCTTACGGCAGCCGCTGGTGACGAGGCTACACAACGTAGCAAGGCTAATGTAGCATACCAAATTAACCGGGTATTACCATTAGCGGCTTGTTCAACTGATTCAGCAAGCTCACGGCAATAGTTTTGTACATCATCAAAAAACTGTCCCCATGCCCCGCTAAGATCATAAGTTAATTCGGTAGTCATCCGCTTAGGGAAGCCTTGGGTATCATGCCATTCATCAATATCTATTCGACGACGCTGAACAAAGTGGCGTGCTAATTCCTGACGTAATGGATCGCTGGCAGAGGTGCGGTTTTGTAACTTTAAAAACTCCGGATTAAGCAAAGACAGCAGGTTATAAAATGCGGTTTCATCACCAGAATGGGGCGTAGCAGTCAGTAACAGCATGTGCCGCTCGTCATTAGCCACCAGCCGTTGTAATAGTTCAAAACGCAATTGTTTACCTTGACCACTACTTGCACAGGTATGGGCTTCATCAACTATCACACACTCTGGCGCTATTGACAGGAAATGTTCACGATGACGTTCACTTTTGATATAGTCGAGACTCACTACAATGCAGGGGTAATAATCAAACAAACCCACACCCTGCGGTAAGTCTCGTTCAATACGACTAGCACTGGCCGAAGTTAATGCAACCGCATGAAGATTAAAACGTAGTTCCAGTTCATTCTGCCATTGTTCGACCAAATGAGGTGGACAAAGTACCGCTAACCGGCTTATTTCACCCCTATCCATTAATTCCCGAACGATCAAACCCGCTTCAATCGTTTTACCAATACCCACGTCATCAGCAATTAAAAGTCTCACTGTGGTTAAACGCAACGCCATCAATAAGGGCACTAATTGATAGGCTCTTGGCTCCACAGCAATATTACCAAAAGAACGAAATGGACCGCCTCCAGCACGTAACTTTAGTCGTAGTGCATCTCGTAAAAGTAAAGCCGCTGCATGATTGCCTGGTTTTTCTGGATTGGGCCAAGGAAAAGTAGCTGGCTCTACCGGCTGAAATTCTAGTTCAGGAATTAACGCAATAATGTCGCTGTCAGCGCCACCCAGTGGCCGTAAGCGTAGCCAATCCTGTTTTGAATCAGGCTGTACAACCCATTCGCGTCCTCGGGCGCGTACAAGATTACCTATAGTGAAATCGTGGGCAGGTTGGCTCATTAATTGTTCTCTTGTTTACCGAACAGTTCGGCGTATTGTTCAAATAAATCAGACCACTGGGATGGATTAGAAAAATCTAATACTTGCCAACCCTTATCTTCCAACTGGTCTTGTATGTCTTTTCTCAAGGACTCTAAAAACACGAGCATTCGCAGACTTTTATATTGTCCAGCCGCAGTCGCTTCCCCATGATTAACAGAAACACCTATGGCATCAGGTTGTTTTAGTTGCTTAGCCTGCAATTCAGCCAGCCATAAGCTTTGCAAATCATTGTTATTGTCTTGTAGTGTTGATGGTGGCTGAGATGTTACGTTTATCGGAGAGACATCAGCATTCACAAGCGCCACTAATAACTCTAGAGCCTCTGAATTGCGCCTATCGATATGGTCATGGTCAGGTTGATTAAAATAAGAGAGTAGGCATTGATAACAGCCAGCTTCGCAAATACTGTCACCCTCAGCGTTACGTTGCTCGTACTGTTTAAGTTCTTCAACGGTTGCATTGTTTTCTACAAAATTAAAATGCATCACGCGAAGCGCAGCACTAGCGACCATTGCCAGACTGGTCGGCTCCGTAGCCAATCGTGTTAACACACCGGCCCCTCCTTCTGCTGCTTCATAAAACAATAACGCTTTGCGATTGTCAGTCGTCGGTAAAGGTTCTACTACCAATTCAGACTCTTCAATTTGAAAGGTCTGTTCAATACCTCGCTTTAATGCCGCCTGTAAAGTGGCCATAGCCTCCAGAGATAACGATTTTACTGGAGCAAGAATCAGAATGTTACGGTGATCTTCGACAAAGGGAACAATGCGTTGATTGGGCACTTTTTCAAGCAGTGCCTCGTTGGTTTCGGGTGCATCATCTTTATTCGGGTCATCCTGTTTACTCCAGACACCCGTAATTGGATTAATGTAAAAGCCTAGCTGATTTTTATCTTTGCGTCGTCGCCAGCCTCGATTAATACGCCAAATTTGCGCGGCGGGTGAATACGTCATTGCGCAATAAATTTCGTTTTGATAGATAACATGTGCTTCATGTTTTTGCTTTACATTATTGGGGCCCGATAAAAACCGATAGGTGGTTTGAAGTTCAAACCCCTGGCGTTGACGCTCTTCATCGTTGATTGAAATTCGTTCCACAGCAACTGTTTCAACGGTTTCAATTCGATAAAGTTGCTTAACCCAATCATGCTCAGTCAGCAAAGCTTCGCAATTTTCGCAACAGTTCGCCAATGGTTCTGATTCAGTTTCCTCGCCTAGATGCCCATATCCGCATTGACTACAGATTCGAGCAGACAACGTACCCAACGTACTGTTTCCTGAAACATGATCCACTGAACCCACGTTAAGTTTTGCTCGAACGACTCTATACATCTGACCTTCGTGGTATATAAGACTGCGTGGACCAAATTCAGAAAGGGCCAAAAATCGGGGACGACTTACCATGCTACCCGTATCATCCTTACCCGTGTTGTTGGCTCCTCCGCGCGCAGGAATCCAAGCCATAAGAGGTAATCTGGGGAAGTTATAACCGGGTAAAAATCCTTGGCTGGCTAAATAACGATAGGTATAGAAATCCGAGTTCTGGGTATTCCCTGTTTTTAATAAAACAGTATATTGCCGTGCCGCATCACCATAGCGACGACGGGCATTTTCGCGTTCACTGTGTGATGTTGTATGGCTTTTGACAATGCTATCGGCCATATCCATTTGCTTGAGCGTTGCATCAAACAAAGTACGCCACCGTTCCAAGGCATTTTCAAATGCCTTAGGGGAATCATTAATAATTTGATCAACATAATCGTTGTCAAACCAGTTGGTATCTTTTAGCTCATTTTGCAATTGTAAAACAACACCGCTGGCTGCAATCTTGGCTTTACTGAGAGCCTCTTTGTTACTCAGACGCTCTAGTAACTCTGGTTTTATAGGTTTATCTGCTTTTTCCAGATCAACCAGGGGAGCAATACTGCTGTCTAGTTCTATTTCACAGCAAGCAAGCCAAACAGCATGTAAATGACTGTCTACCAGGTCTCTATTAGCCAGGTCTAAAGTGGGTGGCTTAACAATGCCATGAACCATTTTATCCGCATTATGAAAAAACCACTGATCATGAGGACTTAACGCGGCACAATAGGTGATAACCAAGGCTTGTTGTCCAGACCTGCCCGCACGGCCACTCCGCTGCGCATAATTGGCAGGTGTGGGAGGTACATTGCGTAAATAAACGGTATTTAGTGCTGAGATATCAACACCTAACTCCATAGTAGGTGAACAAAACATTACCGGCAAGCGTTCCAGTGGCGCTTCGTGTGCTGGATTATCAGCCCAGTCTTGACGATCTTTGTCTGTATAACGAAATCGCTGTTCAAGCAGTTGGCGGCGGGTAGCGTCAACTTGTGCCGTATGTTCATGAGCCTCAAAGTCAAACAGGGGATGTGAAGGTAATTTAATAATTTCAGACATCACCAAATAAAGTTGCCGGAAAAACGCATTAGGTTTTCGTTGATCATGATCATCATCAATAACGGGTAAGCACCAATCCATTGCAGAGGCATTTAAACGCCACCCTAAAATAGAATTATCAATAGAGTGCTTATGGACGTATCCGTAATTGACTGCAGCATTAAGTAAAGTTTCCATTGCCTCAACCAGTTCTTGATCTTTCCAGCTAGAAACTTGTCCAGAAAACGGGGAGTCTTTCCAGAATGTCGCCCTCTTTAGCTGTTTAATGATACGTGAACGTGGACCGCCACTGATTAAATCATTCCGAGGCTTACCTTTGTATTCCGGGCGCTTGCCAAGAATCAAATACTTTGACGTAGCCAAGGTTTCATCCGAAGAAAAAGTCCAACGGTCATTGAGATATTGATGGGCTATGTTTTTAGTTTTTTCCTGGTCAACCGGATCTAAATAACGGCTTTCTAAACATAGAGCTCGTCGCATCTCATCAAACACCAATCTACAAAATGCTTCTCGTCCTTTTGTATCCAGTTTTCGCAATAAAGTTTCTAGTAAACCAAACACGGGTTCATCCGCACAAAACTCTTCAAGGCCACGGTAATTAATCATTAATAAATTGAGCTGATCAAGATTTGGATTATTAAAACGCCACCCTCGACGTAAATCCCGTAATAATCGATAACCCAACACAAATCGTAAAGTACGCTGCGCTTCTTGTCGGGCTAGTCCCATTAACTTAGGCGTCCGCAGATATTCTGCTAAGGTTGCTGGATCGAGTTGATTAAAACCGAGCGCATTGAAAACTTCATCTGCCAAATGTTCTTCGGTTAGAATGCCAGCGTTATTTTGTAGCGCGGCGATTAAGCCGGCCCGCAAAGTCAGCAAAAATACGAAATCGTTAAAGTGACCTGCCTGTAAAGCGGCATCTTGTCTATTATCAGTAAACCCCAACAATTTTCTAGGGTCGGGTATTCCTTCTGGAATATCTGTTTCAGCGAATAGCTGCCGTAATGCACTGAGCGTAAGCATAGTCGTCGCTGATGATCGGCCTTCACCCGACAGACTTGACAAGCGATTGATGTCTTTACCATGAACTTCATGTGCGTAGGCGCAGTTTATACAAAATCTAAACTTACCCGGTATAAACCAGTAATGCTCGCCCTGCCCTTCGAGACCTTTTGGATCAACTTGTACAGCAATTGGCACTGCTTTTTTATAATTACTTTTTATTTTAGGCTGGGCTTTACTAAGATCCAGCCATATTTCAGGTAGATCTTCAATGCATCCCTGAAATTGTTGTGTCTTAACACTTGGACATAAAAAACCAAAGTGGGCATCTTCATTTTCATCTGCACTGATATCGTCGATTTCTCTGGGTTTAAAATGACTATTGCTATTTTGCTCTCGCCAAACGGGATGATATTCTTGACCACATTCCCGACAAAAATGAGTAGGATATAACAGTACAGATTCTGTTTGTCGTCCCGGGGCAAAACGTTGAGCATCCAGAGTAATATACCGAATACCTTGAGCTTCTAATGTCGCATGGACTTTACCAGGGCCACTAATAAATTGATGCAGTTTAAATGCAAAAGGAGGGCGACCTTGGGGTGTTACTACACTGTGCTGGGCAGCAATAAGAAAATTTTGCAAGCCTGATTTTGCAATTTCTTCTGTACAGGACGCATCTTGAGCTAATCGGGCTGATGCTTCCGACAAACTAATAGGTTTAGCCCTAACAGGCTCGCTATCAGCGGGTAACTCAATACCGAGATTCAACTCTACCCAAATAGAAAGTGGATCGCGTTGAAAATCGTCAAAAGTGGCCCAATGGAATGTGGTTCTTGCAAGTGACTCTGCCAGTAAAGGACGAATGGCTAAAACATTCTTGGTGGTATCAGTCACCCGTTCGAGAGTCTCACGAATAATGTCATTGGCTGTTATTACTGTCCCGAATAACTTGCTGGAAACTTCAGCAACCGTTTTCATCTGGTCGTCTTTGCTACCAGTACTGGACATAGTGGCTGATGTACCAATGCAAATCATTTGTTCTGCATGTAATCTTTCGCGTAATCTACGTACTAATAAAGCAACATCAGCCCCTTGACGTCCCCTATAAGTATGAAGCTCGTCCAGGATTAAAAAATCAAGTCCCTTACAATGTTCAACAACACGACGATCGGTATCCTCATAACGCGTTAGTATGAGCTCAAGCATCATAAAATTAGTCAGTAAAATATCGGGCGGATTTTCGGCTATCGCTTCACGCTCTGCTTTCGATTCCTGTCCAGTATAACGAGCGACACTAAAGGGTTTTTGATCATCAGGATAGCCATATAAGAATTTATTTAATTCCTCAAGCTGACTGTTTGCTAACGCATTCATGGGATAAATAACGATGGCTCGGGTTTTTGGAGCGCTGTCATTTGTTTTATTTTGAAGTATCTTGTCAATAACAGGTATAAAGAAAGAGAGTGACTTACCCGAACCTGTACCAGTGGTGACAACATAGCTTTGACCTGATTGTGCCTTAGCTATGGCTTGTAACTGATGAGTATAAAGATGTAATGGCTGTGGATTGTGTTCTAGTTTACCCACCTGAAAAATATCAGCACATTTTTTATGTAACAGACCTTGCTCAGAGAGTTGCTGAACCGTTGTCTTGCGCTGGTAATTCGGGTTTATTTGAATAAGTGCTTCTGGCCAATAGCGTCCGGCATTGTATTGACGCTCAACTTCTTGTCTTATATCAGAGGCTGCAATTCGAGTGAAACTGCGCGAAAATGAGCTGTAATCAGAGACTAACTCATCGCGAAAATCGAAAACATTTTTCATTGGGAACCAAATCCATTGGGATATTCAAACAATTAAAGTCTTAAAAATTGTTTTAATCTTATCACAATTAATCTAGCGGGTTATTTGTAATAACTTGAGTTCGTAAACATCAACAAAATGGAAGAAATAATGGGTTATTTTTATACTGTTATCAATAAAGCCGATATGTTATTCATCACTTACCCACAATTACCTATTGACAAATAAGATCGTATAAAAAACTTGCATTAAGTACTCTAAGTACCATCAAATGACTCGTAAGTCATTGATTGTTAATTAGGTAAGCCTATTGTATAACTATTACACAATCTAAGTAATTTTAAGAAAAATTATGCAGTTAGAGAGTTACTCAATAACTAACTCACAGACTTATCCACAGCTTCTGTGGATAAGTGGATAATGCGTGTTAAACCCGAAATAATTATACTGACTGGACGTCTTGATGCCTGGAACAAATGGTTTAATTATTGAATTCGATTATTTAATTACGGCTGTTTCGTGATCTTGTAAATGCAATGTGTACCTGTTTCGTTAATCGTGGTTGCCATGACTTCATAATCAAAACCAAAAGCCTGGCATATCATTTTAGGATCATGTTCAATTCCCACGAACTCAGAATATGGAATATAAATTCGGGTCTGATCATTGATATAAGAGCTGACCTGGGTAAAAAAGCGCTCCAATATTTCACGTCCACCATCTTCATTTAAACCAAAATCACCGTTAGATGGATAATAGTTAAAGTTAAAAACGATCATATCGAAGCTTGTTTGGGGGACGTCATCAAACAAATCACTATGAAGAATATTAATGGGGGCTAAAGCAGGATTAAGCTGAATATTTTTTCTCGCACACTCTACAGCGTCCCTATTAAAATCGACACCTATGACAGTTTCACAGCCTATTTTCTTTAATAAACAAGCGAAATATCCACTACCACACCCCATATCCAAGCCCATAGCGCCGGGAGCTTGCTGAAGTATAAAATGTCCAAAAAATGAACTGGTGATGCCAAAGTCAGAAGGGAAGACATTTTTGGCAATCATTAGATCAATACCATCCAACCTAGTTGAATACGGCTGTCTATCTAAATAATAAGAAAGCTCTTTTTCTCTTTTTGCAATACTCATAACGGGAGTATTCATATTTTTCAACCTCTGTATTTAACTCAGATAATTAATGCGGTTTTAGGATAAAAAAAGTTTTCATGTAAAACAATCTTTTCTATTCAGTAAATATATACCCAAAACTGGCCGTTCTTATTCACTTACCCACAATTAACTATTGACAAATAAGTTCGAATAAAAAACCTGACCTGACCACTATAAACACCATCAAATGACTCGTAAGCCATTGATTGTTAATCAGGTAAGTATATTGTATAACTATTACACAATCTAACTAAATTTAAGAAAAATTATGCAGTTAGAGAGTTACTCAATCACTAACTCACAGACTTATCCACAGATTCTGTGGATAAGTTAGGCATTAATATAAAGACTAGCATTCTGCATAACAGTAAAAACGGATTGACAGACTTTGGTCGCCTCTTATGCACTATTCATTGTGATTGCTGCAATAATTCATGTAAAAACTCGGGTGCTAAATCAGCACCATTAGGCCAGGTAATCGTGTCCAACTCAGAATCTAATCTGACTTGACTGAACAAGCTTAAGTCTTTTAGCGGTTCAAACATAGATCCCCATAACTCATTACTTAAATCAACAATACCTTCAAGGTCATCATTAAATTTAAGCCACACTTTATAATCTTGTAGATGCTTAGCATCGGTAATATGTAATATCACTAGAGTTACTCCAAAGGGGCAATATCTTTTAAAGGTTCGCGTTGCTGGCCATAATGCCAATTTACTAATAATTCTTCATGATGTAAGTCTAACCATTCCAGCACGTGCTTTAATGCTCGTTTTGGGAATTTTCCTTCAATAACACCCTCATCAATAGTCACAATAATTTCATATTCACCATATTTAGCATGAAAGTGTGGAGGACTGTGATCAGACCAATACATGGTAATTATGATACCCAAAAAGCGACTAATAATAGGCATGTTTAACCCTCGTTAATTTCTGGATGTCTGGATGTTTTGCATCCCTCAATTCTGACCAAACTACATAAGCAATTGACTTAATCTGTTGTACATTTCTAACAAACTTATTCAATGTTTGCTGATGGTGCCCATTAAACGACATCATCTATGCTTTTTAGCCACTGACTGAGTTGATCATTCCCCACAGCAATATATTTGCTAGCAATTGCTTTCGCATTTCTAATTCCCTCAGAACCAGATTTATTAATATTCAGTAATAGCGTTTTAATCGCCTCTGGTGGATATTCTGGTGTATCCGTCTCCAGAATTTTCATCCAGATTTGGAACGTCTCTTCAGGTTGATTTTCACTGAGCCTGGCAAGATTCTCCATCATTATATAAGTGTTATGGTCTACATCGACATAAGGAACAATTTCAATCAAAAGATTTCTGTTTTGATTTGTTATTTCATTGATAAAAACGACCCAACTACAAAGCTTTGAGGCTAATTTCTTGCCGTCACTAGAAGCAACATCAATAATATTAATAAGTTTTGGCCATAACTCGAATATCTTTTTATTTAACTGAGCATCACTACCTTTGCTTTGTACCACCCCTAAAAACCATATTAGCTGACTAATTTCGGATGTATTTTTGCGTGCAAGTAATTTAGCAATCATACTTGATGGCTCTTCTAGGCTCTCATAATCGTTAAGGTAAGCAATAACAATTTGCTGAATAATTATTTCATTTAAACGCTCCTTTATATTTTGATCATCTAATGCTTTAAGTAAATGGCCATTACTTGCTAAAAATTGATAAATCTCTTTATAAACATCGCTATATACGTATCCTTGCATTGCGCATAACCAGCCAAGATAATCCCTGTCATTGAAAATCTCATTGAGATTGCTTATGACCCAATCTTTAGAGATATACATAAAGTTAGGCAAATATTGGGTTACCAATGTTGCAAATTCGTATGCTCCTTCATTCACCTTTTTTAGTTCGGCATCAAAAAGCGGTTTAAACTTTTCCCACGCTTCTTCATGGCTTTTAGTCAATTGGTCTTGTAACCGACAAGAGCGAAGCGTAAGATTTATCAAAGCCTCGATACATTGTCCTCGTGCACTGTTAATTGCAATTGATACAGCATCACTACTCACTTCAAAAGACCTACCTTTTTGGTTATTTAAAATAATGACTAAAATTTCTTGTGCCGATTCTAACATCGACGCATCGAATGCATGGTCATCAGATTTTGTACCCACTTCAATTAGTTTTCCAATTTCACTAATTATCGAGTTAAAATCTGCGTAATCAATATTCTCTTTATTGTTCTTGTTATTTACTCCAAAATTAGAATCTTCGACAATTAATTTACAAAAAGAAAGTAAATTACGCCATATATCGTCCCAAGGTAATTGAGTTTTTTCTATCCAAAGCTCTTTGTATGCGGCAATTAAAGAATGAATATACGGGTACTTGGTATTAAGAAATTTTCTTAGATGAGTGTGAAACTTTAAGGGTTCTGATTTCACGCTACTTTTAAATTCTTTTGCTAATCCATTAATATCTGGCTCATTAAATCCTCTTTTAGCTTCAAATGCATCAAGCTCTTGTACTAGCTTTTCAATACCTAAGCTTAAGATAACTTCTCGTGAGATAGGTGATTTATATCTAACCCATCCAACAGATATGTAACTAGCACAGTCAGGATGTTCTGGTTCACTCCCTGCTTTACTAATCAACTCATTATAAGTCATCAATATTTCGGATGAGTGCTCTTTTAGAGCTGATAACCACACGGACTGTTGATAAGCTGTTGATCCTTCAATAACATTCTTATCTTCATCTAACTCCATTAAGGAGTTAATTATTTGAATAACTTTTTGTTGCTGCACCACCGAAAAATCATTGAAGTGACCATTTAGTAAATGCCATAATTCGTGACGTAAGTTGTTGTTAAAGTTAACATCAACGATGATATTATCAATTAGTCCACTTAACAGGTTAAACTTTTCGTTAGTAACATAAATTGCAATACGTTTTAATGTTTGAAATTCACTAACAAGTAACTTTGCCACGTATTGTTTGGCAATCTCAGGTTCAATAGCTATCCAAGATAAAAGCGAATCACGAAAAGCTTCGATAATCACATCTACAGCATCATCATTTTTGTTGTTGTTATCGTGATCCTCAATTGCTGTACGCCAAACGTAAGACCATGCATCTTTATCTAACTCACGCAACACATCTTCTGTTTTAACCTTAAAAGTGTCAACTACACCCTGTTTTAAAACAGTTCCCGCTTTATTGATTATTTTGGCTGCAATTTTCTTAGCGTACCATTCTTTAACCAGCATCTGAGCTTCTTTATAAACACAGATTTTATCGAATTGAACAATCTCAATTTTGAATAATAAATCGATTAGTTTTAATGCTAAGTGATGGCTATGTTCATCAGTATTATCCAGCAATTTCGGCAACCAATTTTCACCCATTTCATCTGCAACGAGACTTCTTTCATAAGGATCAGCAAGCCAGTGTTTAATAATACTCAGATCATTAAGACTTATTAAATTCACAGGAATATATCTTATGATTTTTGAAAATTGCCACCAAGTTCGGTAGTTGCTATATTCATGCTCAATTGAATAATCTGTACATTCCTTTAATAAGTCGAAAAATTTACCCGCATAAGCCTCGTTTCCTTCTATTAAAAGTTCTGGAGCAGTAACTGCTAAATATTCAGTAACCGGCCAAGTTGGAACTTGTATGTAACGTTCTTGTTTTACTGGCGGAGGATTTTTGCTTGGATTAAAGAAGCCACAATCTTTTAAAGGATCAAACCATTTCAGCCCTTTTACTTTCTTAAAGAATATGGGTTGTAGCTCAATTTTTGAGACCACGCGCTCTAGTAAATCAATCTCCTTCGGATTAAGACTCATTGATCTAACACCTCATTCATAAAATCAAGGTCAACCGTTAACTCGGACTTATTTACTTTTATTTTTGGAGCCCAGCTCTTGA
>SESB01000517.1_pt1 | contig 27554 bp, 28 predicted proteins | sample 3171441 | NCBI WGS metagenome assembly SESB01 (sample SAMN06051867, study PRJNA518727) | freshwater metagenome | biome: subpolar coniferous forest; feature: holomictic lake; material: water; isolation source: holomictic Lake 227, 6 m depth | place: Canada: near Kenora, Ontario | collected... | reverse complement strand
TGATGAGTGCCATAAACAGCCATCGCAGCCTCTTGAACTAAACCTCTTGTCAGGTCAGCCATCGTGTTCCAGTCGCCATACGCCTGATAACTTTCGATCATCGCAAATTCTGGAGAGTGGCTCGAGTCCGCACCTTCATTACGAAAATTTCGGTTTATTTCAAATACGCGTTCAATCCCGCCAACCACGCAACGCTTGAGAAATAGCTCAGGAGCGATACGAAGAAATAAATCCATGTCATATGCATTGCTGTAAGTCTTAAATGGACGAGCCGCAGCACCACCATGCATCACTTGAAGCATAGGAGTTTCAACTTCAATATATTCGCGCGCATTAAATGATTCACGCAATTGGCGCATGACTGCCGGGCGCAAGCGAGCATTAACACGGGCTTCAGGTCGAACAATTAAATCGACATAACGCATACGAACACGAGTCTCTTCGGATAGAGGTTTATGTTCTACAGGAAGGGGGCGTAGTGATTTCGCAGCTAACTGATATGAGTGAGCAAGAATGGATAGCTCACCTCGCTTTGAAGTAATCACTTCTCCGGTTACCGAGACGATGTCTCCGAGATCAATTTCCGATTTCCAGAGATCTAGGTTTTCCTGACCAACTTTGTCCAAAGAAAGCATTGCTTGAAGTTCTGTTCCATCGCCTTCGCGAAGGGTTGCAAAGCAAAGTTTTCCTGTATCGCGCTTAAAAATCACGCGGCCTGAGACGCTTTCAATAACACCGGTTGCTACATCAACTTCAAGTCCCTGGTGCTGATTTCGAATTTCAGATAGACAAGCGGTGCGCGGAACAGCGACTGGGTAAGCCTCGCCGCCTCGGGCAACAATCGCAGCACGCTTTTCGCGTCGAATTCGAAGTTGTTCGGGCAGGTCGTCTTCAGGAATTTGGCTCATAGTGGGCGAGATTCTACCTGTTAGTTATTGCGCTCGTGAATTAAGCGCAGACCTATCAGAGTTAAATCAGGCTCATGAATATCAATTGTTTCGGCAATTCCCATCACCAGTGGGGCAAGCCCGCCGGTTGCAATCACTGTGACTTCTCCAGTATCTGGATACAGGACATCGAGCTCATCAATAATTCGATTTACTAATCCATCTACCTGTCCGGCAAATCCATAAATCGTCCCAGATTGCAGAGCTTCAACAGTATTTTTCCCAATAACTGATCTTGGTTTTACTAATTCAACTTTACGCAGTTGTGCCGCGCGAGCGGCCAGCGCCTCTACTGATATTTCGATTCCTGGAGCAAGTGCTCCTCCTAGGAATTCTCCTTTTGGCGAAACGACATCTAAATTAGTGGAAGTTCCAAAATCAACGACGATGCAAGGGCCATCTTCTCCGAAGAGTGTGTGTGCAGCAAGTGTATTAACGATTCGATCCGCGCCAATTTCCTTTGGATTATCAACCATCAGGGGAACCCCGGTCTTAACGCCTGGTTCAATTATTGTTGTCGGGGTCTGTGAAAAATATCGTGTGACCATTGCGCGAATTTCGCGAAGAGAGGAAGGAACTGTTGAACAAATTGAAAGACCGGTTATTTCGAAACCTTCAATTAGGGAGCGATATTGAAGCCAAAGCTCGTCAGCTGTATCGCGAGGATCAGTCTTTACGCGCCAAGAATGTGCCAAAGTCTCTCCATCAAATACTCCCAAAACAGTATTTGTATTTCCAACGTCTATCGTGAGCAGCATGAATTAACCTTTCTGCGCTTTGAAATCGAGGCCTATGTCCATTACAGGTGCGGAGTGAGTAAGTGCTCCTACAGCTAAGAAATCAACCCCTGTCGATGCATAAGCTTTTGCATTTTCAATCGTTAAACCGCCCGAAGATTCCAACTTCGTCTTACCTGCCGCAATTTGGACTGCTGCTCTTGTTTGTTCCAGCGACATGTTGTCTAACAGAATCAAATCAGCGCCTGCGCCAAGTACCTCTTTTAGTTGTTCCAATGTATCAACTTCCACCTCAACAACAGCAGTTGGGTATTTTGTTCGCACCGCTTTAAATGCTTGAGCAATTCCACCGGCTGCCACAATGTGATTGTCTTTGATGAGCGCAGCATCAGAGAGCGACATTCGATGGTTCACACCGCCACCCATACGTACTGCAAATTTTTCCAATTCTCGAAGCAGAGGAGTTGTCTTTCTCGTGTCGCGAATCTTTGCTGAAGTTCCAGCTACCTCAACTACCCAGCGATGCGTAAAGGATGCAATTCCGGAAAGTCGGCCAAGAAAATTTAGAGCTGTCCTTTCGGCAAGCAATATTTTCTGCGTATTGCCATTTGCAGTCAAAATAACTTGTCCTTCTTCAACCCGCTTGCCATCTTCGACAAGAATTGAGTAGTCGGTAATTCCGCAAACTTCAAGAACTGCGGCCGCAACAACTACACCCGCGACATATCCAGATTTTCTAGCTCGGAATTCAGCTGCGCTTATTTGATCAATTGGAATTGTTGAATCCGACGTTAAATCAACTCCACCATCTAAATCTTCAGCAATTGTTCTGCGGGCTAAGTCCTCTATTGATTGAGGATCTAAGTCGTATTCAATAATTGCGCTGGCTAGTTTTTCGCTCAACATCAGTGCTTCACCTCAATCTCACTTGTCGTCCAATTACCATCAATTCCAAACTTTTGAATGATCCGTTTTTGCCAGAGATCAGAACTTTCTGGAAAATCGCTACGCCAGTGCGAACCGCGACTTTCTTCACGCTCGAGGGCGCTTCGGACAATCGCAACAGCAAGCAAATATAGGTTCGTTACTTCCCAGGCTTCGATACGCGGTGCCGTGGAGCGCCTGGTTCCTAATTGTTCAAGTTGGTTTAGAGTTTCGCGTAATGATTTTTCAGAGCGCAATACTCCTGCTCCTTCAGTCATGGATAGCTGTATTGATAGTCGGATAGCAGGATCAAGGAGAAGAGTTTCTTCACTCCGTTTAACTGGGGTTCCTTGCGGAGGCAAGTTCTTAGAAATGTCTTCAGAAATGGCTGCGCCAAATACAAGGCCTTCAAGAAGTGAGTTCGAGGCAAGACGATTGGCGCCGTGTGCGCCAGTACAAGCAGTTTCACCACACGCATACAAACCTGGGACCGTTGTTTGGCCAACAAGATTCACTAGTACGCCACCTGAAGCGTAATGAGATGCTGGGGCGATAGGAATGAGTTGAACGCGTGGATCAATCCCATTTTCATTGCATGACTGAAAAATTGTTGGAAACCGTTCAGGAAAATCATGTACGTGTGTTGCATCTAACCAAACATGCGGAACATTCGCAGTTTTCATTTGATTAAAAATCTCTTTTGCAACAATATCTCGAGGAGCTAACTCAGCAAGCTCATGCTTTCCCAACATGAATCTTTCGCCTTTATGATTAAGTAACAATGCGCCTTCGCCACGAACTGCTTCACTTATTAAAGGTTGCTGCCCCTCTTGCCCAGCAGGATTGTCTCGCCACAAAACAGTTGGGTGGAATTGAATAAACTCAACGTCAGCAACTGCGGCGCCAGCTCTTAGTGCCATAGCGACACCGTCTCCCGTTGACACTGAAGGGTTTGTGGTTTGTGAATAAACCTGGCCCAATCCGCCTGTTGCAATGACTACTGCGCGGGCAAGGGCTTGGCCTACGCCATCTCTACTTCCCTCACCTATTACGTGAACAGATACACCGCAGACTCGTCCAAATTCATCTTGAAGCGCGTCAATCACAAGTGCATGTTCGATAACTTCAATCCCGTGGTCGTCGTGCACGGCAGCTAACAGTGCGCGCGAAACTTCTGCTCCGGTCGCATCACCACCCGCATGCAAAATTCGATTTCGGTGATGACCACCTTCGCGTGTTAAATCTATTTCCCCAGTTGAAGATTTATCAAAAACTGCTCCGCGGGCAATAAGCTTACGAACAGCTTCCGGCCCTTTTGTTACAAGAATATTTACCGCATCTTCATCGCACAACCCAGCTCCGGCTATAAGAGTGTCAGATTTATGTTGATCCGGTGAGTCCCCCGGTCCAAGCGCAGCTGCTATTCCGCCTTGCGCCCATTTTGTCGAACCTTCATCAATTTTTGCTTTAGTCACTAGTAGAACAGATAAATTTGCAGCTCTAAGATTTAGCGCAGTTGTTAATCCAGCAACGCCAGATCCAATAACTATTACATCTGCTTGAACAGTCCATCCTGGATTTGGTGCAAGGAGCTTCATGCAATCACCGGTGCTGACATCTGCATATTATCGAGCAAGCGAACCCCATTTACCCAGCCAGCAACGAGTGCGCGTGATTTTCGAGCGCTAGTGGCAGGTTCAAAATTGTCTTCATTGATAATTTCCGCATAATCAAGTTCAAACCCGGGCTCAGACGCCAATACGTCGTGGAGTCGATCGCGCGCGCTTTCAACCGACCTTTCATGAGTTGCCTGCCTGAGAGCCCGTGAAATTACGAGGGCAGTTTTTCTGTCATCTGCACCCAACCGGACATTTCGAGAGGAGAGAGCCAAACCATCAACATCTCTTATCACCGGCGCAGAAATAATTTCAATTCCAAGCTTTGATTTCTTTGCCCATTTCTTAATAATAAAAAGCTGTTGGAAATCTTTTTCCCCAAAAACTGCGTGCGTTGGCTGCACATGTTTAAAGAGTCGATCTACAACTGTAAGAACTCCGTCAAAGTGTCCTTCTCTTCCGACACCCTCGAATTTCCTCCCAATTACTCCTGAATCAATAACTGAAACTTGATCGGGATAGATTTCCTCAACTGTTGGTGCCCAAATTTGAGTAGCACCGGCAAGAAGCGCTTGCTGGCTATCACTTGCGACACTTCGTGGATACTTTGCTAGATCTTGCGGATCTTCAAATTGAAGAGGGTTTACAAAAATGCTCACAACAATTTCGTTTGAATATTGCTTTCCAATTTCAATCAGCGAGAGATGCCCAGCGTGCAGCGCGCCCATAGTGGGGACGAGAACTTTTGTGTGAGTCATGTGTTGCTCCAGTCCTTTCAGGTACCGGGCCATTCCTGCGAGGTTTGAATGCTACTCCTAGCCGACAATAGCCGCCAAAAGTTCGCTGATTCTTCCCTTTCCAACAATCTCGGCATCGGCATCAATCTCCAGCCACGGTTGCAGTACAAATCCTCGCTCATGCGCTCGAGGGTGAGGCAAAGTTAGAAATTCACTCTCTACTTTTAGATCTCCCGCGCTAATGAGGTCCAAATCCAATGTTCTTGCTCCCCACCTAACTTCGCGGGTGCGCCCAGCTTTATTCTCGATACTCTGCAATGAAAGCAATAAATCCTCGGGCGAAAGTTGAGAATCTATAATCACAATTGCATTCATGTAGTCGGGTTGATCAGGACCTCCAACAGGGGCGGTTTCATAAAAAGAAGAAACTTTAATGATCTCCGAAACATTTCCAATTTCTTCTAAAGCAGATTCGAGTATCTGAGATCTCTCACCAAGGTTTGAACCAAGAGAAACTACATATTTCATCAGCGACTTCGCTCAATCTCCACCGCAATATCGGTCAAGGCCAGTCCTACATCCGCGTCAGGTTTATGGACCCTGACGGTTACATTCTTAACTTCTTCAAAATCGCTCAGAACTCTATTGGCAATTCTCTCTGCAACCGCCTCAATCAAATTACACGGCTCGCCGATCAGTTCTTCATGCGCAACACTTGCCATAAGTGAGTAATCAACAGAATCTTTTAGTTCATCACTTACCCCTGCTGGATAGAGATCCACTTCCGCAACCAAATCCAAAACAAACTTCTGTCCTTCGATACGCTCTTTTTCGTAGACACCGTGGAAGGCAAATCCTGATATGCCCGTTAAATAAATTCGATCCATTTAAAGCTCCAATTCGTTGGCAACCAAGATGGCGTCTTTTTGTGCTTTTACTGAGTGAGTGCGCACAGCCCAAACTTTCTGACGAGCTAGCTCTGTCGTGAGAGCAATCGTTGCCGCTTCTCGATCATCGGGAGCCGAAGTGTTTGTAAGTTCCCCAAGAAAGCGCTTTCGTGAGACTCCCACAAGCAACGGATAACCTAGTAATTGTAGGCGATCGATATTACGCAAAATTTCCCAATTGTGTGCTGAAGTTTTTGCAAAGCCGATGCCCGGATCAAGAATAATCTGTTCTGGATCAACACCCGCTTTGAGTAAATCAATTGTTCGTTCTTCCAGTTCATCCCTAACTTCACGGACGACATCTTTGTAGGTTGCAAGAGATTGCATTTCGCGTGATTGCCCGCGCCAATGCATAGCCACATACTGAACTGCTGAATTCGACGCAATTAACTTGGCCATCTTTGCATCAGCAAGACCGCCGCTAACATCATTTACGATAACTGCGCCTGCTGTAATTGCCGCCTGCGCAACTTCCGATCTCATCGTGTCGATGCTAACCAATGGTCCAAGTGCCCTTAATTCACTGATTACAGGAATCACTCGCGACAACTCTTCCTCAACGCTCGTGCGTTCGGCACCTGGCCGCGTTGATTCTCCGCCAACATCGATGATGTCAACGCCTTCGACAATCATTTCTCGCGCCCGAATCAAAGCATCTTCCAATGAAAAATGTCTGCCACCATCAGCAAAAGAATCTGGAGTCACGTTGAGAATCCCCATGACTAAAGTGCTCTGATCTTGCATAACTACTTCTTTAAAGTCGTTATAAGTGACATCGCCTCAGCACGAGTGGCGGGATTTCGAAGGTGTCCACGAACGGCGGATGTAGTAGTTCGAGCGGAAGATTTTCTGACGCCTCGCATAGACATACAAAGATGTTCGCAATCAATGACGACTATGACGCCACTTGGTTCTAGAACTTCGACAATTGCATCTGCAATCTGCGTCGTCAACCGTTCTTGAACTTGTGGTCTCCGTGAATACATATCAACAAGACGCGCAAGTTTTGATAGTCCCGTGATTCGACCACTTGGTCCAGGGATATATCCGATATGTGCAACACCATGAAACGGAGTTAAATGATGTTCGCAGTGGGAAAAGACTTCGATATCTCTCACAATAACTAATTCGGAATGCCCTAAATCAAAAGTTGTAGTGAGCACATCGTGAGGACTTTGCCAAAGTCCCTCAAAGTTTTCTTTTAGGGCACGCGCCACACGCTTTGGTGTATCTCGAAGTCCATCGCGTTCTGGATCCTCCCCCAACGCAAGCAGGAGCTCCGTAACAGCGCGTTCTGCTCGCTCAGCATCAAATGGTGCATTAGCCCGACCTTCTTGCGGACCCATAGCAACCTGATTGATTTCGTGATCATTCACTAGCAGGAGCCGCCTTCTTGCGAGTTTTGCGAACCGGCTTTTCCACCGGCAGCTCAGTCTTTGGCGCTGCAGTCACAGGTGGCTTTGTTGATGGAATACGAAGAGGAGACCCAGTCCACGCTGGACGAGGATTTACTTTTTGAACCTTTACAAAGAGCAGATCTATCTCATCCTTGAGAAGTGTTTCTTTCTCAAGAAGCGCAAGAACTAGCTCATCTAGTACTTCTCTATTTGTCACGAGTACGTCATAAGCCTCTTGATGTGCATTCTGAATCATCTTGCGAATTTCATCATCAACAATTCCCGCGACTTCTTCAGAATAATCACGTTGGTGACCATAGTCGCGACCAAGAAATGGCTCTGAACTACTGGCGCCAAGTTTTATAGCTCCGAGTTTCTCAGTCATTCCATATTGGGTGACCATAGCTCGCGCCAAATTCGTAGCCTTCTCAATATCATTTCCGGCACCTGTCGTTGGATCGTGGAAAATTAATTCCTCGGCTGCACGACCACCTAATGAATAGGCGAGTTGATCTAGCATTTCGTTTCGAGTAGTCGCATAACGATCCTCGTCGGGCAGAACCATTGTGTAACCAAGCGCTCTTCCTCTTGGCATGATTGTTATTTTGTGTACTGGATCTGCGTGTGGCAAGGCATGCGCAACCAAGGCATGTCCTCCCTCGTGATAAGCAGTGATAAGTCGTTCTTCTTCAGTCATCAAACGACTCTTACGTTGTGGTCCTGCCATAACGCGATCGATTGCCTCATCGAGCGCTTCGGTGGTAATTATTTTTGCGTTTTCTCTTGCGGTTAAAAGTGCAGCTTCGTTTAACACATTTGCTAAATCAGCACCTGTAAAGCCAGGAGTTCTTTTTGCAAAGTCCTCAAGGTTTACAGCCTTCGCAAGAGGCTTTCCTTTCGCATGCACTTGGAGAATCGCTGTTCTACCCTTGAGATCTGGGCGATCAACTGGAATTTGTCGATCAAATCGACCTGGACGCAACAGCGCAGGATCCAAGACATCTGGACGATTCGTTGCCGCTATCAAAATCACCTGGCCATTTGCTTCAAAGCCATCCATTTCAACCAACAGCTGATTTAGAGTTTGTTCGCGTTCATCGTGTCCGCCACCAAGACCCGCACCGCGCTGTCGTCCGACTGCATCAATTTCATCTACAAAAATAATTGCGGGGGCGTTTTCTTTCGCCTGATTGAAAAGATCGCGTACTCGCGCAGCGCCCACTCCTACAAACATCTCCACAAATTCAGAGCCGGAGATGGAGTAAAACGGAACATTTGCTTCTCCCGCAACTGCTCGAGCAAGAAGCGTCTTACCTGTTCCTGGAGGTCCATACAAGAGAATTCCCTTTGGAATCTTTGCGCCCATATCCTGGTATTTCTGGGGCTCTTTAAGGAAGTCCTTAATTTCTTCAAGCTCTGCGACCGCTTCATCCGCGCCAGCCACATCGGCAAAAGTATTCTTTGGCAACTCTTTATTATGAATTTTTGCGCGAGATTTTCCAAAACTGAAAACTTTATTTCCGCCGCCAGCGTTACCCATCATAAGTACGAGCAAGAAGCCAATTAATAGGAATGGGCCAAAGCTGTAGAGAAGGGAGACCAAGAACGATGTAGTTGGAATTTTTACATCCCAGTTCTTTGGCGGAGGGTTGCTTGTCAGAAGTTCGACAATTAACGGCTCTTGATTCGCAACATAACTCGCCTCAAGATGTGATGATCCTTTGACATAGTTTCCGGGAAGCAAGACAACTTGAATCTTTTGTTGATGGTCAACAAGCAATGCAGATTCAACTTTATTAGCGGAAATATCTGCCAAGATAGTCGAAGTATCTACTTTTACAAAGGTCGCGCCTGAATTAGAAAGCCGACCAAAAAAAGTAACAACAACCAAACCGATAACAATCCAAAAAAGTGGACCGCGCATCCATTTGCGTACGCGTGCTTTCGGTGAAGAAGGTGTTTTCATTTTCTTAATTGGTGGGAGTTGGCTCATGAATACACATGCTTCGCTAGAACTCCAATGAAATTCAAGTTGCGATATTTCTCGTTGTAATCTAATCCATAACCAACAACGAATTCTGTGGGAATATCAAAACCGACGTACTTCACATCCACATCAACTTTTGCAGCCTCTGGCTTGCGAAGCAGGGTGAGAATTTCAACGGACTTAGTGCCGCGTGACTCTAGATTTGATTTCAACCAAGCAAGTGTTAAGCCGGTATCAACGATGTCTTCGATGATAAGTACTTCGCGGCCGGAAATATCCCTATCGAGATCTTTGAGAATTCGCACTACTCCACTGGACTTCGTGCCAGATCCGTAAGAAGAAACAGCCATCCAGTCAGTTTCAATATGGCGGTTTAGTGAACGAGCGAAGTCAGCCATGGTCATTACGGCGCCTTTAAGAATTCCAATGAGGAGTACTTCTCGCCCTTCATAATCTTTTTCTACTTGAAGAGCTAACTCTGCAAGACGATTATGAATTTCTTCTTCTGTAACGATGACGCGCTCAATGTCGCTGCCTGCTGATGCCAAATCCACGGAACTCCCTTATTGCTCACTAGCTTGCTTTTACTGAACCTGCTTTGAGAGCGAAAGTCTGCCCGAAATTCGCTCGACCTTCACACCACCTGGCAAAGACGACGCCCCCTGGCCGCGCCAAGCTGTGACGAGAGCCTCAATAGGCGCGATGTGGTCATAGGTAAGGCTGCCCTGAGGGGCTCCTGCCGCGTAAATCAGCCTTCGGAGTACTCGGGCACGAACTGCCCTTGGAAGTGAGGCCAGCTCAGAGATGGAGCAGGAATCTCTCAAGTCAAGAAAATCCTGGGCTAACTCATCCAAAGCATCGGCATCTTCTCTCAGAATGCGCGAGGAGCGCGCCAGTGCGCTAGAAATGCCTGGACCTATCTCTTGCTCAAGAAGCGGCAAGATATTTCGCCGAACTCTCACGCGAGCAAAGTGCTCGTCAAAATTATGAGGATCCCTCCAAGGCTCAATCTTGTTTTCACGACAAACCTCTTCAGTGACATCGCGAGTCAATTGAAGAAAGGGACGAATGTAAATGCCATTAACTTCGGCCATTCCGGAAAGTGAACGAGTTCCTGAACCACGAGCTAACCCCAAGAGAACGCTCTCTGCCAAATCATTTTCTGTATGCCCCAAGAAGAAGAACGATGAGCCATGTCTTTGGGCAGCTTGTTCAAATGCTTCATAACGGGCCCGTCTTGCAGAAGCTTCAAGGCCATCAGTAATCTCAACGTTAATTCGAATCTTCTCAATCTTTTGAAAACCGAAATTCTCTAAATGCCGTTGAGTAATTTCAGCAACTTCCGCAGACGATTCTTGGAGTCCGTGATCAATAACAACAGGAATTACCACGCGGTCCATCGCTTCGAGCAAGAGTGCAATCGCAAGAGCCAATGAATCTGCTCCACCGGATACACCCACCAATAGAGGGCCAGAGGAATTCTCCACCCAAGGGCGTACAGCTTGCCGAGCTCGGAGAGTGGAATTCATAGCGCCACTCTAATTGTTAAACGCGGCCTCCAGAAGGCATCAAACCCTTGATGCTGTACATATCCGAGAAAAGTAAGCCCGCTTTTGTGGAATTTGCTTCCCACATCTTGCCGTTTCCTGCATAAATCGTGATGTGGTGAATATTCTGTACCGAGCCGTCATAAGAATAGAAAAGTAGATCGCCTGGAACAAGTTGTGAGAGTGGCACACGTTGTGTATCCACGAAGTAAAGAGCTGCATTCAATCTCGACCAATTTGGATAGCCAAGCCCAGCTGCTTTATATGCCGCATAAACTAAACCAGAACAATCAAAACTATTTGGGCCTTGAGCTCCCCATACATATGGTTTGCGCGCTTTAACTTGTTTCGTTGCATATGCAACTGCTGCCGCTCTAATGGAATCGGTAGAACGAATTGTCGTTCGACCTTTAAATGTTCCACCCCAAACACGGTATTGATTTGGCGTTACTGCTGCCTTTGCGGCGCTTGCTTCTTCAAGGAGTGCAAGTTGGCGCTGCTGCTCAAGAGTGATGCGAACATTGCGAGCGTTAGCCAACTCTTTTGCTAATTGATTTTGTACTGCCATTAAGCGATTTACTTCTTTTTGCTGAATAGCCTTTGAATCATCTGCTGCCTTTTTTGTCGCAGCAACTTGATTTGTCGCAACTACCTGAGCTGCCTTCGTACGATCAGCTTCAACTTTTGCTGCCTGAGCAACGATTGATGCTGCCTTGAATCTTGCTAGTGCCGCAGAATTATTTGCGCCTAGTGAATTTAGAGTTGAAAGTCGATCCATTAAGTCTTGTGGCCCGGTCGCATGTAGTACCGACTCCAAATCGGTAAACCCACTACCCATGATGTATGCATTCTGTGCCATTCGACCAATTGTCTTGTTTGCTTGCGATACTGATGCTTGCGCAATAGCGTAATGAGCAGCCGCGGTATGTGCTTGAGCAATTGCGACGACAAGATCTGCTTGTGCTTTTCTATATCGCGCAGCGGCTGCATCTGCCAACGCAGAAAGTTGTCGGAGCGTTTTTGTTGCAGAATTTAATTTCGACTGGGCAGCTGCAGCCGCACTTTGTTTTGCTATTTCTGCAGCTTTTGCCGCAGCAATTTGTGCCAAGGTTGGTTTTGGGGTTTTAGCGAAAGCAATTTCTGGCACAGAAGCCATGAGTGTTAACGCACACAAGAGTGCGACCGACTTCTTTGATTTGAACACGCCACTCCTCCATCATCGACATAACTAGGGGGTGTTATGCGTGATTAAGTAAGAAATGGTAAAGCCTTAACCTCAAAAAAATCTGATAATTCCTCTCAGATTCAGATGTGTCTCAGCTTGCTACGTCTCGACGCTTGAAAAGAATGGTGGCTACACCCCCGAAGAGCAGGAGATAGGCTCCGGACATAAATAGCCCTCTTTGATAGCTGAAAATCTTGGCCCCGCCTGCTGAAATCGCAGAAAGTGCATTTCCCGGCAGCCACTTAGCAGCGCTCGTGAGAACCGCGCTCAATATATTTTCAAGGACCATAAACCAAAGAAGAGAAATGGAAATTGCACTCATCGGAGATTTGAGAATAATGCCTAAAGACATTCCCACTAATCCATAACCGATTGTCGCAAGCAAAATATTTCCATATAGCGTCAAGAATCCATGGATCGCCTTTGTTGAAGTCCATAGTGAGGTGGATATATGCGCATGCCCAGATTCTGCAAATGAAAGACCAATGTTAAGAACGGCGACAAATGTAATGAGCAAAAATGCAAAAACAACCATCGCAAAAAATTTCCCACCAAGTATTTTCATTCTGGAAGGTTGCCGTACCAATAAATTACGGAGAGTTCCATACGAATATTCATTTGAAGATTGAGATGCGAAAACGGTCAAGGCAATCAATCCAAGAAAGAGGCTCATTAATCCAAATGTAAAATATCCGCCATCAAATTTACCGAGAGATTCTGCTGTTTGAATTGAATCCGAACCACCTCTGCGATTTCCGAGAGAAGAACCCGTTCGAAGAAAGACTAGTGATGTAAATAGAATCGAAAGAAAAGACAGAATTCCTATATTTACGTAAAGAAGACTTGGGCGTTTCATCTTGCGGAGTTCGGCTTTAACAACATTAAGCATTAGTTTTCCTCCGTCATCTCAAAAAATGTTTCTTCAAGTGTTGGTTGCTGGGTCGAGATTGACATTAGAGTTATGCCTGCTTCGAACGCAGCACGATTGAGGATGGCACCGAATTCTGCATTAACGGGAATTTGTATGGATCCATTCTCGATTTTAGTTTCATAACCAAGCCCTTTTGTAATCTCAACTAATCTATTTAGATCAACTTGATACTCTGGCTTTATTAAAGTGACAGAATTTTGTCTGCCAAGAAGTTCTTGCGTTCTTCCGGTGAAAATCACTTTTCCTTTTCTAAGCATCACCAGATATTCGGAGATCATTTCAAGTTCAGACAAAATATGTGAGGAGACAAAAACGCTAGTCCCATTGTCGGCGAGTTCTTTTATGAGTTCTCGAATTTCTTGAATGCCATTCGGATCCAAACCATTTGTCGGCTCATCCAAAATTAGCAATTGTGGATCAGGAAGCAGCGCAGCAGCGATACCTAGCCGCTGTTTCATTCCAAGAGAATAGGTTTTAAATTTCGAGCCGCCTCGATCGCCCAACCCGACTTTTATTAACAGCGAATCGACCCGCGAATAGCTAAAACCCCCTAAGTCAGCAAGTACTTTCAGATTTTCCCGACCCGAGAGCATGGGATAAAACGCTGGCCCTTCAATCATCGCCCCCACACGTGAAAGATATTTCTCGGGACTACGAATATCTTCACCGAGCACTGTGCCAGTACCGCCTGTTGGTGAGATAAGCCCGAGGAGCATTCTTATTGTTGTGGTCTTACCCGATCCATTCGGACCAACAAAGCCACAAACGGATCCCAGTGGAATATCAAATGTTGCGTGTGAAACGGCTGTTTGTTCGCCGTACACCTTGGTGAGATCACGAACTGAGATTGCTAATTCCGGCATGTGGTCACCATAACAGTCTTACCTGAGAAGGCGTCATGGAAAATGTGGATAGCTACTTAGAGAAAAACACCTACTACTAAGAGAAGTGAATATACGCTCAAATATGTAATTGACCACTGAAAGAGCTTTCCAGCAGATTTTTCCGATTCATTTGTATTTAGCTTTATGAGTTGCTGGCTAAATCCAAGAGCCAACAAAATTGTAACTCCCCAAATCCATCCTGCGAAGTGCGCACTCCACACAACTGCCAATGAAGTTATCACCATACCTATTGTGTGAAACCACATTTGCATCTGAACATTCTTGATCGATGCGACAACGGGAAGCATTGGTATGCCCGCCGCTTCATAATCATCGCGATACTTAATTGCTAATGCCCAAAAGTGAGGAGGGGTCCAAAAGAAAATTAACAAGAAGAAATACCATGCTGTTGCAGACAATGAATTTGTAACCGCTGCCCAGCCAATTAACACTGGCATACAACCGGCAATCCCGCCCCAAACAATATTTTGTGAAGTGCGACGTTTTAATCCAATTGTGTATCCAACCACGTAGAAAAGAATTGCAGCCAGAGTTAAATATGTTGCAAGTGGTGTTGTCCAAATCCAGAAGATTGCTAAGGAGATTATGGAAATAAGGGATGCGAAAATGGTCGCAGCCTTAACGGTCACAGCCCCTGTTGCAAGCGGTCTCTTCGCCGTGCGCTTCATCAATTTATCTGAATCGACTTCGATAACCATATTGAACGCATTGGAAGCTCCAGCCGCCAATGTGCCGCCAACCAAAGTTGCAATTGTTGTAATTAAACCTGGGACACCTTTAGAAGCCAAGAAAAGAGCGGGCAAGGTTGTGACCAAAAGGAGTTCGACCACGCGAAGTTTCATTAGAGCCACATACGGGGTAATTAAAGATTTCTTAACTTCTTGGCTCACTCCGGTACCTTACCCCCGCGATTAATCATTGGTAGGCACAGCCAGGGAATTTATTGGTTCAGGTGAAATGGGGGCTGCGCCTGGAATTGGCTTGGCGATAGTCGCAAGCATTTTGTCGATTGCAACTCGAGCGCTCTGACGCGCTGCCTCTTTATTAACGATTCGATCTGCAATAACCGCAAAAACGTAATCTGCCTCGCCTACGTTCACAAAACCGGCAAGGCTCACCGTCGTATTAATCCAACCAGTTTTCGCTTTTACCAAGCCAACTGCAGCCGGAGCATCCTTTACAAAGCGGTTCTTTAGAGTTCCCGAAACACCAGCGAGCGGCAAGCCGTCATAAATGACTTGCAGGGATGGATCACTTTTAATTTTTATTAGAAGTTCGACTATTGTCCGGGCCGAAATTCTAGTTTCATGCGAAAGACCTGCGCCATCCTTTATTACAAGACCGGGGGCGGCAATATTGAATTCAGTGAAAAGTTTTTCGAAAGAAGCTTGAAGTCCCGCGGAATCTGCAGGAAAACCGTTGGCCTTTGCTGCCATCAGAGATAACCGAGCAGCAAGCAGATTATCGCTCCAGAGCAGGGTGAATTCGATAATAGAACTGAGTTTTGGTGACACGATCTGGGCTAACGGTCTCTCCACCTCTCCAGAATCTGATACTAAGTGAGGATAAATTTTAATTCGGCCCTTGTAGTAACGCTGGATAGCTTGAATATCTTGATAATAAATATTCTTATATTGAAGTGAAATAGCTTTTACATTTGGAGTTTTCTCAATCGCTTTGTTGATTAAGTATGGCAAAAAGGCTCGCTTATCTTTCTCCGCTTCGAGCTTGTTTGTAGTTAACCAAGGATCTCCACCACCTACTAACAAGAACTTGTTTGGTTTGTCGGTTTCACTGATTGAAGTTGTAAATGTTTTTTCAGCACCGAACGTCTTCAGCGCTGATGTGGTCGAAACCAATTTCAAAACAGAAGCTGGAGCGCGCACGACATCAGGTGCGTTAGAAAATAGAGTCTCATTGCTCTTTGGATCTATCAAAATAATTCCAGCATGATTTAGGGCTGGGGCTGCCGAAAGGGAAATAAAGTTTGCAGGCAGCACCTCTCCATAGGAGGGAGCAGTGATTGAGAGTGAAAAAGTAAGTACACCAATAATGGCGACTGTTCTCTGACTTAGTTTCACCATGTGATTATGCCGTTAATTTTCGGAAACGACCCTGAGAGATTGCTGCGCCGAATACAACGACAACCGCTCCTAATGGCTGGTTCCAAGTTATGTGCTCGCCTTTGAAGAGCCACCCAACGAAAACTGCCACAAGCGGCGTTACATACGTGACCGTGCTAGCAATCGAACTTCCTGCAGATGCAATAATCGAAAAATTCCAGATATAGGCAAAACCCGTGCCAATTGCTCCCAGCGCAAGCATCGCAAGCATTGGGCCAGGCCGGTACTCATCTTTAGCGATTCCATCGAAAAGATAGAAGGGTAGAAGTGTTATTGCAGCCAGGGTAATTTGTGAGGCAGCCGCAGCCTCTGGTTTGAGACCAAGAGGAATGACATATTTTTTGGTGAAAGGAAAAGAAATTCCATAACAGGTAACCGCGCCAAGTAACGCAATGATTCCAACAATATTGTTGTGTCCCAGCCCGCGCCAAACTCCCAACACCGTGAGGACGCCTAGCCCTCCTAACAAGAGGCCTAATAATTGAAAGTACTTTGGTTTTTCCTCACGAAACGCGATAAATATAACAATCAACGTGGCTAGCGGAGTGGTCGCGTTTATGATCCCCGCCAAAATCGAGGTTACACGGACTTCAGCAAACGCAAATAAAAAGCCAGGAACTACGTTCAAGGTGAGAGCAACTATCCACAGTTTTAGCCAAATGTGCCTGTCGCGGGGTAAAGAAATCTTTCTAAAACGAAGATAAATCTGCAACGTGATAGCACCAAGAGCACAACGAACAAAGGCAACACCGATTGGAGTTAGGAACTCTAAGCCCATTTTGATGAAAAGAAATGAACATCCCCATACGCTTCCAAGCGCGATGTAGGCAGGCAGCCAATTGCTATTCTGCTTTTTAGTATTCACTATCTCCCCAACTACAGTAATGCCATGACCGAAGCTGTGATCGGACCCGGAGAGTTCTACCCGGTTGTTGGCGTTGGACCATATTCTAAACCATGGCCTACTGATGAGCGCCTTGACCCTGCCTTGCTTGAAAGTGGCGACCGTAGAAATGTTCTAGATCATTACCGATATTGGAAAGTCGAAGCGATAGTCGCAGACTTAGATACAAAGCGCCACGAACTTCAGATTGCAATAGAAAATTGGCAGCATGATTTAAATATTGGTTCGATTGTGCGCACCGCGAATGCTTTCAATGTGAGCAAGGTACATATCGTCGGAAAGCGTGATTGGAATCGACGCGGAGCGATGGTTACCGACAAATATCTTCATGTACTTCATCATCCAACTGTCACAGATTTCAAGAATTGGTGCGATGAAAACCAAGTTCCGATTGTTGGAATTGATAATTTACCGATTTCAAAGGAACTTGAGACCAGCAAACTCCCAATGAAGTGCGTGCTTTTCTTCGGCCAAGAAGGCGCCGGCATGTCAGATGAAGCTGTCGATGTTTGTACGGAGGTTCTTGCTATTCGGCAATATGGTTCTACGCGTTCGATGAACGCATCTGCAGCAGGTGCAATCGCCATGTATGCATGGGCAATGCAACACCTTAATAATTAGTCTTCTATTACCTCAGTGATGGAAGTTAAGCGGCGTTCGATTTCGTCAGCTTCGACCCCACGGTTCAAAGTGCGAAGTACGCCTGCAATCTTCTTTTCGATATCGACAATAAATTCAAAGTCTTTCCATTCAGCTTCTGTCGCTATATCTAACACGCGCTCTAGCGTCTCAAGACCTTCAGATGTTCTCCCGCACAGCACTTGAGCTTTTCCATATTCCAATAATGAATAGGTTTCTCTGCGGTGATCATGGGCAGTAATAAATACATCTAACGACTTTTGAGCTGCAGCGAGCGCAGATTCGCCATCACCAAGTTCGATATAGCAATGTGCAATCTTTTGATCGCATCGCGCGACGTTGATTACTTCTTTAATTCCTTTAAAAATGGCTCGTGCTTCTTGAAAAGCCGAAAGAGCTTCTTCATGTTCTTCAAGTTCACGGTGAGCGCATCCGATCAAATGTAGATCGTTTGCTGCTCCTGAATCATTGCCATCCACCAAATGTTCTTGGACGCAGTCTCGCATGCATTCAATTGTTTTTCGATACTCCTTCGAGCCAAACCACCATTCGCCAAGCGTGCAGGCAAGTTCAATCGCGATTGGAGATTTCGATTCGCGAAGCAGCTCCACAGCCTTGCTCATCGCACTTGCTGCTTCGCCCATGCGTTTTAGCTGATTGAGGTTGTAACCAATCGCCGAATATGCCTGTGCTAATCCATCGGCAGCCGAACCTGGTTCGAGTTCTGAATATATATCTCTCGCAGTCTCTGCAAGAGCGAGCGCTTCGTCGTATTGCCCACGAGCGTAAATGCGCGCACTTAATTCGTAATAAGTGTTAGCCCTATCTAGACCGCTGGTCTCCGGAATTCTGTCCCACAGCATTTCCTCAGTGACAATATCTTCTGACTCCATATCGTCTTCGCCCATGGTGCCCTCCGATTCCCGTTAGCGCACACCCTAGCAACTACTCTTCTCTCATGACTCTTGATAGGCGTTCTTTCTTAAAATTTGGGACAGCACTGACCGCCGGAGCGCTCCTTGAGCCCCTGCTTTCACCTTTCGCACAGGCTGTCTCCCCCGACATCACGCATGGCTCTCGCACGCAGAAGAAGATTGCTCTAACTTTTCACGGAGCGGGCTCGACCACCTTTGCAAATTCTTTACTCGATATCTTGAAGAGCACCTCGACGCCAGCTACAGTTTTTGCAATCGGGGCTTGGCTCAAAGCCAATCCGACAATGGCGACAAAGATTGTGGATGGCGGACATGACATCGGTAACCATACGATGAATCACTTTCAGATGAAGACTCTCAATGCAGTAAAAGTTAAGAGTGAGATCGCAGGATGCGCCGCCGAACTTAAGTCTTTAATTGGAAATCATGGCGCTTTTTTTAGACCATCCGGAACGCAATACTCGACAGCGCTCATTCGGCAAACTGCCCTCAAGTACGGATACTCTCGCTGTATCTCGTATGATGTTGATTCACACGATTATCAAGACCCGGGCAAAGCAGCTGTAATTAAAAATGTTATGGCAAACATAAAAGGCGGAAGTATCGTGAGTCTACATTTTGGGCACAAGAACACAGTTGAAGCTCTGCCCACTCTGCTATCTGAATTGCATAGCGCTGGCTATACCCCAGTAACAATTACACAATTAATAGGAAGGATTTAGGTGAGAAAATTTCTTGCAGTTTTGGTGATATTTGCGTTCTTGGGATCTTCAGTCGCGAGCGCCGTAGCACCGCTTGCGGGAATGCCGCCAGTGCTTGATCCAAACGACATCTATTCTGCTGATCGACCAAATGCTTTTAGTGATGTCGTAAAGAATTTTCCAAAAATTGCCTACGTTCCGAACCACACCTCAAATACTTTGACTGAAATTGATATAAAGACAATGAAGGTGATTGCAACCTACCCAATGAAAAAGGGCCCCCAGCATGTAGTTCCATCATGGGATCTCAAGACTCTGTGGGTTAATAACAATGAAGGGAATTATCTAACCCCGATAAATCCTGCCAATGGTAAGCCTGGCAAACCCGTTTACGTCCACGATCCATACAATCTTTATTTTACGCCAAACGGTAAATATGCAATTGTCATGGCCGAAGCTGACAAGCAACTTGTATTTCGTGATCCACACACAATGGCAATTAAAAAAGTAGTGCCGGTTACATGTAAGGGCCTAAATCATGCGGACTGGACAAAAGATGGAAACTATTTTGTAGCAACATGTGAATTTACAGGACAGCTTCTTTGGGTAAACACCGCAAAAATGAAAGTAGAAAAGTATGTATCCATTCCCCGAACATACGCACATAAAAATACGCCGATGCCTCAGGATGTGAAGATTTCCCCTGACGGTTCTACTTTCTATGTTGCGGACATGATGTCAGACGGAGTTTGGACCATGCCCGCAAATAAATTTGGGACATTTGGTTTTATTCATACAGGAATTGAAGCTCACGGGCTTTATGTAACTCGCGATTCTAAATACATGGTTATTTCAAATCGGGGAGAAGGTTCGATTTCACTGCTACGTTTTAGTGATAACAAAATTGTCGCAAAAATAGAAATTCCTGGTGGAGGTAGCCCTGACATGGGTGGCATAACTGCTGATGGGAAACAATTCTGGGTTTCAGGTAGATATAACGGAGTGGTCTATGTCTTTGATTTGGAACATCGCAAATTTCTCAAGTCAATTAAAGTTGGCAAGGAACCTCATGGGCTTGCTCTATACCCACAACCTGGCCGTTACTCACTCGGTCACACTGGGATCTTTCGCTAATGAAGCTTCGTAGCTCTGTACCACTCATAATTGGTCGGCTTGCCTATTTAGCAGGAATTGCCGACATCCTTGCAAATGTTCTCACTCCGGTGAAGTCGAGTACACAAAAGATCAACCGCTATCTTCCTATTTTTATACATTCGGCAGCATTTGCAACCTCTGTTGTAACTGGAGTGGTTCTCATTATTCTCGCTAGAAATCTCATCCGCAGGAAGCGGCGCGCTTGGGCCTTATCAATCGCTATTTTAATAATTAACATGTCAGCCGATTTACCTCGCGCTCAGCATCATCCAGCTCAACTTGCAGGCGCGGGATTTTTATTATTGCTATTGATTGCCTATCGAAAAGAGTTTTACGCTCTTTCAGATCCGACGACAAAGCTCCGCCCTCTCTATAGCTTTATTTTCACATTTATTCTTATGTTTATTGTAGGAATGCTGATTCTTCTTAACAGACATAGGGATGCTTTCGTGGGGTCGCCTTCTATTTGGAATATCGCACAAACGGTCCTATACGGTTTCCTCTCGCTATCGGGGCCACTTAAGTTTGCCAACGAACGTATGTCGGATATCGTCACAACAACACTTTCTTTCTTAGGGTTATTTATTGTGTTTATTCCCTTTGCAATGTTTTTGCGTCGAGTAAAACCAATTGCGGTTATGACTGAGGAAGAAATCGAGTTAGTTAAGAAGCTGATTTCTCACGATACCGATCAAGATTCGCTGGGCTATTTCGCTACAAGACGAGATAAGAATGTTATTTGGAGTTCAAATAAGAAAGCTGGAATTGCATACCGAGTACAGAGTGGCGTCATGCTCGCCTCAGGTGATCCGTTCGGTGAATTTAGTTTATGGCCAGATGCAATCGATGCATTTCTAGATGAGGCAAAGAAACATGCTTGGACCCCTGGCGTCATGGGCGCGAGTGATCGAGGTGGTGAGGTTTGGGTAGAAAAAGCAGGACTACTTGCTATAGATATTGGCGATGAAGCAATCATTAATGTGAACTCATTCACCCTTGAAGGTCGCTCTATGGGCAATGTGCGTCATATGATTAATCGAATTGGGCGTAAGGGTTATTCAGCCACAACATGTCGCTGGCACGAGCTAGATGAAAAAACAAAAGCTGAACTAAAAATCCTTGCAAAAAAGTGGCGTTACGGAGTTCCTGAACGTGGGTTCTCAATGTCTATGGATCGTTTTGGTGAAGACTCAGATGGGGATGCATTTATCACCATTACAAGACAAGAGGGCGAGATAAAGGGACTACTTTATTTTGTTCCATGGTCAACACATAGCCTTTCCCTAGATCGCATGCAGCGTGAACGCGGTGCAGACTCAGGCGTAAATGAACTGATGATTGTTACTTCAGTTCAATATGCAAAGGAACATGGATTTAAATACATTTCGCTGAATTTTGCCGCCTTTCGTTCTCTTTTTGAAAGAGCGGATAAGATAAGTGCAGGTCCAGTTACTCGAGGCACTCGAAACTTCATACGCTTCTTATCAAACTTTTTCCAAGTTGAATCGCTCTACAGATTTAATGCGAAATTCGATCCTGAATGGCAAACTCGCTATGTGCTTTATCCAAAGCCAAGCGACCTGCCAGCCGTTGGATGGTCTGCCCTTAAAGCAGAGAAATTTATTACAAGTTTTAGAAGTCACTCTGTCTAGTTTTGGTTTATCCACAAAAAGCCAGTAGAAACAAAAGGTCGCCACACAGATAAATTATGACCTCCTGATGGAATTTCATCGTACTTGATGGATACTAACGATGAAGCAGATTTAATAAATGCTTTTGTAGATCCGTATGAAAATCGATCATGCGGACTAGCTATGACAAGAAGTTTTACAGAATTATTCCTTTTTCGAAGTTGGGCCACTAAATCATATTCAGTGCTCAATGACGCCCGTTGCGCAAAACTAGTTCGCGTTGCAAAAGCTGGCGCAAAATATCCTGCCAGCGAAACTGCTGAGCTATATTCGTCTTGGTGACGAATTGCGATTTCCGTAGCGCACCACCCGCCTGTGGAATAACCAAATGCGGACCATTGACGTGTATCTACACCTATATAACGTTCCGCAAAAAGATGCATATCTTTTGTTAACCAAGTTTCAACTTGAGCGCCACCGCGAATATTCAAACACTCAGTATCTTCACCCGGAACAATATTTATTGAAGGAATAATCGCGATTGTTTGAGGAATCTTGTGGGCTTTTTCTAGCTTTTCAATCGAAGGGATACCTTTCAAGGCACCAATCCATGTCTCCGGAACTCCGGGATAGCCAGAAAATAATTCCGTTACCTTATAATCCATCTTCAGTTGAGAAAAATTAGAATTGATTCGAAGTGCTTTTGCAATTTCCGGAGGGAAGACAACGTAAACCGTATCTGTAACCCCAGAATTTTCCCCAGTAATAATTTTTTTGATGATAAGACTTCCGCCGGCTAAAGTTTTACCCTTGCGAAGATCATGTGCTGTAAATCCACTTAAGGCAGAAGTACTAACGGCTGATTTACTTAAATCACTCCGAATTCCGGCTAAATCACTCCAAGAGGAGTAGAACTCACCGGCACGATTTATTGTTATGCCAGCTGCGGACAAGAAAATTATTTGTATAAAGACAATAACTGCGAATCTGGTCGAAAGATGGCGAATTCTTGTTCCCGCCAATAAATGCCACTTTGTTACGACAAATATCGTTAAGCCTAGGCCAGCGATCCAAAAGGAGAGCTCCGTACGCAGGCTCAATAAAGGGAACATAAGCGTATTAAATCCCTAATTTGCCCGCCAGAAAACCGCGTATAGTTTCCACACGTGCGATTCCTAAATAACCCAACATTTGACTTGACCTATGACGATGTCTTCATGGTCCCGAGCAAATCTGATATCTCAAGTCGTATGGATGTTGATTTAGCATCAACCGACGGCACCGGAACAACTATTCCAATTGTTGTAGCAAATATGACAGCAATATCAGGCCGTCGCATGGCTGAAACAGTCGCCAGGCGTGGTGGTATCGCCGTAATTCCTCAGGATATTCCTCTTGAAATTGTCAGCGATGTAATTTCTTGGGTTAAAGCTCGACATTCATTTTTCGATACTCCTGTCACTCTTGCACCACATGAAACGGTTGCCGACGCAATCGACTTAATTTCAAAGCGTGCACACGGCGCACTCATTGTTGTTGAAGATGGAAAACCTGTCGGAATTGTGACGGATGCTGACTTAGAAAAAGTTGATCGATTTACCCAAGTTCATATCGTGATGAGCAAAGACTTAGTAACTCTGGCTGAAACCGTGACACCTCACGAGGCTTTTGATTTTCTCAATTCACATCGTAGGCGGCTTGCTCCTGTCGTCGACAAACACGGCAAGCTTGTTGGAATTCTGACAAAGACCGGAGCGCTCCGTGCCACTCTTTACTCACCAGCACTTGACGCAAACGGCAAGCTTCGCATCGCTGCTGCTGTAGGTATCAATGGCGATGTGGCTGGAAAGGCTCAAGCTCTATTAAACGCAGGAGCTGACGTATTAGTTGTTGATACTGCTCATGGACATCAAGCAAAAATGATTGAGGCGTTAAGAATTATTCGCGCTCTTAATCCGAGCGTTCCACTCGTGGCAGGCAATATTGTTACCGCGGAAGGTGTGAAGGATTTGATTGATGCTGGAGCAGATATTATAAAAGTTGGCGTTGGACCGGGTGCGATGTGCACAACACGCATGCAAACTGGCGTCGGGCGACCACAATTTACTGCCGTTCTTGAATGTGCAGCAGAAGCAAAGAAGTATGGAAAAACGGTTTGGGCCGATGGCGGTGTTAGACACCCTCGAGATGTTGCACTTGCACTTGCAGCTGGAGCTTCCCAAGTCATGATTGGTTCTTGGTTTGCTGGAACTCTTGAATCACCGAGTGACCTCAATAAAGATTCGAACGGCCGCCTTTACAAAGAATCGTTTGGCATGGCATCTGCACGCGCTGTTGCTGCCCGAACTGCAGGTGAGGGCGCTTTTGATCGTGCCCGAAAAGCACTTTTTGAAGAGGGAATTTCATCTTCTCGTATGTATATCAACCCAGAACGTCCAGGGGTTGAAGATCTATTGGATGAGATTATTGCGGGAGTTCGTTCATCATGCACATACGCGGGAGCTCGAAGTCTTGCCGATTTTCATGAAAAGGCAGTTGTGGGGATTCAATCAGCTTCTGGTTACGCAGAAGGTCGCCCGCTTTTTCAATCTTGGACTAAGTAAAACTAATCCACTTCGCGTTTTGGATCATTTGAATCGTCATAGGGCTCACGTGGTTGTGCCAATTTCCAATACATATAGAAAAGAAAAAGCGCGAAAAAGGGCCATTCTAAAACATAGAGCCAACTTCGACTATTTCCACTAAGTGCACGGTCAAACTGTAAAAGCCCCATTGCAATACAAATAGGAATGCCGAGTAGTAGCCACTTTCTCTTTGGCTCTTCTTCTGGAACGTTATTCATCTTCTTCCTCAGCTAATTTTGCTTCGTTAGCAAACCAATCTCGAGCAGCTAGAACAATCCAAACTGTATCAATCAACATTCCCATCGCCCACATTATGGCGCCACCATTATGTTGATCCTTGAGTCCCATGTCCATTGTGACGCCGTTTGGTAAGGAGTGAACAACACGATTTCCAGAATACAAAAAGAATCCGGTCATGGTTTCAGGAAGCATCATGGCGAAGAGAGATATGACTCGAGTTGAGTAAGGAACGTGAAATGGCTGCGGATTGCCTTCCATCACGGGGTAGTAATAAATCGTTCCGGCAACAATAAACATAATTAACTCGAGGGAATGAACATTGGAGTTTCGCATCCCCGCATTTGCCAATGGTGAAAAATGGGTCAAGACGAGGGTTGCAAGGAAGATCGCGAATCCAACTTCAGGCCTAAAGAGGTAACGAAACACTCCCCTATCAATCCGAAGAATCTTGAACGGTGAACCGAGAATAATTAAGGGTGAAATCAGCATCATGAGTGAAATATGCTGAATCATATGAACTGTGAAGTTATGGGTCGCATAATGCGGGACTGGGCCAACAAGAATTATTGCCATCAAGATGAGTGCCAGCCCCATAAGTGACTGGCGAACTTTTGAAATTCCGTAAACCAAAGGTCTAGAAGAAAAATAGTAATAACCAACGCAAGTAAGCGAAACTGCAAACAGGAAATCCCAAGCAATATTGAGCTTCATAAAACCTCCCGAATCCTCAGGTAATTGTTATATCTATACCTCTTCTATGGCTTCCTTAAGCCTACTCGCAGGCGTACGCTCGCGCGGTGACCTGCTTCACAGAAATGACTACTACCGACAAAAGTTCTTGTAGCCATTCCCTCTCTAATGAAAACGGAAAGAAGGAATAGTGGAAACCACCACATCTACAACAAGTTCAAGTAAGCGCCTGATCAGCGCGCTTGTTTTTGTCGTTCTTGGTGTTGCAATAGTTGGAGTTGTTGGATTCACGCTGCATACACTGAGCGCAGATCCACAAAAACCACTTTATGCAACTAAGAGCGCCGACACAATTGAGATTGATGGCAAGTCGTATCCAAAAGCATCTGCCGTACTTGGGGTTTATCCTGACAAAGCTACAGCTGCAGAACATGGATACACCGCCAACCGACATGATTATGTTCAGTACGGGCCCTCATCACATTTGGTCCTTCCTGCTCATACATATGTGACCATCACTATTCATGCCTATGACGGTGGCGAAAAACTCAACAATCCTTATTTCGGAAAAGTAGTTGGAACGATCGGTGGAACAATCAATGTTGATGGAGTAGATGTAACAAATATTCCTTCTGACAACGTTCAGCACACATGGACTCTGCACGGGATTCCTTCAACTTCTCAAGACCCTCTCTTTGTTAACGTCCCACTTCCACAAGTGAAGGTTGATGACAAAGATAACTTCCTTCCTACTAACGATCCTGGAACAAACAACAAAGGTCACACCGTGACGTTCTCGTTTATTACAGGTGGAGCTGGCGACTATGTGTGGAACTGTGAATACCCATGCGGTGACGGTTCTTACGCGAAATTTGGCGCAGCAATGAGCGCATATGGATATATGTCCGGAAAGGTAACGGTTGCATAATGTCGAATCATGATGAACAACTTTCACCAACGCCGGGGCAACGAGCCATAAATATTTTTAAGCGCCCAGATGTGAAGCGCACCTTGGTTTTTGGAATTCTTTGGACTGCAGTCTTCGTAATTCTCGGACTTTATTTCTATCCAAAGTGGATGCCTGAAATAATGAGCAATGACATGAAGGCCATGGAACGAATCATGGTCGGATTTACAGTGATTTCTGCACCTATTGCTGGATTAGTTATGGGAATTGCCACTCAGGCAATAACAAATCGTCACAAGGGAGATACCCCTCCGCCCGATGGGCCTGCAATTCGTACAAACGGTCCAGTTGTGATGGTTTGGACTGTTGTCTCCGGAATCTTCTGCTTAATCGCAGTTGTTTGGGGAATTGCGGAATTAAATTCCATGGCAATTGAAGCAAAAGCGGGAAGTAAAGAAGCTATTCATATTCAGGTTATTGGTTCACAATGGGTTTGGTCATTTAAATACACAGATCTCGGTGTTGAATCCGACAAGCTGATGTTGCCAATCGATCGCCCTGTTGAGTTTGATGTCATTTCAGAGGACGTCAACCACTCATTCTGGCCGGTGCAACTTGGAGTAAAAGTTGATGCCAATAGACTTCAGACAACTGTTGCAGACACGGTGCCCACAAAATTAGGGCGAATTGATGTCAAGTGCGCAGAATTGTGCGGGCTTTATCACGCTTATATGGAAACAAGTGGAGAAGTTATGACTCAAGCTGATTTCAATAATTGGATTACTTCAAATGGAGGTCACGCAGCATGACAACTCTTCATACAACATCAACGCATTCGCGTCCGGTACCTAACCCAAAAAAGAGTTTAATTACAAAACTTAATATGGGAACGGGAATTATTCTCGGCGTGATATTCGCTTTTGCTGCTTATTACGCATTCCAACCAAACGCTGATACCGCTGGTTTCTATAACCAACAAAACAAAGCTCTTATGGCGGCAATGCTTTCCTGGAGTATTGGTTTCCTAATTGGAATCGGTGCATTCATCGGACCCTTCCGTTGGCTTATTGGAAAAGACTTAACTGCTGAAGAGCAGCTATATCTT